>JGI20225J20221_1000545_pt1 | contig 20137 bp, 23 predicted proteins | sample BioMet4_FD_20221 | JGI IMG/M metagenome (IMG submission 20221) | reverse complement strand
TTGGTGCTTGTACTGTTCCACCAATTCTGTATCCATCGTTTCTAACGCACACACCAGTGCCTCTGTGAAAACCCGCATAAACAGCTGCAATAATTTTGTTTCGCGTATGATCGCGGTATCGGATTCCTTTATTGTTTTGATAATTTCTGCTATAATATATTCCATGAGAAGACCTTCGGTTGTGATATATTTTGCTGGCTAGGCAATATATCTATTATCTAGGTCTTTTCTTTTTTTTGCAATATCTTACCGAGAACTATTTTACACTAAGTCGTTATCGTGCAATTTAAAAGTTCAATAAAAATACAGACATTTTTTATTCTCTTGATATTTTTATTTCAAATCCCAATTCGTGCAATATAAGATTGTCATCAATACGTTCCTCATAAATTCCATCTGCCATTTCAAATTTATTTTTTACGTAAAGATGTATTGCCGGTTTATTTATATCGGCAACAAACAGCCTTACATAATCCGCTCCTTTTTGTTTTGCTAGTTCGACTGCTTGATGGAGCAGCATACTGCCTATTCCATTTCCCAAATAATCGACATGTACACCTAGCCGCTCAATATATACCGCCGTGCTATCATTATTTTTCCACCTTACGTCCCCTGCTCCTGAATTGGAATCACATAAAGCAAACGCGGAACATATTTCATCATGTTCTTCCAAAACATAGAGTCTATTTTGTTCTATATCATTTTTGAAAAACTCACATGGATATACTTCGTCCCAAATTGAGATAGTGTTTTCGTTCATATTACGGATTATGTTTCTATACATAGCCTGAATCTTCGATAAATCATCACTAGCAGCCAATCTCAATTCCATGACGAGTTCCCCCATTCTACTAAAATATATACCCCCATCTATTTTTCCTTAATTATTAATTATTTATTGTATATTTTATATTTTACAATAATATTTAATAATATCCAAGTGTCTATATTGGCATTGATAAAATACGCTTTAATGCTTATACTATATTTACGAGCATCGTATATTACGATATTCGTAAATATAGTATAAGGAGGACTAGGCATTGGATGAAAATACGATAATACATAAACTTCTCAACGTTTTCGAATATAAAAGTGAGTATCAGCGTAAAACTTCTGCTATCCAACCACAGGACATGTATATTTTGGAGAGGATATACTGCAGCAAAAAAACAACAATCAAGAAACTTACCCAACAATACGGGATTCCCCCATCTACACTTACAGGAATTATTGACAGACTGGAAAATAAAGAATTGATTGAGCGACTACGAACAAATATCGATCGAAGAGCGATAGAACTTATTGCTACACCGAAAGGAAAAACAATAGTAGAAAAACATATAAAAGAAGACATACTATTTTCAAATCATTTCTTTAATACATTGGAACCGGAAAAAAAAGAAAAACTAAAGGAACTGCTTGAAGAAGTATTGGATAATATACATATAGATTCTTTATTTACTCTGAATAAAAAATAGCCTGGGGGGTGTTTATTTTGTCATTACTAGAATTTCAAAACGTATCTTTTAATAATGAAGGTAAATCCATTCTTAACGATATATCTGTACAAATTGAAGAAAATGATTTTATTTCAATTGTTGGTCCGTCCGGCAGCGGCAAAAGCACCTTTCTTAAACTTTGCAGCTATTTGATCAGCCCTACTAAAGGCGGTATCCTTTTTAAAAACAAAAATTTCACCTCTTATGAGCCAACGGAGTTAAGAAAAAATATTTCCTACTGTTTTCAGACACCCTATCTTTTTGGTGATACTGTCATGGAAAATATCAAATTCCCTTTCTCTATACGAAACCGCAATCCAGATCAAAAAAGGATAACTGCTTTATTTTCTATGTTTCATATGACCACCGCCTATTTGAACAAAGACGTACGGAATCTTTCCGGTGGAGAAAAACAACGGATAGCTCTGATCCGCAGTTTACTATTCAAACCGGAGATTCTTCTTTTAGATGAAATTACCTCTGCCCTTGATGTAGCAAATACAACCATTGTTGAAGCTGTCATTAATACATTAAATAAGGAAGGTATGACCATTTTATGGGTAACTCATAATCCTGAACAAAGCAGGAAATATGCGAATAAACTCTTATCTATAGCAGACGGAGAAATAAAATCCTGGGAGGTTATAAAATGAATAGTTCAACTGCAATCAGTATAACATCTTTACTTATTTCATCTTCATTGGTACTTGTAACGCTTTTTTTCTCCTATTGGCAAAAGCTAAAACTTGAAAAGGAAGTCATCATTGGGGTTATCCGAGCTGTAGTTCAACTTATTATAGTAGGATACGTACTGGAATATATTTTTGGCCTAAAAAGCCCTGTTTTTACAACTCTCCTGCTTATTTTTATGATATTCAATGCAGCCTATAATGCTGCAAAAAGAGGCAACGATGTCAAAAATGGTTTTTATATCTCTTTCTTATCTATATCAATTGGAACCATTGCCACGCTGACAATTCTTGTTGCATCAAAAACAATTGAATATGAGCCATACCAAATCATTCCTGTCAGCGGTATGATTATCGGCAACGCTATGGTCGCCCTTGGATTATGTTATAGACAAATCGCATCTGATTTTAAAAACAAGCGAGACGAAGTGGAAACAAAACTTTCATTAGGTGCCGATATACTGCCTTCCTCTATTGATATTATACGCAACTGCATAAAAACGGGCATGCTGCCAACGATTGATTCTGCCAAAACACTGGGAATCGTATCACTTCCAGGTATGATGACCGGACTAATCCTAGCCGGATCCTCTCCGATGGAAGCAATAAAATATCAGATCATGGTTACCTTTATGCTTCTTTCTACCTCTTCCATCGCTTCATTTATTGCCTGTTATTTAGCGTACCGGAGTTTTTTCAATAGTAAAAAACAATTGCTCTTTATAAAATAGCCGATGCAGCAAAACAAATAGGAAGCCACTCATTGCAAAAAGACGTTCAATACGAATATTGAACGTCTTTTTGTACACACAGTATTATAAAATCAAATAAATTTTTTCGATATATTCAGTTTACAACGATGTGAGTACGGCTATTTCCTGTGCTAAAAGTAAATAAACCTTTGCCAAAAGATATCCATCCGCTACGGCATGGTTTAATCTGACACTGACCGGCATCACAAGACGGCCATTTTCTTTCCGATACCTGCCCCAGTTCACAATAGGCATAAAATAAAGATAGCCATCCGGCAGTTCCATGTGCAGTGCATCATAAGACAGCCAGGAAACATAAGATGCATCAAACCAGTTAGGATGATGCTCCATATCGAGTCCATACTGCCGGGATTGCTTGGCTTTTTCGATATCCGCTGCGCAACCTTCATAAAAAATATTATATGCTGGATGATAGGTTGTATAAACAGGCGTACAGGTTTCTGTATCTTCATGGAAGATGTACTGCGTAGGATGAATCCGATCATACACAATAACTTCATCACTCTCCCATAGATATGCCATTCGATAATCTTCTCTGGCATTTAGCACTTTTGTTAAAATATACAGAAAATTAATATAAAACTTTGTTTCTGTTCGTCTGGAAAATGCATCCAGTGCAGTCACATCAATAGTGTGGGTCATCGAAATAGAACATTTACAATCTTTGGAAAAATGCCGGTATACACCACGACGGTAATATGTTTTTAAATCTACTTTTTTATAATTCATTTCATCAGCCTTCTTTGCTATATTAATTAAATTCATACTCATAGCAAAATCAGCCGTCAGCGACTATACTCGCTTCATACAACCGCCGCTGCAGCTAACTTTGTATGAAGCGGCAGCAATGCAAATAATCATGATATTCCCTCCTTTAAAACAAACGATTTTATTTCTTCAATATCCTTTTTAGATAAGCAATGTCCAATACATTTACAGTTTCAAAGATTCCTTTATAAAATACACCCCAATTATTGAAAACACAAGGTAATTCTTTTGCCTTGTGCAATGTATCTACTTCAATTAAAGATACCGGAACACGATTCAATCCGCAATACTGTTTTATCCGTTCAATCGCTTGATTCACATAAGGACATTGCCTATCATAATATATGGTCAGTTCATTATTTTCAATCCTGTTATCTTTCACCTGCGGTGCAAATTTAGGAATAGTTCCATCAAAAGAACGCGCCAACAATTCATATCCATTCTCCGTACTATCAACAACCTCAAAGCCATACTTTTTTGCAAACGATTGGTCAGCAGGCCATGCCTTTTGCTTATTTGATCCAAGCATGCAAACACCGGATTTATTTTTTTCTTTAGCATCCGCTAAACAATACTCCATTAAAGCCTTGCCGTATCCTTTCTTTCTATACGCACTGCCGATAACCCATAGACAATATATATAATAATATGAATTCCCCACAATAGGTACCCAAGCCGTTTCCAACGGTACATATTCAATAAAAACCGCAACCTTTGCAGATAATTTTCTAAAGACATGCCCTCATACAGCCGTGCCGAAAGCCACTGACGCTTTGCTTCAATACCAGGATGCAGCTTCGTACTGCGGATAATACAGCACAAATGTTCATGAACAAGATTTTCCGTGGTTATATTTACAAATTGATTCTCCATAGATATCCTCATATGCTATCGGCAAAGCAGTTTTTTTAACGCAGCTGGATTATCCGCAAACGCCAGGTCTTCAAGATGATCAAATAATGTTTCCTCATCCCAGTTCCACCATTGCAGTTTTAAAAGCAATTCAATGGTTTCATCGTCAAAGCGTTTTTTAATAATTTTAGCAGGATTACCACCTACAACGGAATACGGTTCAACATTTTTTACAACAGTCGAATTTGCTGCAATAATCGCACCATCTCCCACATTGACTCCAGGCATAATCGTTACATATTGACCTATCCATACATCATTACCAATTACTGTATCTCCACGAAATGGCAGCTGTTCCATAGTCGGCGTTACTGTTTCCCAGCCACTGCCGAAGATATGGAATGGATAGGTTGTAATACCTTTCATGCCGTGATTCGCACCATTCATGATAAAGCGAATGCCTTCGGCAATCGCACAAAACTTCCCAATGATTAATTTATCACCCAAAAATTCATACTGATGTTCGATGGCATCATAAAACTGTTCCGGTGACTTTTTATTATCACTATACTATGTATAATCCCCGATCTCAACATTTGCTCTTTTGGGAAGATTACTGATGTAACATACCGTCTTGATTGTTTCATTGGGGTATAGTTTATTCTTATCCGGTCCCATCATACGATAACAGTCTCCTTTCCGCTCCTGTTTATCTTGTATCACCCCTGTAAGAAACATTGATCCAAGCAGGAAATTGCTATTAGCCGAAGAATACAGTCAACAAACATCACCACGTACTATATTTAAAATGGTATCTATATTTTCCTTCATTGTAAAGTCTGCTGGTTTGTCATATATAGCAAGCATACCTATCTCATCGGCTGTTAAATTTATTTTGTTTTTTCTTTTAATTTTCCATTTCAATAGTGTCATCAGAAATTTATCCAGAAAATTCAGTTTGCTATAGTCAAAACCGCCCCGTAAATAAAAAAACTTGATTTTCTTCTGCTGCATTAAATCAAAATTTTTATTTTGAACATCCATAACGACACTTTTTCTTAGAGGGGAAACGCCAGTTGCAAAGACGATCAACCGTTTATTCGCAAGTCGATCCATATTTTCTGTTATTAGTTTTACGCCAATAATCTCTGATATATGGACGCTGCCTCCATAAATAATAGTATCATAGATATCAAGCATAGGAATATGGACTGTCGATATTTCAAAAATATCTGCTGACACAGCTTCTGCAATCCACTCAGCATACTTTTTAGTAAAACCAGTTTTGGATTTATATATAACTGCTATTTTCATGTCCATGCCTCATCTCGATTAATCACTGTTTTTCCAGAGTATATCCATATATTCTTTTCACTCAATGATAAATAATACGCAATAGAACTAATACCCACAGTAAGCATAAATAATAAAATTTTTCTATATATAGTTGATTGCATTGAAAATTCCCTTTCCCATGGTTTTCCTTACCCAAAAAATCATGAGCCGCGTACCTTTGATTTCTATTTTCCGCTTGATTTGGCATCATTTATATTCGATGTGGATCAACCAACAGAACAGTTTACCGTATATTACTATGTTACAATATGCTGCGCTGAAATTAAAGCCTATTCAAATTAATTTGATATATTGCACAAATATGTCCGTATAAGTATTCTGCTCACAGTACTACCGCTACGTATGTGCTATAATTGATTAGGAATACACTATTGATGGAGATGCATTATATGTCGGTTAAAGGTATTATTTCTAAAAATTACATGCTATGTTGTGCCAATAACTATTTTCAATTTATGGCGCATTTTATATTGATGGCGACTTTACCGATCATTTCTACTACTATTATGGGTGCCTCAAAGGAACAAGTCGGCCTGATCAACGGCATGTATTTATTCGGAGCGTTGCTAAGTCGTCCCATAATGGGCCGGCTCATCGATCAATACGATAAAAAAACGGTATTGCTGTATACCTTTGCGCTCTTTATTATTCCTTTTATTTTATATTTTATGATGACCTCCGTGTCATTATTAATTTTGCTGCGACTGCTGCATGGGCTGGTATTTGGTGCTCTTTCTACGGCCACCATGGCCAGTGTTGCCGATACACTTCCACGAGAACATATGGGGGAAGGAATCGGTTATTTTGCCGTCTTTATGACATTGGGCATGATTTTGGGTCCATTGCTGGGTTTATCATTGCTAGAATACAACTATTACTACGTATATATGTCCAGTTTAGTTTTTGCAGCGCTGGTTTTTTTTGCTATTGTATTTTTGCAAAAATCCAGTCATGCGGAAACTACCCGCAAAAAGAATACTGCCCTATCGAGATGGCAGCAATATATTGAACCGGCAGCTATTCCCATTGGCATAATAGCAGGTCTTACTTCTTTTTCTTTTAGCTCTATATCTACCTTTATTACATTATATGCTGCTGAATTAGGTCAATTATCTTATGCTCCCTATTTCTATATGTTTATGGCTGTTACCGTGTTACTATCCAGACCCAACGTCGGAAAAGCATTTGATGTGCATGGTCCGAATCTGATTATACAGACGGCGCTGGTTATATTTGCACTTGGTCTTTGGCTAGTCAGTATGACAACTACGGGTGTGGTTTTAGTGCTAACCGGAATCTTAGTCGGACTGGGAAACGGTAGTCTGTTCTCTTCCTTACAAGCCCTCGTTGTTACAGTAGTCCCCGCTTCCCGGACGGGTGTTGCAACATCTACCTATTTTTTATGTTTTGACGGATGCGCTGCGTTAGGAGCCATCGTACTAGGACCGCTGGCCGCCGTCTATGGATTCCCGGTCATGTACCGTATCGCTGCCGGAATTCTGCTGTTTGACTGCTTCCTGTATTATGTTTTATATCAAAAGCACCATATGTTGTAAAGTAAAGACAGGTATGATTCGTGGATCATTGGTTTGCAGAATAAATGAATCAAAATAGGGTATAGGAAAAAGTACTTTTATACCTATGCATACTTCTGAATTATTTAATATTTTGCTACGACCATCTCCCTAAATTTTTTCCCCGCATAATAATAATCAGTTTTTCCGTTTTGCTTCATGGTAAATAACCAGTTAAAATTTACGGTATAATTAATTTTTTTCGTATGCAAAATTCCATCACTAATAAAGTCATATAATCTATATCCATCCTCCGCAAAACTTCTCTGTGTCATATTTAATGTGGAAATTATACTTTTATTTGTAAGCTTAGAAAAGCATAGTGCAGGATGTTCCTTGAACATATGTTCAAGGGCTTTTTTCATTTCTCTATCCGTCGCATAGATATCAAGTAAATATTCTGCAATATACTCTCCTATATTAGGTAAATCATTTATTTTTACATCAACTAGAAATAATGTGAATTTACTTGCAAAATTTACGATTTGAATACATTTCCTATGATCAAAATAAAACAGTTTGCCTCCCCACTCACAAAGAGTATCTCCCCCTTCTTTTTCTATTACCGTCTGTGCCAGCTTGTCCATAGGAGGTGTTAAACATTCCGGCATTTTTAATTTATACCTGTCAAACGTTTGTTTTGTCACATATATAATCATTATTACACCACCTCACTCTTTATCTTTTCAATGAATGTCTATCCGTTCTATCTTTCATCCCGCACCTTACAGAAACGGTTTACAAACTTTTATTGTGTACGATACGCCTGTTCATCAATATCTATCCTTTAAAATACTTGCTCGTTATCAATTGCAATTTATATACCTGCATCCGTGTCGTATTTATTACTCTTTGTTATAAAAAATTACTTGTTTTAAACAGTCATCTGATGATATACCAAAGTTATCCTGAATAAAATATATCATTTCAGTATTTGCTATTCTCCCTTTGTCTGAATTCCCGCAAACGCATAATGAATTAAAGTCCTGATAAAATGTTCATCCAATGTTTCCCCAGTTATTAATAGACGATAAAAGAGCGGCCCATAAATCAAATCTATGCTTAGTTCTATATCAAGATCTTCTCTCAATTCACCCCGTTTTACTCCACGCTCCAAGATATGGTGTGAGTCCAGCCGCCGAGGATAAAAATATCTTACCCGATATTCTTCCGCCAGCTTTAGGTCAAACTGTCCCTCTGCAATCAACTCATTAATTACTTTTCCCTCCCGGCTCGTCAAAAATTTAGCCAGATTGCTGACCTGTATCACTATATCATCGACAACCGAACCTGTATCCGGTACAGGAAGCCTTGCTGAAGCAGCAGACAAAAAGCTGTCCATCACAACGGCAGCTTTATTTGGCCACCATTTATAGATTGTCGCTTTACTGACTTTTGCCCGCTCAGCAATCTTTTCAACTGTTACGGTCTCGAAATTGGTCTCCAACAACAAATCATAGGCAGACGTAAGAATAGCTTTTTGTGTTTCGAGATTACGGGGACGCCCCTTTTTCTTTTCCAAATGACAACACCTTCTTGTATGTTTTTCTTTAGTTAAAACTATACGTACATTATACAATATAATTTCTTGCAAGCAAAGAAATTATGTCTTTACAAATACTGTACGTTTAGTTTATAATAGTGTTAAATACGAAACTGAACGTACAGTATTTGTATTTAACACTATTATACATTAACCAAAGGAAGGGATTCTTCTATGATGAATATTCACCCCGAAACAAAAAAAACTCCTCTATGGATTACATTCCTATTAGCTGTTTCATGTGGAGTTATTGTGGCAAATCTCTATTATGCCCAACCCTTAGTTGGTCCTATCAGCACAGATACCCATATTCCCCTAGCCTCAGCAGGTTTTATCGTAACGCTGACCCAAATCGGCTATGTTTTAGGTTTGCTGTTTATTGTGCCCCTCAGCGATCTCGTGGAAAATAGACGATTGGTTTTGGCAGCATTAGCCGTCGTTATTTGCGCATTAGCTGCGGCATATCTGGCACATACGGCATTGTTCTTTCTTGTTTCAGCCATGTTGATCGGTATAGGTTCAGTAGCAACACAAATTCTAGTCCCCTACGCAGCTCATCTGGCAACCGAAAAGCAGCGCGGTCAAGTTGTGGGAAATGTGATGAGTGGTCTCTTATTGGGAATCATGCTTGCCCGACCTGTTGCAAGTATGATTACGGATCTTTGGGGATGGCGGGCCGTTTTTGCTTTATCGGCTGTTATTACCACTATCCCAGCTGTATTATTAGCTTGTATTCTTCCCAAACGTGTCCCCATACCTACTATGAATTATGGTACGCTGCTCTGTTCCTTATGGCAACTGTTTAAAACAAAATCGGTTTTACGCCGCCGTTCCTTATATCAAGCTTGCTTGTTTGGTGCCTTTAGTCTGTTTTGGACAGTCGTCCCTTTGTGGTTAGCCCATCACTTCCACTTATCACAGCAAGGTATTGCCTTATTCGCTTTTGCTGGTGTAGCTGGGGCCATAGCTGCTCCTGTTGCCGGAAGACTAGCCGACAGGGGCTGGACAAAACCATTGACAGGTATGGCTATCGGAATTGCAGTCTTGGCATTTGTGATTACGCATATATTTGAAGATAATCCAGTTCTATCATTGACTATGTTTGTCATCGCAGCCATTGCACTAGATATGGCCGTATCCGGCAACCTCGTCCTCGGTCAACGCGCAGTTTATGCACTGGGAAGTGACATCCGCGGACGGGTAAACGGTATATTCATGGCGGTGTTTTTTATCGGCGGAGCCATCGGTTCAGCAATAGGGGGCTGGGCCTATGCATATGGCAGTTGGTGGCTCGCATCTATTCTAGGCATGGCAATACCATTGGCAGCCTTATTATATTATTTCACCGAATGAACGGCGGCAGCTTGATGAATGTACCTGACACTCCTTCATCCAAATATATATTAACAAACTGCCAATCCTGATTTTTGGTTATCTGTTCCTTGAAATGCTGAATCTGTAATTCAAAGCTTCCCGCCTGCGCATCCCCATATGTACTGACTCGACAATATGCTGCAACACGAAGATACCGATGTGCAGCCGTGCCTCCCTTATATTTAGCAGGAATGATTTCACTTGTCTGATTTCCAGAAAAAACCTTACGGATACGTTCCTTTTCCTCCTCACGGTGTCGTTCTGTCCTCCTTCCTTTTTTCCATTTTTTCGTTTCCTGAATTTTTAAGCGTTTTTCAATAATTATCACCTCCTTCCGGTGCGATTACTCTACTGATAAATATGTACACATTGATGAAAACATTACATAATTAAAAAGGAACAAGATGCTCTACAACCGATATTGTAAAGTACCCTGTTCCTGTTTACTAATATTACAATTTTTTTGTTTAACTAAACAATACGTCTGCCACCAAATGCATGAATAGTCCTTGTCCCTGCCTTACACCTGCCACCTTGCAAAGTTTCTTTCGGAATAAACAATTCATCACCCGCATGCAAAATAGTTTCTTTTCCATTAATGGTAACAACATATTCACCAGACAAACAGACCATATATTCATCATAATCATGCTGGTGCTCTTTGGATATTTTATCAGCCATACATGTCCAGAAAGCCATTTGGCTTCCATCTGCCGCTGTATAATAGTAGCCTTGAATATCCGGCGTATTTTGCTGCTGCATCGGAACTTTATTCGTAGGTCTTGTCATAAATTCAGGAAATTTTTTCATAATCTTCTCCACAATAATAGAACTTTAAATTTCAAACCATTTTTTAATATTACCAACATCAATACTTAGCGATATCTATTCTTATATAACGCTTCGGCTTGTTTCGTATATTTTACAATGAAATCCGTTTTCGCATCTGTATATGCATCCCGATTATGTTCATATTTTTTCCACAATTCAAGTTTTAATTTTTCATATTTTTTTGCAATGTTTACATTCTCAATAAGATAATCCCTAAAATAAAGTTCTGCATTATCACCTTCATAGCTTATATGCAAATGATATACCTTTTCTGCAAACCCGTTTATCATGTATCCTTTGTTTAAAGAAATCCTGTTTTTACTTTTATTCATGCAGAGGTATCCCTTATGAACCAAGATATTTGCTATGTACTGCAAATCATATCCATTAATCACTTCGATAAGAATATCAACAGTAGGCTTTGCCCATATCGTATTGATTGAAGTACTTCCAATGTGACTAATCCTTTTTATCACATTAGAAGGCAATATAGCTTGAAGTATGGCGAGTTCCTCTTTATACCAAGTTTTCCAGCATTCATTATGTTGTTCCAAACATATAGGAAATAATTGCCATAATTCTTCTAAATCCATATCAGATAATTTTCTAGTCATGCAGTCACGCTTCCTAAATTGACGGTTAACATCCAACCTGCTCACTCACAAAACCATTTTTCCACAAAACATCCAACTTATACACTCATGAGCCCATTATCCAACCCACCGTCTAAACTATCAAAAAATGGATTGCGTTGATATGTTCCCATGGGGTGATGAAAATTCGATTTTAAGTTTCTCATTTTTAATCTCAAAATCGTGAGGATAGCTTATTTACTACACTTCCCAGCGTTTTTACTTCCCAGTCCTAGACATCAATACTACTGTCTCAACGTGGTTCCAAGGGCTCATCTGGATGTTTTGGATGTATTTTCAGTGTGTTTTTGACACCCATTCGTCCTTGGAAACAAGTAAACGGCATTTTGTGCTTTTACCCGTTTTTGGGAATATGTCCAATTTTATCCTTGAGATGATATGATGATTTTGATGTCACATCTTCAGCTACCATAGAAAGTGTCTCATTGCTGTGAAAGTTATATATGTTTGATTGATCCTTATCTACGTCCATAACACTGTCTGTCCACAATTCACACTGCATCATGACAGTTTGAACCGCATCTTCCATACCTTCCGGCGGATACTTATGCTTTCTCAAAAGACGTTTTATCATCATGCGCATTTTGGCTCTTGCTGAGTCACGCTTCTGCCAATCTATTGTGCGATTTTTCCGCAGTGTTTCCGTCAATTCTTTTGTGATAGCAACAAGTTCGTCATTCTGATAAAAGTCTTTTATTGCCTGCGGTTTTGTTAATGCATCATAAAATGCCAATTCATCAGGCGTAAGTCCAAGAGCATCGCCCTCCTTATTTGCCGTTGCAATCTGTTTTGCCATATTTAAAAGTTCTTCTATAACCTGCTCATTTGATAACATGCCATTAAGATAGGAGTTCATAACTTTCTGCATCCGTTCGCTGAACTTCTCGGATTTCACAACATTTGTCCTACGAAAGACCTTAACCTGTTCAGCAATTAATTTTTTCAAAAGCTCAACAGCAAGATTTTTTTCCTTCATCTTGGAGATTTCCTCAAGGAACTTCGGATCAAACAGCGAAAACTCTTCCTTCACATCCGAAAAGAGATTGATTACTCCGTCACTCTTTATACTTGATTTCAAGAGTTCATTTATACGGTCATTCATCTCCTTCAGGCTTACCTTGTGACCGTCGCCCTGATTCATAAGACGGTTAACAAGAACTCGCACAGATTCAAAGAATGCTGCTTCCACTCGCAGATCACGTTCTGTAAGAGAAGAGCAAAGCGACAGTGCCTGCTTCAGAAGCAATGATTCCTTTATGAAGTCAATCTTCTTATCTTCCTTATCAAGTGCCATAATAAAGTTCACAGCACCAGTAATAGCCTTTGATCTTTCCAGATCTGTTCCGATTGCAAACTTTGAATAATCGTAACCGTGGAAAATATCACGGCAAACATCTAACTTCTCGAGGAACTTCGGGTAAGCAACCTTAGCAATATCGGTATCACCGTAGTTCTTTTTATCACGAACTGTATAATCATTCATAGCCTGCTTCAAAGCGGATGCGATGCCAACGTAGTCGACAATCAAGCCGCCTTCCTTATCTCGGAAGACACGGTTAACACGCGCAATCGCCTGCATCAGATTATAGCCCTGCATCGGCTTATAAACATACATAGTCGCAAGAGAAGGAACATCAAATCCGGTTAGCCACATATCAACAACAATGGCGATTTTCATTTCGCTATCATTGTCTTTGAATTCCTTGGCGAGCTCATCTCTGCGACGCTTATTTCCAATAACAGCACGCCACTCTTTGGGATCTTTATTGCTCTCGGTCATTACGACCTTAACCTTTTCTTTCCAACTTGGACGCAGCTCAAGTATACGATTGTAGATCTTCATAGCAATGGCACGAGAATACGCTACTACCATTGCTTTTCCTGTCAGCAGGTTTTCACGATAGTTTTCATAATGATCAATGATATCTTTCACCAGCGAATCTACCGTTGCGTCATTTCCAAGAACAGCCTCCATCTGGCCAAGTTCTTTCTTGCTCTTTTCTACAACTTCAGGATCAGCATTATTTGCCATAATGTCATATTCATGATCTATTTTGTGCAGCGTAGCTTCATCAAATTCCAGCTTGATAACACGACTTTCATAATAGACAGGTCTTGTAGCACCATCCTCTACAGCTTGCGTCATATCATAAATATCTATGTAATCTCCAAAAACTTCATGGGTATTTCTATCTTTTGTTGCAATAGGTGTACCGGTAAATCCAATGTATGTAGCATTGGGTAGGCTATCTCTTATAACACGTGCCGTGCCAATTTTGATCTCACCGGTTTTGGTATCAACTTTTTCTTTAAGACCATATTGACTGCGATGGGCTTCATCAGCCATAACAACTATATTCCGACGTTCCGACAACGGCTCGGAGGATTCCTCGAACTTCTGCATAGTAGTAAAGATAATGCCGTTTGCCTGGCGTCCTTCCAACCAATCTTTCAAGCCGACTTCATCCTTAGAAGAATGTTCACTAAGCTTGCGACAAGTTGCATGAACCGGTTCCTGGCGCAGAAAATCTTTGCATTTTACAAACTGCCCATAAAGCTGGTCATCAAGATCATTTCGATCAGTAATAACAACTATAGTCGGACTGTTTAAGACTTCTTGCAATAAATGTGCATAAAAGACCATAGACAATGACTTACCACTGCCTTGTGTATGCCAAAAAACACCACCTTTCCCATCAGTAGCAGTAGCATGCTTTGTGGACTCAATTGCTTTATTAACAGCAAAATATTGATGATATCCTGCTAATATCTTGAATTGTTTCAAGCCTTCATTGGAAAAACAAATAAAATTTTTAATAATGTCGAGAAGTCGTTCCTGTGTAAACATGCCCTCGAAAAATGTATCAAACTGAGCATACTGCGTATTTTCGTAGCTGCCATCCTTCGTTTTCCATTCCATAAAGCGGTCTTCACCGGAAGTAATCGTTCCGGCTTTGCTCGTCAAATGATCACTAATTACGCAGATACAGTTATAGATAAACATCGACGGAATTTCCTGCATATAGTTCCTAATCTGCAAATATCCCTCTGATGCATCTGTTTCTTCACGTGAAGGAGATTTAAGTTCTATCAAAACAACAGGTAAGCCGTTTAAGAAAATGATAACATCCGGACGTTTATTACTGTTTTCAATAAAAGTCCATTGGTTTGCTACTACAAAGGAGTTTTTTCCCGGATTCTTGTAATCCGCAAGATAAACCAGACCAGAACGTTCTTCACCTTTCACAAAATAACGCACTTCGATTCCGTGCTGAAGATATTCCATGAATAAAGCATTCTTCTGTACAAGTTCCGCATTTTCAAAATTTTTCAGTTTGCATAAGGCGTCTGCTATTGCACCTTCCGGCATATCTGGATTCAGCCTATGCAGCGCGGACTTAAGTTCTTCTTCATATAAAGGGCTATAGAAGTCACGTTCTAAAGCAGGTGCATAAACATGACGATAGTCCAGGCTTTCAAAAAGCTCTATAATAGAATTTTCATAATCCGCTTCGGTATAGAATTCTGGCATGAGTCTCACTCCTTTACTTTGTTTTTTATATTATCCTCTTTTCAGAGGTGGTTTCCTTTTACAATTTTTCCGTTTCAAACAAGAATTTAGCNGCTTAGATATCAGTGTNGCCACGGCACTCTTTATAAAGATCGCTTTATAAGATATAAGGTCAATTTGATGGGGCGTATTGCCGGACGATTGGCGTTCTTGGTACAGTTTTCGAAATAATAGAACTGCACGATTCTAAGCGCATTCCGCTTTCAAATCGTGGAACGTGCTGACCTTGCAAAAATACTATCCATATTATGGTGNTACCTCCGTCATGGGACTATGTGGATAGATATCTGTTTGACGGAATCTATCTGCTATATTGGTGAAGGACGGTACTTNGATTNTCTNNCTNNTAAAGGTTTTCCTATTCTGCAATACGTAGAAGGAAAGTTTTGGGTAAACAATCATGCTCACATTATTACAGGTAAGAACGGTTTTTCTGTAGAACTCCTGTATCTGCTTTTCAGCTTAACAAGCGTTCAGTCGATTGTCACAGGAGCCGTTCAACCTAAGATTAATCAAGCCAACCTTAACAAGATCCCTGTAATCATACCGTCAGAAAGTGAGCTAAAAGAATTTGATGCTTCTATACAGCCATTTTTCGCACAGATTCGTAACCTTCGTGCCGAAAACGACAGGCTTATTATTACCCGAGATACGCTTTTACCGAAACTGATGTCCGGCGAGCTGGACATATCTAACCTTGCCCTTTAAGCCGCTAAATTCTTGTTTATCTCCGTATTCTGACGTATCTTATCTGATAATGCATTTAGAATAGATGCAATCCGTTTTTGCTCAACCAGAGGTGGTAATTCCACCTCGATGTTTTCTATATCAGATGCTTTGATTGAAGGGTAAGTTGAAACACTCTGTTCTGCTATTGAGTGCAACAGCTCAACCAAGTTATCTTGTGATAAAAAGAAATAAAGGAAGTCTGCATCCACCTTGAATTCATCCGCATCGATAACTGTAAATCCAGTAGATACCAGAAAGTTCTCCGGCTGTTCCTTAACAATTCCATAATGACGTTGGTTAGGTCTAACTGTCGAATAAAGAATACTATTATAATGAACTTTTCGCTTAGCTCGACTAGGAAGTTTTTCAGTATTCAAATCAATCCTTTGAATCTCAGCAACAACATTCTCCGTTATATTGCCCGTGTCGAGATAATTAACAAATTTCCACCCTTCCTTTGTCGAATAAGAGATTGTATTTGTTTCAATAACATCTCCAAGCCTTGTTTTTTCCCATTCGCTCATTTTTCTGTGCCTTCCTATCCTATATACTTTCGATGTGCAAGTTTTACGTTGCTCTGTTTTACCATTGCATACTGAAGCGTCGTATCTATCCGTTTATGTCCAAGAAGCTGCTGTAGTTGCTCTATTGGCATTCCTTTATCTATTGCCATTGTAGCAAGTGTCCGGCGAAACTTATGCGGATGCACCTTTGGTATATCCAATCTATGGCCAAATTCTCTTAATCTGCACTCGACACCTCCGATTTTCAATCGGTCATGCGGCGCCCGCAATGATACAAACAGCGCCGGATTATCATCCATTCGTTCCTGCAGATAACTCTGCAGATGTATTTTGGTTCGAGCATCAAAGTAAACCATCCGCTCCTTGCTGCCTTTACCAAATACCACACATTCTCGCTCTTCAAAATTTATATCATCACGATTCAGGAGAACCAGCTCTCCCACACGCATTCCTGTAGAAGTTAGCATATCAATCAATGCCAAATCCCTTGGCTTTTCACAGTTATCGCGCATCTTTTCCAATGCTTCATCCGAATATGTTCCTTTAATCGTCAATGACGCCTTAACCTTATGTATCCGGCGCACCGGGCTTTTCAAAATATAGTCTTCATCTTCCAACCACGAGAAGAAGCTGGAAAGTATGCGACGAATGTTATCTACTGTAACTCTACTGGAATTCTTCTCCTGTTGGTATTCTGTCAAATAAGCACGAAGATTGTCTGTGGTTATCTCCCGTATGTTTTTTTCGACTTTATCTAACATTGTTTCAATCGTTGTTCTGTAGTATGTCAGTGATTTTTCCGAGCACCCTTCAATTCGTTTTGAGGATAAAAAGGACTTAAGCAGTTGCTTATTTGTTGTACCATTTTCCGAACCCTGCTCAATTTCTGTTATTTCTTTATAGAACAGCGCATGTTCCAATACCTCCTGCAGCCGTTCCAGCTGCGCATTGTTGAGACTGCCAAGCATTTCTTGCATAACCTCGGTAATCACTTTTTGTTTCATAGTCATCTCTCCTTTTTCTATTATAGAGAATGACTACGGAGTGGCAGTCCCTCAATTTAGCTCTTGCCACTCGCAAGAGTTATGGTTGTATGTTAAACAAGAATTTAGAGCAGCAAGCACGGACTCTTTATAAAGATCGCTTTATAGATATAAGTCAATTTGATGGCGTATTGCCGGACGATTGGCGTCTTGGTACAGTTTTCGAAATAATAGAACTGCACGATTCTAAGCGCATTCCGCTTTCAAATCGTGAACGTGCTGACCTTGCAAAAATATATCCATATTATGGTGCTACCTCCGTCATGGACTATGTGGATAGATATCTGTTTGACGGAATCTATCTGCTTATTGGTGAAGACGGTACCGTTGTCAACAGTAAAGGTTTTCCTATTCTGCAATACGTAGAAGGAAAGTTTTGGGTAAACAATCATGCTCACATTATTACAGGTAAGAACGGTTTTTCTGTAGAACTCCTGTATCTGCTTTTCAGCTTAACAAGCGTTCAGTCGATTGTCACAGGAGCCGTTCAACCTAAGATTAATCAAGCCAACCTTAACAAGATCCCTGTAATCATACCGTCAGAAAGTGAGCTAAAAGAATTTGATGCTTCTATACAGCCATTTTTCGCACAGATTCGTAACCTTCGTGCCGAAAACGACAGGCTTATTATTACCCGAGATACGCTTTTACCGAAACTGATGTCCGGCGAGCTGGACATATCTAACCTTGCCCTTTAAGCCGCTAAATTCTTGTTTATCTCCGTATTCTGACGTATCTTATCTGATAATGCATTTAGAATAGATGCAATCCGTTTTTGCTCAACCAGAGGTGGTAATTCCACCTCGATGTTTTCTATATCAGATGCTTTGATTGAAGGGTAAGTTGAAACACTCTGTTCTGCTATTGAGTGCAACAGCTCAACCAAGTTATCTTGTGATAAAAAGAAATAAAGGAAGTCTGCATCCACCTTGAATTCATCCGCATCGATAACTGTAAATCCAGTAGATACCAGAAAGTTCTCCGGCTGTTCCTTAACAATTCCATAATGACGTTGGTTAGGTCTAACTGTCGAATAAAGAATACTATTATAATGAACTTTTCGCTTAGCTCGACTAGGAAGTTTTTCAGTATTCAAATCAATCCTTTGAATCTCAGCAACAACATTCTCCGTTATATTGCCCGTGTCGAGATAATTAACAAATTTCCACCCTTCCTTTGTCGAATAAGAGATTGTATTTGTTTCAATAACATCTCCAAGCCTTGTTTTTTCCCATTCGCTCATTTTTCTGTGCCTTCCTATCCTATATACTTTCGATGTGCAAGTTTTACGTTGCTCTGTTTTACCATTGCATACTGAAGCGTCGTATCTATCCGTTTATGTCCAAGAAGCTGCTGTAGTTGCTCTATTGGCATTCCTTTATCTATTGCCATTGTAGCAAGTGTCCGGCGAAACTTATGCGGATGCACCTTTGGTATATCCAATCTATGGCCAAATTCTCTTAATCTGCACTCGACACCTCCGATTTTCAATCGGTCATGCGGCGCCCGCAATGATACAAACAGCGCCGGATTATCATCCATTCGTTCCTGCAGATAACTCTGCAGATGTATTTTGGTTCGAGCATCAAAGTAAACCATCCGCTCCTTGCTGCCTTTACCAAATACCACACATTCTCGCTCTTCAAAATTTATATCATCACGATTCAGGAGAACCAGCTCTCCCACACGCATTCCTGTAGAAGTTAGCATATCAATCAATGCCAAATCCCTTGGCTTTTCACAGTTATCGCGCATCTTTTCCAATGCTTCATCCGAATATGTTCCTTTAATCGTCAATGACGCCTTAACCTTATGTATCCGGCGCACCGGGCTTTTCAAAATATAGTCTTCATCTTCCAACCACGAGAAGAAGCTGGAAAGTATGCGACGAATGTTATCTACTGTAACTCTACTGGAATTCTTCTCCTGTTGGTATTCTGTCAAATAAGCACGAAGATTGTCTGTGGTTATCTCCCGTATGTTTTTTTCGACTTTATCTAACATTGTTTCAATCGTTGTTCTGTAGTATGTCAGTGATTTTTCCGAGCACCCTTCAATTCGTTTTGAGGATAAAAAGGACTTAAGCAGTTGCTTATTTGTTGTACCATTTTCCGAACCCTGCTCAATTTCTGTTATTTCTTTATAGAACAGCGCATGTTCCAATACCTCCTGCAGCCGTTCCAGCTGCGCATTGTTGAGACTGCCAAGCATTTCTTGCATAACCTCGGTAATCACTTTTTGTTTCATAGTCATCTCTCCTTTTTCTATTATAGAGAATGACTACGGAGTGGCAGTCCCTCAATTTAGCTCTTGCCACTCGCAAGAGTTATGGTTGTATGTTAAACAAGAATTTAG
>JGI20225J20221_1001731_pt1 | contig 20234 bp, 7 predicted proteins | sample BioMet4_FD_20221 | JGI IMG/M metagenome (IMG submission 20221) | reverse complement strand
TAAATGCAAAACTTAGTGCCGTCGGCCGTCGGCCGGGGCGTGAAAGAAGAAACTAGGCAAATGCAACCAGGACGGCGTTCGCTGACGCGGTAAAGACGGCCTTCGCAAGCTCGAAGTTTAACAACCCGCGACACGGAGGTCCTAGTGAAAAGCCAACGCCCGACCCCGTGGAAGTCTCCGGGCGAGAAGGCTCGCGTCGGGTAAAGGGCTAGGGCGCGGCCAGTCCAGCGCTCCCAACGAGAGGCAGCGGGCCAGTGATGGCCGGGCTCGAGCGGACGGCCATGGCCGCTCCGCGCGGCTCCCTCTGCCGTACCGACCTCGCCGCAGGATTGGCTCTGATCTGCTGCTTGCTTTGTTCGGTGCAGACACGCGCAGGCTCCGACCCCGAGGTCTATTGGCGCGCCAGCGGTCATTCTCCCTGGTGTGTTGAATGTGTGTTGGCCTCGGCGGAAATTGGCGCCGATATGCGGCGAACGGGCAGATGGCTCGCTTCCATTATGAGTACTGACTATGTTCGGTAGGGCCCGGTCGAGGTTTTTCGTCCGGCTTCCCGTTGTCAGGACGTCGGTCCAGGGGCGGGCGGCATGGTGTACTATGGAGCCGTTGAACGGGGCGCAACGGCGTTCTCGCTGGTGCCCCCGACGGGGAGCAGTCACCTCGGGCCGGGTGATGGCGCGCGCGATCGGGGAGCCGCCGCGTGCGCGCGGACCCCTGCATAGGTTCGGGGACGGTCGACCGACGTGAACGAACGGCGACCCAGTGGGGCCAGAATGCAGGGGCCTACTGGCTGTTGACCGCGGCCACGGTCGGGCCCACTCCTACTGGCCGAGATATGTTGGCAACCCTCCGAGATTGTAGTTGTCGAGACGCTGCTGCCAGCGTTACGACGCGACAAGACACCGGCGCGGGGACGCCCTCTAGCATGCCAGCGGTTTTGGCCCGGACTGCCCGCTGACCGGGCTGTTCTTCTGCGGACCCGAGCCGCGGGACCGGAAGGTACTCTCGCGACCCGTGTGGTTATAGCGCCGCTAGCTTTGTTGACTTACTCTATGGCGTCGGCGAAGACGTGACTGGCGCCCTGGAGGCGCACGTGTGCCCGGGGAGCCTTAAGTCCGCCCGGTATTTTTGTTACACCCACAAGGGCAGTGGCGCTTCGTCCGACCCTCCTCCTGGAGACAAACTACATGAAGCCTTAGGAGCCCTGGAACTCGCGCGCGTTTGCGGCCGGTAGGCCTGGCTACGACGCCTTAACGCCCTTGGTTAAGTACGATCTTTAAGTGCTAGCGTCCCGGACTTGCGGTAGGGCCGCACTTCCCAGAGTGCTTTTTCAGCCGCGAGTACTCTCCTATCGGAGGACCGGGACCCGATCCTACCGCGTGTGAGCTTTGCAGTGGATACAAGGCTAGTACTCAGTGACGCTTTAGTTACTTTGCGAGATTCACGCCACCCAGTCCGGTGTTCTATTGGGTACCCCTATCTTCGCTGTTTGCTCTTGCGGCGTAACTAGGCGCCTTTAGTCCGGCTGCTTACAGCACAGGGAGGGCCTCACCTATATCGGGCTGTGTTTAACTCGCGCCGGCAGTAGCGACGGAGAGAGGGCGAGTATCTGTCGGGTCGCTCTGGAACTGGCACTCGCTAGAGACGCGACCAGTTCGGCCGCAGAGGGCCCCACTACAATACAGCGACAACTCCAACATTGTCGTGTGTCCTTACTTGCGACTTCGCGCAGGGCGCCGTCGCCACTACTGCTGCCATCCTGCTACATAAACTCCACAGGTAGTAGAAGGGCTGGGCGAGCGCGTCTCCAGCTCTAAACTGCGACGTGCGAGCCTCCATGGCCGGAGCAGGGGGCTGACTCCCGCGTTATAGGCTGCCCGCCGCGCGCGTTGCAGCGGGCCTTGGGAGCCCGCCGCGTGCCGCTGGGCTTGTGGTGCGTTAGAACTCGTGAGCCCCCCTGTAGGCCGGCTGGCTTCGCGGGTGGCGCCCGCTTCCGACTTGCAGAGCGCGCCGCGTGGCGGAGACTCCCTGCAGGTTCTCAGTCGAGGTCAGACATTTGGAGAATTAATCGAGCCGAGCTGTGCTGCGGACGCGCTGCCCTGGAAGTCTCCACTTGCGCGCGGGATGGGCCCCTACTCACGGCCCTCGTGTCCCGTCTACTTCCGTCAGCTGACGGGGCAGTAGGGCGAAGCTCCTCGCTGTCCGGCCGACCGGTCCTGCTGCCTCAATCTATCTCGTGGATGCGCCTCGGAAAAGTGATTTAGTTCCGGTGTTATCCGAGTCTTGTAAAAACGGGAGGTCCGTGGCACCTCCAGCTATGGAACGTTTGCCGCGGATGTGTTACCCATCTCGACGGAGGCGCCGGCAACTGCGGCTGGCTCGAAGAGCACCACTGCCTCGGGGTCGGGCACGTACAGGTACGACGAGACGACTCTATCCTCCTACCTACGGCTCCCGCGCCGCGGAGAGACGGGTTTTCACGCGCCGGGCCTCTTCTTGCCACGGACAGACGCCGGACGGCGCCAAGGGCTACACCAGGCCGTCAGGGCCTTGCACTCGCGGGCCACGCTTCACAACAGATTCCAATGAAGCAACTAGGAGGGGAGGCCATTAGGTTGACTACCAGATTCAACTGGCTTGAGCGGCGCGTACCCTCATGCCGGCCTCCAGCCGGATTGCGCGGCAGTCACCGCGGCCGCTGCGTCCATTAGTAGTGGGGCGGCGTCTCCGCCACGGTCGCACGGCGCGTACCGTGCGTCGTCGACCGGTCAAGACGCAGTGCCGGTGGAGTACTGCAGGTACAATCAGAGATTTCGCGGTCACCTCAGCAAGCGCCTCATTCACTCTCCCCTGGCAACACGGTTTTTGCCTTAACGCGTAAGGTCCTCTGTTCCCGGGGTTGCTGTTTCGACGCGCTCGTTTTTTGCGGCGTTGCGGTCGGAAGGACCTTCGCGGAACCGGTCCGCGTGCCTCTTACTAGCGAGCGCGGGCGGCCCGCCTCTCGAGTACCACTCCCGCAGGTCCTAGCCGGTCCGTCGCGACGTCCGCTCCCTATCGGGGTCGCTCCTCATGCTCGATAGGCTCGCTTCGGATCCTTAGCCTTAAGCGGTACTTCCTCACAGTGCACATTTTCGGCATGGTACTACATTTACACATCTCGGATGGTCTAGTGATGCGACCCCGTCCTTTCAATGCTAGGGTGTGCTTGCCCTCCCATACGAGGACGTGCCGCGTTCGGTCGTGGCTCCCCACGGGCCGCATACTCGTGTCCATGTGGCTTCTTCTGCCACGCGGGAAACGCACTGCAGGCTCCGCTGGAAGTCTCCTTGTGCGCTGAGTTCGCAGGCGACGAGGAGCTAGGTACGCGCACGCTACTTTTACGCACTACGTGTGCCTCGCGATGCCGCTAGCGAAGTACTTCTCTTCTTGTGCGTTCCCTTTGTGCAGCGCATTTTGGGGGCGGCGCCCGTTCTCTGGCTTATAGCCCCCAGACATTCACGCGCGCAGGAGGTTTAAGCTTCGTCTGCATTCGGCTGCAAGCGTCCACGGCGGATTGCACTGAGGTTGTATTTCCGGCATAGGGGCTCTGGATAGCCCTCCTCCAGTGCCCGTCTCTCGCGCGCCGGCGGCGAGCCTGGCGGAGGTTTCGCTGGCGGAGAATTGCGGCAGTTGAGACTTACCCGCGAGGCCGGCGTCCCACCGAGACAGCGCGGAGGTCGACGCGCAGAGGCCGCGCCTTCCGGAACCCTACGAGGGCCAAGGTCCGAACGGGAACCCGTGGAGCCCGCTGCCGGCCTGGCGGGCGAGGCCGACGGCGGTTTCAGCGAACAGGCCGCTGCCGCGCTGGAAAGCGCTGCGGAGAACAAACGAGTATCCATGCTCCACGGGTTCCGGCTTCTCCAGAACGTCGACGCTGGCGCCTGGAGCGCCTCGAGACAGCGCGGTGCGCGGCCGTTTCTTCGAGGCCTATTGTTACCCCGTATACGGCGGACGGTCCGCGTCGGCTGTACGGAGCCAGCATTTGACGGCTCACCCCCCCCGCCACTACCAACCGCCGTACCCAAAAACGCGCCGCGGTATGACCCGCAGAGGGCGCAGCGTCTCCCGCTTAGTCGTGACAGGTAAAGGGCGGCGCGACAGGCTCGAAGAACAGAGCGGCCGGTACTCGTCGGCCACCCCTGTGCGCACTGACAACCTTTGACGAGCGGTCGACGCGGTACGACGGCGCGGACGCGCCGATGATCTGAGCCGCCGGTCTCCTCTAGTCCCCACCAAAAGGGCGGTCCGCCGTCAGGTCCGGGATCACCCGGACGGGTCGGGGCTCTCACCGGCGTCGACGACCTATCTCGGCCCGAGACGGGGTTGACGCTTTCGCGCGGTTCGCTTGCGTGGACGTGCGCGAGTCCCTGCAGTACGGCGATAGAGCGGCCCATAAGCCAAGCCATTGTCGACACGGCGGGCCGGAGCCGGCAGGGTCGCGCCAAAGACGCGCGGTCGACGCTGACGCTCGAGCGCGCTCCTTGAGCGGCCGCCGGCGGTCCGTCATAGAGAGGGAGGAACTCCCACCGAGGAGCACTACCGTCAACCTAGGATCGGTTTCGGTTCCTATTAACTAAGGTGTATGCGCGTTCGTCCATTAGGTCGGCGGAAGGTTCTTAGTTAGTCCGACTTTTTTGCTTTGCTTTCGTTCGGGCGGAAATTGCCAGCGCCTTATTAACTGTCGTCTCGTCCCTTAGTAGTAAGAGAGAGGAGTGCCGCCCATGATCTCGACAAGTTTTTTGGAGATGGAAAGCCCAAGCCCTGTGCCGCCGAAACGCCTGGTGGTGGACATGTCGGCCTGGGAAAAAGCTTGAAAGAGCTTGCCTCTCTGTTCTTCCGTCATGCCCACGCCGGTATCGCGAACACTGAAAAGCAGTGTAATATTGTCGCCCTTGGCGGCCTGCCGCCGCACCGTGACGACCACTTCACCCTGGTCGGTAAACTTGATGGCATTGCCCACAAGGTTGATGAGTACCTGCCCCAGCCGCAAGGGGTCGCCCCGCAAGGTAAACGGAACCTCCGGCTCCACACTCAGCTGCAATTCAACCTTGTTTTCGGCCAGCTTTACGGTGTCCAGGCTGGTCAGGCCCTGCAGCACCTCGTCCAGCTCAAAATCTACCTCTTCAATATCCATGCGGCCAGCTTCTATTTTTGAAAAGTCCAGGATATCGTTGATGATGTGCAGCAAAGACTTGGCGGAATTTTTGATGCTGTTCAGGTAGCCGTGCTGTTTTTTTGTCAGGTCGGTCTGCAGGGCAAGGTACGACATGCCAATGATGGCGTTCATGGGCGTGCGGATTTCGTGACTCATGTTGGCCAGAAATTCGCTTTTGGCCCGGCTGGCTTCTTCCGCTGCAAGCGCCGCCCGCTGCATGACTTTTTGGCTCTCGACCAGATCCGTCACGTCGCGGCAGTCTTCAATAACGCCGAGCAGCTCGCCCTCAGGCGAGAGAAAGGGCGTCGCCACAATGTCGCAGTACCGCTCCTCGCCGTTTTTGCGGCGGTACATGGTTGTTTCCGCCGCTTTCGGCGAGCCGTTGAGTACGCGTGTGATCGCGTTCAAACGACATTTGCTCTCATCGCCGATAACGTCCTGGCATCGCGCGCCAATGAGTTCATCACGTGTAAGGCCGTGCAGCTTAAGAAAAGCGTTGTTGGCCTGCAGTATAACCCGGTCTGTGTCCAGCACCCGCATGGCGCTGCCAGCGGCGTTGAATATCTGCGCCATCTCCGTCTGGGTACGCAGGGCCTGCCGCTCGGCCTTGCGGCGTTCGGTGATGTCGGTGGCCGTAATGACGATGCCTGTGACGTTGCCGTCGTCGTCCTTGAGCGGAACTTTGCAGATGTCGAGATCGCGCAGGTTGCCAGCCATATCGCGGTAGGCCGTCTGCTCCGTAAGGGGCTCGCCGGTATTCATGACCATGGCGTCGGAGAGCGAGGCTTCCCATGCTATTTCAGGCGCGAGAATATCCTCGTTGCGCTTGCCAATGATTGCCTCGGCAGTGCGGCCAACAAACTGCTCAAATTGCCTGTTTACAAGAATAAACAGGCCGTTGGCATCAACAAGCATCACCATGCTGGGCTGGTTGTCCATAACGGCCTTGAGCTGCCGCTCGCGCTGGCGCAGGGCCGTCAGGGCTTTTTGCGTGGCCTGGCTCTGGCGTGAAAGCCTGCGGTTGGCAATGAGTATCACGGTCAGCAGGGTGCCGGCGAGCAGGAGAAAAAAAACGCCGACCTGTTTGATGCGCTCCCAGTCTATGTTGGACTCAATGCGTAGCGTAGACCAGCGCTGGGCCATTTCCATCAGATTTATGTAGGGGATGCTTTCGTAGGCTTTTTCAAAAATCCGGGGCAGCTCCGGCCAGTCGGAGCGAAAGGCAATCTGCGCAGCATACCGCAGGTTGGACAGGCGCGAATGGCGCAGGTCGCCGTAGCTGCCGTTGGTTATGGCGTATCCCACGGAGACGGAAAGCCCCACAACCGCGTCGTACCGGCCAAGACGCAGACCGTTCAGGGCCTCGGCCATGTTTTGCATGGGCACGACCACAGCATCGGGAACCTGCTTTTCCAGCTGTGATATCAGGTCGGGATAGGCCAGAACCGCCACGGTTCTTTGGGCCAGATCGCGGGGCCGACTAACGGAAAACCCGGCATTGGACTTTGTTGCCACATCCAGCGGCAGATAAAACATAAGCCGGGTCAGCGGCTGGCTGCCGTGGAGCGGAGGCAGGTTTTCGCTGAAAGGCACCACGTCCACCGCCTGTGTCGCAAGGGCCGTGCCGATGTCCCGCGCGCTGCCATTGCGCTGCGGCAAAATATCCACGCCAAGTAATGGCGCGGACCGCCGCCAAAATTGGTCCGCGGCTTGATGCCCGTCAAAGCGCCCCCTGGCTGGGCTTGATGAAGGCAAGGAGGCGCGGTATCCTTGATAGTGACCGACCCCGCCACTGCGATGCGCCTCCAGCCACTGTCGTTCTTGTGGGCAAGGTGCCAGCGGGGCCGGCGCATCTTGTCGAGCTCACCGTAGCGAAGGCACGCGGATCCAGTATTCCTCAAGGGCTACAAGCCTCTGCGCGTGAAATCTGCGGGACAGGGCCACTTTCACCAAGTTCCAGGCATCGCGGTATCGCCCTTTGGCCACAGCAGGGCCGCACATTCGTCTTCAAAAAGACGCACCGGCTCTGAAGAAAACTTGTCGTGCAGTCCAAGCCGGTCGGATGGCGCTTGATCACGGCCTCGGCGGGCCTACCACCGCCTTGCGCCAGGGACCCTGCCACCGCCAGAAACCATATCCTCCTTGAAACGAGGTAAAGGGCCCAGTAGACGCAGATTGGGGGAAAGTGGCGTGCGCAGATACGTATCGATTTGCGCCCCCTTGCAGGCACGGCCAGTGTGGCCGTGGGGCATTATGCGCTCCAGGATCCGTGCTGATTTGCCGGGGTGGTGACCCAAGAACTTATGCGCGGAGTGGTTAGAGCCGGTGGGCCAAAGTCGGGAGCATGTGGGGCGCGGTGGGGCCGCTGGCCTAAAAAGGGCCGCTTGCTGGATGGTTTGCCTGACGGATCGAATTGCTGGGCCACGGTATTTCTGACCATTCACCCCATGCGGAAATTTGACGGTTGCGGCCTGTTTTTTCGGCGCCCACAGGCCGCCATATATCCACCAGCAGGGCCAGAGGGCTCGCACAAACATGGAGGGCGGATGGAAATAAAGGCTCGGTTATCGTCGGGAGAGGATGATCTGATGGGACAGGAAGGGGGAGGGGGGGTTGTAGTGTATTAGCAGTCAGGGCGGGCAGCAGGCCATCAAGAAGAGAATTCCTGCAATAATACCGCGCATAGAGTTCCTGCAGCCGTTGGAGTTCTGCCAGTCTGACCCGTCAGCCGTGGTTAAAGGCGGTTGTTCTCACCAATCAAGCATGCGCTGGAAAATGTACCTCGCAGTTTAATGCAGTGAAAGTGGAGCAGTGTCAATGGCTTGCCCGGTCACAACGTGCGCTCTGGCCGGGCAAGCCATTAATCATGTCGCTGCATTATCCCTGTGTTTTCATTTCATTAATAAGATTATGCAGTATATTTGATTGCTGAGCGAGCTCAGCAACAGCGCTGGAGGCCTGTTCCATGGCCTGCGCTGTTTCAGACGAAATTGCGGAAACCTGTTCGACAGAGCGGTTGATCTCTTCGCTGGCGGCGGACTGCTGTTCGCTTGCCGTGGCAATAGACTGGACCTGATCGTTTACCTGCTCAACAAGGGTAACAATTTGCTGCAGGGCCTCGCCTGAACGTATGGAAAGATCAGTGGCACTTTCAATGGTAACGGCGGCTTTGTCCACGTTTGCGATGTTCTTGCGTGTGCCGTCCTGAATATCACGTATGGCCTGGCCCACTTCCTGCGTGGCGGCCATGGTTTTTTCGGCAAGTTTGCGCACCTCGTCGGCCACCACGGCAAAGCCGCGTCCGGCCTCACCGGCCCGGGCCGCCTCGATGGCGGCGTTGAGGGCCAGCAGGTTGGTCTGGTCGGCTATGTCGGCAATGACGTTCATGACCTGACCAATGCCCTCGGCCTGCTTGCCAAGTGCGTTCATGTCTTCCTTGATGGCCAGCGACTGGTCCCTGACCGTTTCAATGCCCTTTACGGCGTCGCCAACTATCTGTGATCCCTCAACGGCCTTTTGCTTGGTCTGCATAGATGCGTCCGCCGCCTGCTGGGCATTGCGGGCAACCTCAAGCACCGTGGCGTTCATTTCTTCCATGGCCGTGGCGGTTTCGCGTACGCGGCCGGACTGTTCGTCCGCGCCGCGGCTCGATTGCGCTATCTGGCTGGAGAGCTGCTGCGAGGCCGAGGTAACAATTTCCACAACGCCTTCAAGCTGGCTCGCAGCATGCAGCATACCCTCCGCCTTGGCGCGCTCGGCCTGCGCCTTGGCGGCGTGGGCCTCCTTGGTTGCCTCCTGCGCTTCAACCATGGCCTTTTGGGCTTCTTCGCCCTTGGCGTGGGCCTCGGCGATCATGGCCTGCAACTTGGTAACCATGGTGCGCAGCGCGTCAGCCAATGCACCTATTTCGTCCTGCTGGGTTATCACAAGCTCCTGGCTGAAGTCGCCCGAGGCGACGCATTCGGCAAAGTTTTTGGCCCTGACGAGCGGCCGGGTGAGTGAACCGGCAAAGAACCACAGGCAGGCTATGCCCAGCAGCGTTACCGCCGTGCCCACAAGTATCTGGTTAAAGGCGTCGTCGCTGGCGCGTTCGGCCAGATGCTGTTCCAGGGCGTCGGCATCTGCCAGCACAACATTGCGCGGCAGTTTTACAAGCACCGACCAGAATTTGCCGGAGCGGCCAAGCATGACCGGCGCGTACGCGATAATGGATTTGCCGCCGTCGTCCAGACCGGCAAAGGCCTTGCCCTCGCGCACGTTTGTCATGATCTTGTCAGCATTGGTCAGGGCGTTGGTCAGGGACTTGCCCACCATGGAGGCATCGGCGCTGTTTGCCACAACCAGACCGTCGTAGCTGACAATAAAGACGCTGCCCTTGCCCGCATAGATTTTGGCGTTAACGTCCTCAGCCATTTTTTGCAAAAATGTCAGGCGCAGGTCTGTGCCCGAAACGCCCAGAAACTTGTTGTTTTCCTTAACAGGCACAGAGATGGTGGTCAGCCACTCTGTCTTGCCCTGCACTATGTAGGGAAAGGGGTCGAGCACGCTTTCCTTGCCGGTTTCCTTGGGGCCAAGGTACCAGCCGCCTTTGCGCACGCCATTGGGGTGCTTGGCCTGGCTCTCGTATTCTACCAGCGCCTGCCGGTTGATTTTGCCCGAGGTGTCGCGGTTCCAGTAGGTTATAAACCGGCCAGAGTTGTCGTGGGCCTCTGTGTTGGCGTACTGGGCGTCTTGCCCGTCCAGCGCATTGGGCTCCCATGCGGAATACGAGCCAAGATAGGTGGGGTTGTTTTCAAGGTTGGCGAGCAAAATTTTGGTAAACAGTTCGCGCAGATGATCCTTTTCAATGTTGGATCGCAGTACTTCAAAAATCTTGCCTGTGGTGCGGGCCGTATCAATGTTGTCCTGCAGCGCGCTTCCCACCACAGAAGCCCTGTCCGAAACCAGCGATTCAAGCGCCGAGACGGCGTTTTTTTCCAGCAGGTGTGAAACGCTGTCAGACACGAAGGTCTTGGTGTTGCTGGTAGAATACAGGCCGAATGCTACAAGCGTAACAGCTGTAAAAATGAGGCCAAGTCCTGCAGCCAGTGCAATTTTTTGTTTGATTGATCGCATATGCCCCCCATATGTTCTTTGTTCTTAATTATAGTTCATGATACTCAGCTAAATTGCAATATTGTGAATTTAAATTAAATATTATTGAATGAACGATCAATAAAATTTCCTGTCGATATGCTTATCGGCAAATTTTAATAATAACTTAGCCCAGAGAGATTATTTTTTCATGCTGCCAAAATATGTTGCACAATGCTTAATCGTTGTATTTTTTGAAACAATATTTTATTTAATATTTAAAATTGGAGACGGTAATTTATGAAGTGCAGTTATATAATAATTTGTTATGCATTAATCTACAGTTGTTAGCTATTGCTAAGAGCTATTGCTGGCAAAAAGCAGTTATCTGCATTCACACCATTAATATCAAGCGTGAATCTGTAGTCAATAAAGCCGTAACGGTCAGAAGGGTTGCCTTTGTAAAATTGCGGAAAAGGGGCAGGCGTGGCGTAATTGCAAAAAAAAGTGCCGGCAGGGCCGGCACTTTTTATAGCGGGTTGCATGGTGCAGCCTGTATTTACGCGGCTTCTCCCTGACTTTTCATCTCGGCTATCAGGCGGTGTAGAATCTGCGCCTGTTCCAGCATGTCTGAAACCGCGCGCGAGGCCTGTTCCATGGCTTGTGCAGTCTCGGCCGAAATGGTGGCCACCTGCTCCACTGACTGGTTGATCTCTTCACTTGCGGCGGACTGCTCCTCGCTGGCCGTGGCAATGGACTGCACCTGGTCGTTCACATGCTCCACAAAGGTGAGTATCTGCTGCAGTGATTCACCCGATTGAACTGCAAGGTTTGTAGCGCTCTCGATGGATACAGCCGACTTGTCCACATTGGCGATGTTTTTGCGGGTTCCTTCCTGAATATCGCTTATGGCCTGGCCCACCTCCTGCGTGGCGGACATGGTCTTTTCGGCCAGCTTGCGCACCTCGTCGGCCACCACGGCAAAGCCGCGCCCGGCATCTCCCGCCCGCGCCGCTTCGATGGCCGCGTTGAGCGCCAGCAGGTTGGTCTGGTCGGCTATGTCGGCAATGACGTTCATGACCTGGCCGATGCCTTCGGCCTGTTTGCCCAGGGCGTTCATGTCTTCCTTGATGCCCAGCGACTGGGTGCGCACGGTTTCTATGCCCTTGACCGCTTCGTTTACTATGTTCACGCCTTCCAGGGCCTGCTTCTTGGTGTTGCTGGAGGCGTCGGCTGCCTGTTGGGCGTTTTTGGAAACCTCAAGCACGGTGGCGTTCATTTCTTCCATGGCTGTGGCTGTTTCGCGCACTCGGCTTGATTGCTCGTCCGCACCGCGGCTCGACTGTTCAATCTGGGCGGAAAGCTGTTCTGAAGCCGTATTGATGATGCCCACTACGCTTTCAAGCTGGCGGGCGGCCTGCAGCATGCCTTCCGCCTTGGCGCGCTCGGCCTGCTTGCGGGCAGCCTCGGCTTCAATGGTTGCCTGCTGGGCTTTTTCCGATTCCGCCTCAGCTTCGCGCCCCTTTTGCTCCGCTTCAGAAATTTTGGTCTTCAGTGTATCCACCATACTCTTCATCGCGCCAAAAACGCCTATAGCTGGCCGGGCAGGGTCAAACCGCGCATTGAGGTCGCCCCCGGCTATGGCCAGTGCCAGCTGCGAGAGCGATGCCGGTTCGTCGCCCAGCTGGCGCAGCATGTTGCGGGCTATCAAAAAGCCCAGGCTCAGGCCTACCAGCAAAGAGGCCAAGATGCCCGCAATGGTGATAAAACGCGATGTTTCGTACATGCGTGTGCTGCTGTCGTTCAGCTCATTGGTACGCATCAGCTTGAAATCGACTATATTTTGTATGTCCCGCGCCATGGCGGCCATGGTGACGCGCGCCTCGGTGGTGGAAAGCTTTTGCGCCTGTTCGTTCAGGGCGGCATCGCTTGTTTTGCCGAGTTCGATGACTTTTTCGTGCACGAGCAACCATGCTTGCACCGATTGCAGCAGCTTGCTGTACAGCGCCTTGCCCTCGTCCGTCTGAAAATAGCTGGACAGATTTTTTAGCAGGGTTTCAAACTCCTTGCGTTCGGTTGCAAGTACGCCAAGATATCGTTGAATTTCTGCATCTTCGTTGGTCAAAATAATGTTTTTTTCTTCTCGCAGCAGTCTGAGGGCGCGTATATTAAGAGCTCGGGCAGCGTCAAGGCCTTTAACATGCACATTATAAAGAGTATCAATATCGTTAGACAGGTTGCTAAGACTGTTTACTGAATACATCCCTACCGCAACCGTAAAGAGCGACAGGATCAAGGACAGGCCAAAAAGTTTTTGCATGGTCGAGAGCTTGATCATAATATCCTCCACACCGGTTGGTAGGCTGTTGCGGGACGTGTATGCCTTAAAAGAATAATTTTTTACTCAGTCTGGCTGTAAAGCGTTTCGGCTGATTTCTGGTTTATCATAGATCAATTTAAAAGAAAGTATTTTCAGTAAATGTTATTGCGCTTTTTGTTTGATTATCTATTTATGTATATAAATTATATATTACAATATGCTAAGTATGCTGGTCAGGCTGCAGACGCTGCTTCGCTCGCGTAACTGGCAGCAATTGCAGACAGTAAAAATTGTGGGCAGCAACCAGTTTTGCTGCCTGCTGCAATCGCCATATGTCTTGACATAAGGCCTGCAAACACGGCACATTACTTGTGCCAGAAGCAGGTTTACAGTGTGCGGTATGCATTTTCGCACCAGCCTGTGGCGGATGCTGATCGTAGGCATCCCTGAATTCGTCAAATTTATGCGCATAAAGCTGTTCTAGGCCAGTGCGCATCGATAAAAAGAACTTCCGGCGGGTTTCTCCGCCGTTGATAATTTCTTTTTACTCGCGAAGGGCATCCCCTTCTTTTATTCCTTGTCATTGCGGCGCGTTATGCGCCTATTTTTCGCAGAACGCGCATGCGCGCATTCGCGGCTCATGTCGTTTTGCGTGTATAACAGAGGTGTTTTATTACGCCTCTCTAAAAAGGTGTTTCCATGGCAGACATCAAGCTTACCCGTCCTGCAGCTGGGCAAAATGTTGTTATTCTCAGTGCACGCGATGCCCGCATGGTTCTTGATTTTCCTACCGACCAGATCAGCATCGAGCGCCCGCAAAATTCGGACAGTCTTTTTTTTCGCTTTGACGACGGCGGGTCCATTGAACTGCAGAATTTTTATACGCAGTACCACAAGGACGATGTGCCCTCGTTTGAAGTTGACGGGCAGCTGATCGCCGGCACGGAATTTTTTGACGTCTTTGGGCCAGATCTCGTCCCTGCGGCTGGCCCTTCGAGTGTTGCGCGTGGCGGCGGTTATCAGGAGTATTCCGAGCTTAATATCGGGCACGGAGTTGGAGCGCTTGGCGGCGTTGATCTCCAATTTGACAGCGCATCGCAGAGCGAGGCGACGTTTCCGTCTTTGGGCCAGCCGATGATTAGCCGCACAGTCTCTGTGAATTATGCCGCAACCCAGGTGTCTTTTATTCTCCCGAATATGCAGAATCAGTCGATAACGAGCAAAGATCGGGAAGTTGCTGGGAATATAGACCATCCTTCCGACACCACCGGGTGGCATCAGGTTGTGGAGCTGCCCGCTGGGACCCATGTTGTTGGGCCGTTGCCGAACATTGCCAACGGCGAATTTGTCGTCGCCAACGGTGCGTTGTGGTACAAACAGACCAGGACCTTCGAGCATCCGACCAACAATATTGCCCCAGAGACGACTGAGGCCGGAACTGCCACGGTGACCATTGGCGACGCTAATGGCAATACATCGACGTTCTCGGTTACGGTGAATATCACGGACGACGTTCCGATAGCCAATGCCACAAGCACGACAACCAATACTTCAATTGGCAGCGATATCCCCATCAGGTTTGTCTACTCGGAAATGGATGGAAACAACAAAATTGGGCATACCATGCCCAAGGGCGACATCAACAGCGCCAATGACTTTCCTGACTATGTAAAGGATGCCATGCAGGGGGTCACGGTATCTTCCGCCACTGTTACGTACTCCGGCACTTCTGCCATCGGCAGTATTGTCAGCGGCGGCACGCTGTATTCAAAAAATATGAGCGGCGGCAATGCCAATAATATGAGCTACGACGGGCTTGGCGTAGATACGGACAAAAATTCGGGTGTTGATACCCGCACGGATCTTGGCCGGGAATCTATAGGGTACTCCAACGACCGCCTTGGCGAATTAAATTTCGCCAAGACAAGCGGTTATGGCATCTCTGAAGCTGTGGTCTTTGACCTGCCCAGCGGCAAGACGGCCTCTTCATTCTCCATTTCGCTCGGCGCCATGCAGGCTGGGGAAAAGGAAGTCGCCCTGATATCGTTTTACCGCAACGGCGTGCTTGTCAATTCCATCAAGGCCGCTGCAACTGATACCAGCACCGCAGTGCAGAACTTTACCTTCAGCAGTTCTGCAATCGGCGGCGCATACGACAAGGTTGTTGTTTCCGCGCTTGATGACAAGAATACCTCGTCCTCGGACAACAGCGATTTTACTATTCAGGCTGTGACGTTTGGCGGAGCCTCAACCGGAGTTCTCGAAACCGCAACAGGCACCGTGTCTGGCGTGAGCGCCGACGGCATTGTCTCCATCGCCTTTGACAGCGCGCATTCACAGGTTACGCTTGCTGGCGGCGCCATAATGACGCTTGCAGTCTCGAGCGACGGCAAGTCGGTCACTGGTTCTGTGGGCGGCAGCACCTACTTTACTGCCACGCTCAGCGGCGTAGTGAACGGTCAGGCAACCTGGACATTTAACCAGGTGCATGGCTTTGAAGTTCCCAGCGGGTCTTCGTTGCTTAACTTTACGGTCACGGACGGCGACGGCGACGTCACCACGGCCGCCACCACCCCCGCCACCATAACAACGCCGCCGGTTGCAATGGCGGATACGGATACGGTCAATCATGGCGATTCGGTGGTGCACGGCAATGTGCTGACCAACGATTTTGATGCCGACGGCAACCACCTTGCTGTGGTTGGGGTAAGCGCGGGCAGTGATGCCTCAACCGCCACAGCGGCGGGGAGCACCGTTGCGGGGCAGTACGGTTCAATTACCATCAATGCCGACGGCAGCTACAGCTATAACCTCGACAACAGCAATGCCGCCGTCAAGGCCATGGACGGAGCGAGCCTGACGGATACCTTTAACTACAGGATATCCGACGGCCACGGCGGGTACGCTACCACAACGTTGAAGGTGAACATCAACGACGGCAAGTACAGCGTTGACGCAAAAAATGACGACACAACCATCAGCGGCGGCAGCGGCAGCGACGTGCTGGTGGGCGACGCCGGCGGCACCAGCACCTCTGTTGTGCACGGGGTCTCTCCGGTCAACTACGATGTATGCATCATCCTTGATACGTCAGGAAGTATGGGCGACACGATCAGCGAAACCACTCGGCTTGCCCTGGCCAAGAGCGCTCTGACAAACCTTTTGACAGGGTTCAAGGATCACACCGGTATTGTAAACGTCAACCTTATCGGCTTCAGCGACACGGTATCAATCAATCTTGAGGCGCTCGAAGCGTCCAAGAAATCAGACGGTTCGTACCTTGACGCCATCATCAACACGCTTGCCTCAGCCAACGCCTATGGCGGCACAAACTATGAAGCCGCCTTTAAGGCCGCCGTGGACTGGTTTAGCGGCAAAGCAGGCGACAATAACACCAAGCTTGCCTATTTTCTTTCGGACGGCGTGCCCACAGCGCGTACCGATTCCGGCTCTGTGGATTATGGCTACTGGTCTGGATACGACTATAACCCCTATGCCGGTCAGCAGATGTCGCGGGCTGAATTTACCGAGGCGCTGGCCCAGTACCAGAAGCTTGTCGACGCTCATGTGCAGGTCAACGCCATCGGCATTGGCAGTGGCATTGACGCTGCCGTGCTGAAGTACTTTGACAACACCCCGGTAGCTGGCGGGGTGGTTGCCAGCACGACTACAAAATTTACGGCAGCCTGTATGAAAACCGGTTTTCATACACAGGCAATGCCGGAGCGGTAAGCATCATCAACAATGCGGCACAGCTCACCGCGGCGCTGAACGCGGGCACTCCCGACGAGCTCCTGGTCAACCTGCAGGCGGTCGGCAAGGATTCCGTGACTGGCGGCGACGGCAACGACATTGTGTTTGGCGACGCCGTTACAGCCAACTGGCTGCTTGACGATACCTCATGGACGTCCGCAGGCAGAAGCGCTCTGCATCCCGGAGACTCGCTGGACATTGTGCGCGAATATGTGCTTGGTACAACCCTGAAGGGCACAACCCTTAAAGGAAGCGCCCTCGAATCGGCCATAAGCGAGGCCATCGCCCACGAGCTCACCGAGCACAGCATGAAGTACGGCCTGAGTGAAACCGCGCGCGGCGGCGACGATACACTGAGCGGCGGTAACGGCGACGACATCCTCTTTGGCCAGGGCGGCGCCGACAAGCTTGATGGCGGGGCCGGTCACGACCTGCTTGCGGGCGGCAGCGGCAACGATATTCTTACCGGCGGCGACGGGGCTGATGTTTTCCTCTTCCATCCCGGCAGCGGATCAGACATCATCACCGACTACAACGCGGCTCAGGGCGATGTGATCGTCAGGCTTGGCGATCCCGCGGCTGGCGACAGCATCAAGAACAGCTCCAACGTAAACATTGATACCCCCGACAGCGTGCACACCGTGGTCGACGTGCAGCAGGGGCATTCCATCATTCTGAGCGACAGCGCCAACCACATGCTGGTGGGCAGCGGCGTGTCGACTGACGGCAATCATTACACCAGCACAGGCGACCTTGGCGGAACCTACGACAACGTGCTTGTGGGCGGGGATGGCAACAATGTGATCTACGGCGGCAGCGGCAACAACTACCTCGCTGGCGGGACCGGTAATGATCACATCATTGGCGGTTCGGGTGACGACTACCTCTTTGGCGGCTCAGGCAACAACAGTCTGTACGGCGGGGCGGGCAACGACCACCTGTACGGCGGAGCTGACACCGACCGCCTGTACGGCGAGGAAGGCAACGACTACCTTGACGGCGGCGGCAGCTCCGGCACGGGCGATTTTCTGTACGGCGGGGCGGGCAACGATGTGCTGGTCTTCCACAAGGGCGACACCATTGACGGCGGCACAGGCACTGATGTGCTGCTGGTCAAGGGCGGCAGCCTTGACCAGCTGTTTGGCGCAGACGGCAAGCTTGACAGCAACATCACCAATACCGAGGTTCTTGTCAGCGGCAACGACGCCAGCACCATGGAGAGCCTGACCGATGTGAGCAAGCTGAGCGCCATTGGCCTGACCGTGGGCGCGGACGGCAAGGTAACCACCGCCAACACGGGCAACGCCACCTGGAGCACCGCAGCCACGCAACCCCATGACGGGTATGACGTGATGACCTGCACGATCTCCCATACCGACCACACGACAGAAGAAATGACCGTAGCCGTGCTGAAGGTGATGCATAACAGCTAGCCCCTGACGGTGACCATAAACATAAAGCGCCCGCGTTCTGCTGCAGAACGCGGGCGCTTGTCTTGTCGTAATCTTGTCGAGTTGCGCGCGGCAGGCTGTCGTGCGGGCTGTTACAGCCCCAGGTCGCGCAGCAGATTGGCCACAGCCATGTTGCCCATGGTTTCCGTGGCGCCCGCAGTGGAAGACGAGCAGTGCGAACCCATCACCAGATTGTCCAGCTCGTACCATGCGGGATCTGACGGGGGTTCCTGCTCAAAGACGTCAAGGCCTGCGCCGTAGATGCTGCCTGCTTTAAGGGCGGCCAGCAGGGCGGCCTCGTCAATCAGCCCGCCGCGTGCGGTGTTGATGAGCACGGCGGTTTTTTTCATGGCGGCAAGACGCTGGGCGTTGATGAGGTTGCGGGTTTCATCCGTCAGCACCGTGTGCAGGGTGATAAAATCGGCCTCGGCGCAGATGCGGTCCACATCAGCGCGTTCCACGCCTTCGGCGGCGGTCCAGGCTTCGTCCCACACCACATCGTGGGCGAGAATTTTCATGCCGAACCCCTGGGCGCGTTTGACCACGCAGCGGCCAATGGCCCCAAGGCCGATAATGCCAAGGGTTTTGCCGTACAGGTCGATGCTGGTGATCTTGCCCCAGTCTTTCTGTCTGCAGCGGCGGTCAATAAGCCCGGCCTTGCGCGCCACCATAAGCATGAGGGTCAGCGCGTAGTCGGCCACGGCGTTGCTGTTGGCACCCACCGTGCGCGAAACCGCGATGCCGCGCTGTTTGCAGGCGGCAAGGTCGATGTTGTCAAGCCCCACGCCGTACTTGGCAATGGCCTTGAGGCCGGGGGCGGCTGCCAGCACGGTCTCGTCCATGGGGTCAACACCCAGAATCACGCCAGCGCAGCTGGCCAGTTTTTCTTTCATCTGCTCGGCGGAAAGTATGCCGCCGGTGTCGTTGCGTATCACTTCCAGCCCGGCCTGGGTCAGGCGGTCAAACAGCGCTGGATTGGTTTTGCCAAAAGAGCGGGGTGTTACAAGAATTTTCACAAAAACTCCTTGTGCGAATAGGGCGGTATCTGGCCGGTAACCGGCGCATACAGCCTTACTATTCTATGTGTATTTGTCAACGCGCCCCTGGCCTCAAAACCCCGGCGCGGCAGTTTTACCGCTCTGCAACGCGCAACAGCCGCCGGGCAGGGCCCGACGGCTGTTCCTCTTCGCACGGCAAAGCACGTTATGCCTGCACGTCAAGCTTGTTGCCGATGCCTTCGGCTGCAAGCCCCTGACTGCGCATGTTCTGCTCCATTTCTGCGCCTTTATCAATGGTTCCATTGATCAGCGCGGCAGACATGTTGGCCTGGAAGTTCAGGGCGCTTCTGCTCAAGCTTACGCTCATGCCCATCTTTACGTCGTCCATGGCGCGCTCCTTGGCCGCTTTTGCGGTCCAGATGTCCATACCTATCGGTTGCGACGTAAAAAACTGTAGGGAAAAAGACTTTAATCCAAAAAAAAGCAACGTCGCCCCTACCGGCCTATGCATTGCCACCAAGTTCCTTGAGTTTGTTCCACACGGTTACAGGTCTAGGTTTGAGGCGGCAATGATGCGCACATCAATGTTGATGACCCGGTCGCCGCCGATGCGGAAGCGTTCTTTTTCCTGCAGGGTGCGCAGCAACCGTTCCTGCGTCGCCAGGCTCATCTCGCTGATTTCGTCAAGAAACAGCGTCCACGGTAAGCCAGTCCAAACATGCCCGGCTTGCCGCCCTTGCGTGCGCCGGTAAAAGCGCCTTCTTCATAGCCAAAAAGCTCGCTTTCCAGCAGATGTTCGGGCAAGGCCGCGCAGTTAAGGGCCACAAAGGGCCTTTTTTGCGTGCGCAGAAGTTGTGGATGCTCTGGGCAAAAAGCTCCTTGCCCCAGCCGGGTTCGCCCTTGATAAGGATGGAGGCCGCGCTGCGTGTCAGGCGCGTCTGGGCTGCCCCCTGCAGCGATGCCGTCAGGCCGAAATCTGCTCGGGGTGGAGTTGTCATTGGTAGGTTCGGGCTTATTGTAAAACATGCGGCGTATGCCAGCAGGCTTCCCCGGTCCGTTGCGCCTGCAGCTTCGGGCGCAATGCATTGCTGCGGCGGGTTTGACGCGGCTTGTTGCAGCCGGTGGGCCGAACGTCTGGTGCATAGGTTTGCGGCAGACATGCGGTTGCTGGCGACGTTTGCCCGTTGCTACAGACGGCAACTCCATGTAGAGTAATAAGAAATCCAGAGCTACCCGCCTGTCGGCCCGAGCCGTCAGAGCAGCACGCGAAAACAGCACACCTTCAGGATCACGCCATGGACACAAAGCAGGATATCACCGCAACCGGCATGCCCCTTATTGACAGCGTGGTTGAGCGGCTCTGCCACGAAACCTCGCTCAGCACGGTATGGCACCGCTCTGGTCAGGGCGCCCCCATGCCGTCTCTGCCGGTGCTCTCTGAAATACTA
>JGI20225J20221_1000045_pt6 | contig 20241 bp, 14 predicted proteins | sample BioMet4_FD_20221 | JGI IMG/M metagenome (IMG submission 20221) | reverse complement strand
CACCGGCGCCGGCGTCGCCCGGCTCGGGAGGGTCTCGTTCGCGGTGCCCGGCACGTACGTCTACGAGGTGTCCGAGGTCGCCGGCGCCGACGCGGCCTACACGTACGACCGGTCCGTCTACACGGTGACCTACGAGGTGACCCAGGACGGCGGCGCGCTCGCGTGCGCGCGCACCATCACCAGGTCCGGCGTCCGCGCGGACGCGGTCTCGTTCGACAACGCCTACGCCGCGCCCGCCGCCACGGCCCAGACCTACGCCGCCACCCCCCTCACGGGCGACGCCACGCCGCTCGCAGGGCTGGCCTCGCTCGCGACGGTCGGCCTGGCCGCGGTCGCGCTCGGCCTGCGCCGCAGACGCGGGAGGAGCCGTTGGTAACGCCATCGGGGCGGGACGATACGTCCCGCCCCTTTTTTGTCGACCTGATTTACCGAGGAACGAGCCACACCGATGGTTTAGCCCGCATGACCTAGAGGGTGCCTCTGTTGTTTCTGGTTCGAACGTGTCTGTGTGGCTAAGGCGGGATGCGCTCGGCCGTTGCCAGACCATCCCACGGAGTCTTCCAAAAAGCACAAGGACCCCGTCGCTACGCGAGCGAGAGGTCCTTGGAGCTTCCTTCTTTGGAAGATACCTGTCTTACGCGTGAATCACGACGACGTCACCAACCGCGATGAGGTTGTAGAGCGCCTGCGCGTTGGCATAGCTNAGGTTGATGCAGCCATGGCTGCCGTTGTAGGTGTAGATGGTGCCGCCAAAGCTCGATCGCCAGGGCGCATTGTGGAAGCCGCAGCCAGAGGGCGTGACGCCCATCCAGAAGTCAACCTCGCTCGTCCACTCGGGCTGGCCCGTATCCGTCTGGATCGGGCCGGTGAGGGTTGCGGGGGCTTTCTTGTTGAGGATGTACCAAACGCCCTGTGGGGTGTCGCGTACTCCATTGGCGAGGCCGGTCACGACGTCGGCCTCCCAGATGAGAGAGCCGTCCGAGTCGTAGAACCAGGCATGCTGCTGTGAGATGCTGACCTCGACGTAGCGCGTGCCCCAGTCCTGCCCGCCGTTGGACACGTTCACGGCCGACATGTAGGTGGAGAGCTCGATGGTGGTGGGTGTGCCGCCCGCAAGTGCCGTTTCGACCTGCGTGGCATCCTCAGAGCCGTTGATGGACCAGCCGTAGGTGCCGTTTGCCGCGACCGTGATGGTCTCGCCGCGCGGNTTGGTGAAGGTGCGTGCCTTGCCTACGGTGTCGAGTGCCGTGGAAAGGGCGCCGTGGCAGAAGGCATCGATGGCATCGTTGTTGAGGGTGACGNTNTAGTCGTCGTTGATGGTGACCCACTGCGCTATCTGGTCTGCACCGATGGTATAGGCGGTCTGCCCGCTGAGCGTGAGCGTGAGCGTCGCCGAGACGTACGCGTTGGCCTTCGTGAGCGCCGCCTGGGCGGAGGTGGAGTCAAGAAGACATTCATAGCCGATCTCGATGTCCGTCTCCCCGTTGATGATGTCTGCCGCCACCTTGGTGGTGGCAGCGTCCGCATCGATCTGTTCCGCGACGTTTTCCTCGGCGAAGACGAACTTCTTCTGCGTGGAGTCATAGGTGATCTGCTGCGAGGGGCTCAGGCTGGTGTTGGATGCGTTTGCCGCGATGGCCTGGTTGATGAGCTCGGTGAGCTTGTCCTCGTCGAGCTTGGNGGANGCCGTCGAGGAGAGCTTGTGCGTACCGGTGATGAGCAGCGGCCACTCCCACTTGTTGAGCTGGGAAATCGCCGCCTTTGCATAGGTCTCGCCATCATAGGAGAGATTGATGTCCGAAGCGGTTAGGTTGACGGATATGCCATCGCCCGAGATGGTGCCCGTATAGTCATCAAGTGACGTGGAAGCCGTGCTTGCCACCTCGTCTACCGTTTTGAGCGAGACGTCCGTGCCGTTGATGGTCGTATTGGGTAGAAAGCGCGTGCTGAACACCGCGACGCCCACGAGGTAGACGCCGGCGAGAAGTGCCACAATCACCACGGGGATGAGCCAGAGGCGACCCTTCCTTTTTGGTCCTTCGCTGTTCCCTGGGGTTTCTGTCGTGGCCTTTGACGGTTTCTCTACGTGTTTTGGAGCTGCGTGCTTGGGTACGTTCGATTCTGTTTGAGCCATGCGTTTAAACCCTGTTCCCGTTTTCCCGACCCATGATCGCCGATGGCCAATCCGACCTACGGCGATTTCCCTGATGGTCTATGGTAACTCACGAATGGGCCTAACTATACAGGCAAACCGTAAGGTGATGCGTTTCATGACAATGCTACGGCTCGACATGCTAGATGACCCAAGACTTGACGCCTATGTGCGCCTCACCGATCGCCAGCTGAGAAATCGGCTTGAGCCCGAGCGAGGCATCCTCGTGGTGGAATCGCGGATAGCCGTCGAGGTGGCCTTGGGCGAGGGGCTCGTGCCCCTGTCGCTGCTCGTTGACGAGGTTCGCCTGGCGCACAACCAAGATCTCGTGGAGAGCCTGGGGGAGGACTGTCCCGTCTTTGTGCTGGGACATGACGAGATGTCAAGGCTGACGGGCTACAACGTGACGCGTGGCCTGCTCTGTGCCATGCGCCGGCCCCGTGCTCGCGAGGTGTCGGAGGTGCTCGCGGGCGCGGGCAACGTGGCGGTGCTCGAGAATCTCGTGGACATCACCAACGTGGGGGCGGTGTTTCGGTCTGCGGCGGCGCTCGGTGCCGATGCCGTGCTCCTTTCGCCAAAGTGCGCCGACCCGCTCTGTCGCCGTGCGGTAAGGGTCTCCATGGGGACGGTGTTTCAGGTCCCGTGGGCGCGCGTCGATGAGCGAGCGTGGCCTTGCGGCATTGCGCACGACCTGCACGAGCGGGGCTTCTCCTGCCTTGCGCTCGCACTCGACGACTCCGCCGTGGCGATAGACTCGCCCGGGCTCGCAGGGCAGGGGAGACGAGCGCTGTTCTTTGGATCGGAGGGGTACGGTCTTTCTGACGAGGCGCTCGCGGCCTGCGACCAGAAGGTGATCATCCCCATGTCGAACGGCGTCGACTCGCTCAACGTNGCGGCCAGCAGCGCCGTGGCCTTCTGGGAGCTCTTCTCCCAGAGAAGATGAGGCCGAGCGCAGACGCGCTTTGGGTGAGTCCCCGGCAGGCCTTGGACAAGAAAAACCCGCGGTCTCATGACGGGCATCTGATGCCGAATCATGAGGCCGCGGGCCAAGGGGGGCAAAAGCGCGCCTGCTACTCCTCCGTGCTGGGGAGCTTGGGAGCGAAGCCGTCGTCGCGCGTNAGGATGCGCATGAACTCCTCACCGGTGATGGTCTCCTTCTTCTGCAGGTAGTGAGCAATCTCGTGGAGCTTGAAGCGGTTCTCCTGCAGTATCTTGAGCGCGGTCTGGTGACCCTCCTCCACGAGGCGCTGNACCTCNGCGTCNATCTCCTCGGCAGTGCCNTCCGAGCAGGTGAGCTCGGTGCCGCCACCGAGGTAGCGGTTGCNCTGCTGGCCNAGGGCGACCATGCCGAACTTATCGGACATGCCATACTGGGTGACCATGGCGCGAGCGATGCCCGTCGCCTTTTCGATGTCGTTGGAGGCGCCGGTGGTCATCTCGTCGAAGATGAGCTCTTCCGCCGCACGCCCGCCGCAGAGCACGGCGATCTTGTTCTTGGCCTCCTTGCGCGTGGTGAGGAAGTGCTCGTCCTCCTCGATCTGCATCGTGAAGCCGAGCGCACCGGACGTGCGCGGGACGATGGTGATCTTGGAGACGGGGGCGGAGCCCTTCTGGGCTGCCGCGACGATGGCGTGGCCCGTCTCGTGATAGGAGACGACGTCCTTCTCGTGCTCGGAGAGNACCGTGGACTTCTTCTTCTCGCCGGCGATGACCACGTCGACGGACTCCACGAGGTCGTCCTGGTCCACCTGGTTGCGCCCGAAGCGAACGGCACGCAGCGCAGCCTCGTTGATGATGTTCGCGAGGTCGGCGCCNGAGGCACCGGGNGTGGAGCGAGCGATGACGGTGAGGTCGATGCCCGGCTCCATCTTCACGTCGTCGGCATGAATCTTGAGGATTGCCTCGCGGCCGGCGAGGTCTGGCAGCTCCACGGGAATGCGACGGTCAAAGCGGCCGGGGCGCAGGAGCGCCTGGTCGAGCGTCTCGGGNCGGTTGGTCGCGGCGAGNACCACGATGCCCTTGTGGTTGTCGAAGCCGTCCATCTCGGAGAGNAGCTGGTTGAGCGTCTGCTCGCGCTCGTCATTGGAGTTGATCGAGGAATCGCGCTTCTTGCCGACGGCGTCGATCTCGTCGATGAAGACGATGCAGGGAGCCTTCTTGTTGGCCTCCTTGAAGAGGTCGCGTACCTTGGCGGCACCACGGCCGACGAACATCTCAACGAACTCGGAGCCAGAGATTTGGAAGAACGTGACGTTTGCCTGACCCGCGACCGCCTTGGCGAGCAGGGTCTTGCCCGTGCCCGGAGGGCCGATGAGCAGGGCACCGCGCGGGCAGCGCGCGCCGATGGCGTTGTACTTGTCGGGGTTCTTGAGGAAGGAGACGATCTCCTCCAGGGACTCCTTGGCCTCGTCCTGGCCGGCGACGTCCTTGAAGGTGACGCCGGTCTCCTCGCCCTTGACCTCCTTGGCATTGGACTTTCCAAGACCGCCGCCCATGCCGAAGCCGCCGCCGCTCCCAAAGTTCATGGACGGGCCGTCGTCGCCGCTCTGCTTCTTCATCTGGCGGTTGAGCCACCAGCCGAACCACAGGATGAGCACGAGGGGAAGGCCGTAGGAGATGAGCATGTAGAGCCACAGGTTTGACGAGGTGTCGGGTACGGTGGCGCCGTACTTGACGTTATGGTCGTCGAGAAGCGTCGTGAGGCTGGTGTCGTCGGGGAAGAGCGTCGTCGTGTAGTACTTGGTGGAGTCGTTGGAACCGGTCGTGAAGCTGATCGAGCTGTTGCTCGTGTTGAGGCTCACATTGGTGACCTCGTCGTCGGTGACCATCGACTTGAACTCGGAGTACGTGACCGTGGTGGTCTGCGAGTTGAGGAGGCTCGGGTAGAGGACGCTACTTACCACGAGATAGAGCACGATGGCGATGAGGACGTAGACCAGCATCGACCGTCGCCGCTTGTTGTCGTCCATGTCCATATTCTGGGCCTTTCTTCGGAGTGCCTGTCATGGGATCCGTGCGGGTCCGATTGGACCTATGTACCCAAACTCGCCGGNTTTCTCNCGTTCTTGGNAACTTGNATGGAAATGTTGCNNNCTAGATGCCGTTCTCGGCGAGCTCGCCCGTGCGGTACGCGTCGAGAAGGTCGCGCAGGTCGGCGATCTGGCCGCGGATGTCGGCGCCCGTGTCGGTGTCCCCGATCGTGAGGGGCCTCGGCTCGGCCCAGAAGCGGTCGTCGTCGCTNNTGATGTCCTTGTTGAGGTCGAGCACGTCATCGATGCTGCCGAAGGGGCGATGNGCCTTGATNCGCATGCCGGTGGGGTCGGCGATGAGCGTATAGCCCGCGATGCCCGTCGCGGCGTGGTACGCCTGGCAGAACCCGCCGTCGATGACCACGAGGAGCCCGTCCCCCTTGATGGGACTCTCGCCGGAGGCGGCGTGCACCGGCGTGTGGCCGTTCACGATGTGNCCGTGTGCCGGANNGACGCCGAACTCGCGCAGGATGGAGCGGCAGACCTCGGGGTCGTTGACGAGGGTGAAGTAGGGGTCTCTCGCCTCCGCCCACGTGGACTCGTCGGTGAAGTAGGTGCGTTCGAAGGTCTTGACCACGCGGCCNGAGAGCGGCGAGAGNCGNCCGCACCANAGGTACCACATCCAGTCGAGCGAGACCGGGTCGTGCTCGTGCCAGGCGCAGCGGGCGAGACGGTCGGCGTAGTCGTAGTACTCCCTGCCCGCGAGCAGCTCTCCCTGGTGGTTGACGGCGCAGAAGGTGCCGTCGGGGTTCATGGGGACGCAGGCGTGGAAGAGCACGGTGTCATTGTGCACGAGGTAGGCCGAGCCGCGCTCGTAGAGGAAGTTCACGTGACGGCGGAGCTTCTCGGACGAGGTCACGGCATCCACGAGGCCNTCCATGACNTTCTGCTCCNCGGGGGAGAGCGCGTAGGGGTCTGCCGGGTCCACGGTGGGGAAGTCATGCGTGCGCATCTCGAACCCATGCCCGTCTACGCTGCAGACGCCACGGTCGGGGTCCACGTGTTCGAGAAGGAGACGGTCGTCCATCTGCCAGTTGGGATGGCGGAGGATGGTCTGGCCCTCGAGCTTGAAGAGGATCACCGAGATNGCCTTCTCGGANGGNCTCATGCCGTCNTCGNCCGTATAGGTGCGGTCNGCGAAGAGGTAGAGCTCGCGGAGCGACACCCCGTAGGTGCTCTCGAGGATCTTGAGGCTGTCGTAGTGGATGTTGTTGCGAATCACGGCCGCGAGGCATGCCGCAGAACCCGCCGCGGCACCCATCCACACGATGTCGTGGTTGCCCCATTGCAGGTCGAGGGAGTGGTAGCCCATGAGCCGGTCAAGGATGAGGTCGGCGTGCGGCCCGCGGTCGAAGATGTCGCCGACGAAGTGCATGTGGTCCACCGCGAGACGCTTGATGAGCGCGGAGAGCGAGCGAATGAAGTCGTCGGCAGAGCCGGTGTCTATGATCGTGTCGATGATGCGCTGATGGTAGGCGAGACGTGCCTCTCGCTCGTCGGGCGAGATGTGCAGCAGCTCGTCGATGATGTAGGCGTACTCGACGGGCATCGCCTTGCGCACCTTCGAGCGCGTGTACGAGCTCGAGAGATGGCGGGCGAGACGTACGAGCCTCATGAGCGTGATGGCGTACCACTCCTCAGTGGCGTGGCCCTCGTCGTGAATTCGTCGGAGCTTGGCCTTGGGGTAGTAGATGAGCGTGCAGAGGTCGGCTTGCTCGTCCTGGGTGATCTCGAACTTGAAGGTCGTCTCCACGCGCTCGCGGATGACGCCGGAGCAGTTGTTGAGGATGTGCTCGAAGGCCTCGTACTCGCCGTGGACGTCCGAGACGAAGTGCTCGGTGCCCTTGGGCAGGTTGAGGATGGCCTCGAGGTTGATGATCTCGGTGTAGACCGCTTGGGTGGTCGGGAACTTCTCCGAGAGAAGCTCGAGATACTTGAGGCGCTGGTCGTCGCGGCACGCTAAGTCTGTCATCGGTGTCCCCCCGGATTCGCTTGGTCCCCCCATTATTGGGTCCGTGTGCCCGCCAAAGGAGCTGCATTCGGGATAATGCCCACAAAAAGGGTTCTTCTCTATTTTGGCGGACGGTCCCTCGGCCGCGGATGCAGCTCTCCTAGCGTTCTTTAAGCCTCGATGACAAAAAAGCGGCCGAGAAGAAGCCTATTTTGTCATCGAGGCTTAAAGAAACGCAGGCGGGCGAGAGATACCCTCAACAGGGCTTCTCGGCGCGCACGGCAAGGAAGGACGGGATTCTCAGCTCGTGGAGGCGACCCTCGCCGCCGGTATCCTCGAAGAGGTCGCGGATCTGAAGCCCCGCGCGCAGCATCCCGCCGAGAAGCTCGTCGAGGGAGTGGGAGAACTGCATGCCCGCGTCCTCGCGCTCGAGCACCTCCACGAGCGAGGGGTCTGCCACGGGATCGAAGGGAAGCCCTCGCACAATGAGTGTCTCGTCATCGTCGACGATGTAGTTGATGCCGAGGTCGAGACCCGTAAGGAGCGTGGCTCCCGGTGCCATGACGCGTGCGATCTCGTGCCAGATGGGCTCGACCTCTCGTACGTAGCAAAATGAGACCGGGCTTATCACGAGGTCGAAGCTCGCGCTGGCAAAGGGGAGGGGCTGCGCCATGTCGGCGCGCACGACCTCGATCTCGTAGCCCTCCCTCTCTGCGACGAGACGTTCGGCGTCAAGCTGGGCCGGCGTGTAGTCGAGCACGGTGCAGCGCGCGCCCGCCGCCGTGAGAAGGGGCATCTGCTGGCCGCCGCCCGAGGCGAGCCCGAGCACGCATATGTCCGCGAGGGGCGGAAACCATGCGTGCGGTACGGGCTTGGTCGGCGTGAGCAGGATCTGCCATTCTCCCGCCTTCGCCCGGAAAAACTCCTCGTGGGAGATCGGCCGTCCCCACTCCCANCCNTCCTCGATCCAGCGGGAGATGGCCTCGGCGTTGACGTCCTGGTAGCTCTTCTCAGACATACGGACCCTTTCATGTGTACACCAACACGTCTTTGGATATGTTGCTGCGCTCGGTTTCGCGATTCATTACGGCGCGTGAAGCATACCTGAAAACGTGTTCGACCTTGGGTATGTAGTATGGTTCATTTCGCCCCTGTCTCTGTCCCTGCCCCTGTCCCCGCCTCCGCGGACCGCGCGTGCAAAGTTGCGCTCGTTTCTTGCTTCGCCGTCCTACGCCGTTCGGGAGTGGTATCATGCCGCTTACGGCTGTGAAGGGGAGAGTACCTGGGANCGNCGTGGCCAACAGAGAGCGAGGATGCTGAGATCTCGCGACCACGTCCCAGCGAAGATCACCCCAGAGCTGCGGCCCCAAAGCGCATCAGCGCAAGTAGGCGTCGCCGGCAGACCACCGACACNGGTCAACCGAGTAAGGCGGAATTCCGCTCGCTGGGTGGTGACAAGCGAAGTGTGCGAGCAAACGCTTCGTCCCAGCAGGAGGGACGGGCGTTTTTTTGTAGGCGTCCACGAGAGACGAAGGGACCCGTAAGGTGGCAAACGAGTACAAGCGGACCACGAACCTGCCCAAGACCGACTTTCCGATGAGGGCCAGCCTCGCGCAGAACGAGCCCAAGCGGCTTGCGGAGTGGGAGGGCGAGGGCGTCTACGAGCTCCTGCTCAAGAAGAACGAGGGACACGAGAAGTTCGTCCTGCACGACGGCCCTCCGTACGCCAACGGTCCCATCCACCTGGGTCACGCCCAGAACAAGATCTCCAAGGACATCATCAACCGCTACTGGGCCATGCGGGGCTTCCAGACGCCGTACGTCCCCGGCTGGGACTGCCACGGCCAGCCCATCGAGCACAAGGTCGAGGAGATGCTGGGCACCGAGAAGTTCAACCGGCTGCCTACCGAGAAGGTGCGCGAACTCTGCCGCAAGATGGCCGTCGAGCAGGTCGACACCCAGCGTCAGGGCTTCAGGCGTCTCGGGGTTCTCGCCGAGTGGGACAANCCCTACCTCACCTACGTCAACGACTACGACGCCACCGACATAGAGATTTTCAAGGCCATCTTCGACGGCGGCGCCATCTATCGCGGCCGCAAGCCCGTGCACTGGTGCAGCCANTGCCACACCGCCCTCGCNGAGGCCGAGATCGAGTACGGCGACGAGGTCAGCCCCGCCATCTTCGTGCGCTTCGAGATGACCACCGCGCCTGCGGGCCTCGAGGCCTGGGCGGACAGCCTCTGGGTCGACATCTGGACCACCACCCCGTGGACCCTTCCCGCCGATGACGCCGTGATNCTCCACCCCGAGGCGGAGTACGTGGCCGTGCTGGTGGACGGTCGTGCGGAGCTCATGGCCGAGGCCCTCGTCGAGAGGTGTGCCGAGAAGTTCGGCTACGAGTCGTACGAGCTCGCCAAGGGCACCGACGGCGAGGTCTGGCGCATGAGCGGCACCGGGCTCTGCCATAACAAGTACAAGCAGCCGATCTTTGGCGACCAGGGCGTGGAGGGCGAGTTCATCTACGCCGACTACGTCACGCTCGATGACGGCACCGGCGTGGTTCACAGCGCTCCGGGACACGGTGTCGACGACTACAACGCCGGCGTGAAGTTTGGCATCCCCGTCGTCATGCCCGTCGATGACGACGGCCGCTTCTTCAGGGGCGACCAGATCGGCACCGGCGGNCCNTGGTCCGGNATGGAGGTCAACGANGCCAACCCCAAGATCATCGAGTGGCTCCGCGAGCGCGGCACGCTGATCCTCCACGAGGACATCCGCCACAGCTACCCGCACTGCTGGCGCTGCAAGCNGCCNGTCATCTTCCGCGCCACGAGCCAGTGGTTCGTCTCCATGGACAAGACGGGNCTGCGCGAGAAGGCGCTCGAGGAGCTGTCCAAGGTCTCGTTCTACCCNTCGCACGCCATCAAGCGCATCGGCTCGATGGTGGAGGGCAGGCCCGACTGGTGCATCTCCCGCCAGCGCAACTGGGGCGTNCCCATCCCCGCCTACACCTGCCAGGACTGCGGCGAGACCGTCATGAACGATGACACCCTCGACAAGGTCATCGGGCTCTTCCGTGAGAAGGGCTCCGACGCCTGGTTCACCGACGATCCCGCGAGCTATCTCGGTGACGCCTGTACCTGTCCCAAGTGCGGGAGCCACAGCCTCAAGGCCAACCCCGACATCCTCGACGTGTGGTGGGACTCCGGGGTGAGCCATACGGCCGTGTGCAAGCACCGCGGCTACCTCAAGTTTCCCGCGGACATGTACCTCGAGGGCTCCGACCAGCATCGCGGCTGGTTCATGAGCTCGCTCATGACGAGCGTGGGCGCCTANGGCGTGGCGCCCTACAAGGCGGTCGTCTCGCAGGGGTTCACGCTNGACGGCCAGGGNCGCAAGATGTCCAAGTCGCTCGGAAACGTCATCGACCCCAACAAGGAGTGCGACACCCGCGGCGCCGACGTGCTTCGCCTGTGGGTCGCCTCGGTCGACACCTCGACCGACGTGCCCTGCGACGACACGATCCTCGACCGCGTGGGNGAGGCGTACCGCAAGATCCGCAACACCTTCCGCTTCCTCCTCGGCGAGATCGAGGGCCAGTTCGACCCCGCCTCCGATGCCATCGCCACGTCAGAGCTGCTCCCGTACGATCGCCTCGTGCTNGCGCACATGTGCGAGGTGCACGACCAGGTGTGCGAGGCCTACGAGAGCTATCGCTTCAACGTGGTGTTCCGCCTGCTCTACGACTACGTGACCGAGCTCTCNAACGGCTATCTCAACGCCACCAAGGATCGCGTCTACTGTGGTGCCAGGAGCGGCCTCGAGCGCAGGAGCGCCCTCACCGCATGGGCGCAGATCCTCTCCATGCTCGTCCATGACCTGCAGCCGATTCTGGCCTACACGACCGACGAGGTCATGCGGTACCTGCCCGCCTCGATGCGTGACGGCCAGACCTACGCGGCGCTCCTCGACTGGTACCAGGCGCCCATGTCCACCGACGAGTACGAGGCGCAGCTTCCCGCGTATGCGGCCATGGTCGAGGCGCGCGCGGCCTTTACCAAGGCCTACGAGGACGCCCAGGCGACCGGAGTCGTTACCGAGAAGACCTCGCAGGCCGCNCGGGCCGAGCTCACGGTGCCCGCTGAAGCCTACGCGCTTCTCTCCGGGGAGGACGCCTGCAACCTCGCCGAGCCCTTCGTGTGCTCCGAGGTGTGCGTCCACGCGGGCAAGGAGTACGCCTGCACCGTGCTTCCCGCGCTGGGCGAGAAGTGCCCGCGGTGCTGGAACTGGCGCGTGCCGGGCGAGGACGGCCTGTGCGAGCGCTGCCATGACGCTATCGAGAGCATCGAGGAGTAGGACCCTTGGACCAGATGAAGATGACCTGTTGGCGGGGCGTTCGCGTCATGCTCTACGGCGTCATCGTCGTCGTGGTGGTCGTGCTCGATCAGGCCACCAAGGCGGCGGTGAGACATCTGCTCGAGGTGGGCGAGTCCGTGGGCTTCGTTCCCGGTGTGCTCGACCTCAAGCTCGTGCATAACACGGGTGCGGCCTTCTCGCTTGGCGAGGGTGCCGGACCGATCTTTGTGCTGGTGGCGATTGCCATCCTCATCGCGGGGTGGATCTTTGTCTGGAAGCAGCCCAACGTGCCGCTCGCGCTCGCCGTCTCGGTGGCCTGCGTGGCGGGCGGAGGCGTGGGGAACATGATCGATCGNCTGTTCATGGGCTACGTCACCGACTTCTTCGCAACCACGTTCATGAACTTCCCCGTGTTCAACGTCGCTGACATCTTCGTTACCTGCGGCGTGATCGTCTCGTTTGTGATCTATACCGTGTGGGAGTCCAGGCGCGAACCGGCGGTAGGGGAGGCCGACCCCTCCCACCGCGAGTCCTAGGCCGCCTGCTGTCTTTGTCATGTGCGGCGCCGCCCCCGGGCTGGGGACGGCGCCGTTCGCGTAGATTGGTTGTGGCGGTAGGCGGACGCGCTGCGGCGCAGAAGGGAAGTGGCATGCTCGACCGCGTGGCAGATGCTCTCGTGGGACCCGACGATGACGGCGAGAGGCTCGACTCCTTCGTGGCATCCATGCCTGGCTGCCCGTCTCGAAGCGCCTGCGCGCGCCTCATCGAGGAGGGCCGCGTGACCATCAACTCCACGTCCGCGCTCTCCAAGAGCGAGCGCGTGGCACTGGGCGACCGCGTGTCGGTTGAGCTCTCCGAGCCCGAGGACGAGGGGGGCCTGCTCGCGCCGAATCCCGACATCGCGCTCGACATCCGCTACGAGGACNACCGNCTCATCGTGCTCTCCAAGCAGGCGGGGCTCGTGTGTCATCCCAGTCCGGGTCACGTGGAGGACAGCCTGGCCAACGCCCTTGTGGCCCACTGCGGCTACGACCATCTGGGCCTGCTCCAAGGGGAGGACCGTCCCGGCATCGTGCATCGCCTCGACATGGACACGTCAGGACTCATGGTCTGCGCCAAGGACGACGAGACGCAACGCTCCCTCCAGGACCTCATACGCCTGCGTGCGCTCGACCGACGCTACGTGGTGCTCGTTCACGGCTACGTGGCTCCCGAGACGGGCAGCATCACGACGGGCATCGCCCGGTCGAGCCGCGACCGGCTGCGCATGGCCGTGTCGGAAGAGCCTGGCGCGCGCGAGGCCATAACCACCTTCACGACGCTCGAGCGCTTTGAGGCCGGTCCGCGCGACGAGGGCTACTCGCTTCTTGAGTGCCATCTCTACACGGGTCGCACGCATCAGATTCGCGTGCACATGCGCCACATCTCGCATCAGGTCGTGGGCGACCAGCTCTACGGTCGCGGGGACATCCGCCAGAACCTGGGGCTCTCTCGCCAGTTTCTGCACTCTTGGCACATTCGCTTCGACCACCCGGTCTCTGGCGAGACGATCGAGCTCGCCGACCGGCTCCCGCCGGACCTCGCGAGTGTATTAGAATCGATTCAGGCAAGGTCCATGGGGCGAACGGAGGCGGGGGGAGACATCTGCCCGCAGATCCTGTCCCAGGGGCTGCCCGACAGTGCCACCGCGAAGGGATAGGGTACATGGAGCTCAACAAGTTCGGCATCACGCCTATCGTCATCTTCAACATGGTCATCTGGCTCTTCTTCACCCTCGCGTACTTCTACCAGTTCGTCTATATGGTGCGTGTGTGGGCGCGGGGCATGGTAAGGCTGGCCCCGGCAAAGAAGCAGCACTCCTTTGCCTTCTTCATCTCGGCGCACAACGAGGAGCCCGTCATCGGCAACCTCGTCAGATCGATCCTCGCGCAGGACTATCCGTCCGAGCTCATCGACTGCTTCGTCGTGTGCGATGCCTGCACCGACAACACCCACGAGATGGCGGAGAAGGCGGGCGCCATCGTCTGGGACCGCAACGACCTCGCCCGTCGTGGCAAGAGCTGGGCCATGGACTACGGCTTTGATCGGATTCTCAACGAGTATGGCGACAAGTACGACGCGTTTATCGTCTTCGATGCCGACAACCTCGTCTCTCCCAACTACACCACGATCATGAACCAGGCGTTCGACGCGGGCTACCTCGTATGCACGAGCTACCGCAACTCCAAGAACTTCGACTCCAGCTGGATCAGCGCCGGNAACGCGCTCTGGTTCATGCGCGAGGCCAAGTACCTCAACAACGCTCGCATGATGGTCGGCACGAGCTGCGCCATCTCGGGTTCCGGCTGGATGGTCTCCGAGAAGGTCGTGNGCGGCATGCACGGATGGGACTTCCACACGCTCACCGAGGACATCCAGTTCTCCACCTTCTGCGCTGCCAACGACATTCAGATCGGCTTTGCTCCAGCGGAGTTCTACGACGAGCAGCCTGTCACGTTCAAGGCCTCCTGGGTGCAGCGTCTGAGGTGGACCAAGGGATTCTACCAGGTATTCTTCTCATATAAGGGAGATCTTGGCAAGGGTATCAGGCGCCGCCACTTTGCCGCGTACGACATGATGATGACNATCGCNCCGGGCATGCTCCTCACCCTGCTGTCAGCGTTCGTCAACGCGACCTACCTCATCATCGGGTCGCTCAGCCACGGTTTCATCGCCACCCAGTCGGAGCTCTCCATGTGCGTGGGCTCGCTCGTGATGACGTTTGCCTCGATGTACGTCGTGTTCTTCATNCTNGCGGTGATCACGACGATCTCGGAGCGCTCGCACATTCACTCCAAGTCCAAGAGCCGCATCATCTCCAACCTGTTCACGTTTCCGATCTTCATGATGACCTATGTGCCCATGGCCGTGGTCGCCCTGTTCAAGAAGGTCGANTGGGTCCCGACCAAGCACGACATCGTCGTCAACGTCGACGACGTGCTCGGCACGGACACCGCTCAGTAGTTGCTAGCCGTTTCCTTTCGGATGTCGCGGCTTAGCTTGTTTTCAAACGAAGTTTAACTAAGCAGTGTTTATGCAGTTGCGATGCATGCATTTTTCGACCAGGGCACTTTGCTACCGTGAGGATGTCCATCGCTTCGTACGAGCAAGCCCTCCGACAAGGAGCATCCATGGCTGAATACGTTCTCGTCACCGAGTCAGGCTCGGACATCTCGAGGGAAGTCGCCGACCGCTATGGCATCGTAGTCGTTCCCATGCACGTCAACTTTGGGGGCAGGGAGCAAGACGACGGCTCTTTTCCTGCGGAAGAGCTCTATGCAAACTACAAGCACACCGGCGAGCTTCCGCATACGAGCGGATGCTCGCCCCAGGACTTCATCGACGTCTTCGATAGAATACATGCCGAGAGGCCCGAGGCGCATATCGTCTATCTCGCCTACTCTGCCGTGACCACGGTCTCATTCGCCTCGGCGCAGCATGCCTCCGAGGGTCGCGAGTATGTGACCAGCATCGACATGAAGAGCGTCTCGTCTGGCCTCCAGATGGTGGTCACCAACGTCGCCCGCTTCCTCGAGGCACGGCCCGACTCGTCGCTCGACGAGGTCGTCGCCTTCGCCGAGGACCAGGTCCGTCGCATCCGGATGGCCTTCATCCCGGGAGACCTCGACTACCTGCGCGCGGGTGGGCGTCTTTCCAACGCCGCCTACCTCGGGGCGACGCTCCTGCGCATCAAGCCCACCGTGGATATCATAGACGGTCGGCTTGTGGCCACGAAGAAGCGGCACGGCTCGATGCTCAAGTGCGCCGCCTCCCTCACCGAGGAGGTTCTCGGCGGCGAGCCCATGGACACCTCGAGGGTGAACTTCATCTACTCGGTCGGNGANGNCCCCGACCCCATCCTGCGCAGGGTCATCGAGAAAATCGCCGGCAAGCATGGCTTCGAAGAGATCGGATGGGTCAAGACCGGCTGCGTCATCGCATCGCATGCAGGCCCTGGCTCCTTCGGCGTCGCCGCCTGCATACGATAGGGCCAGGGCCTTCATGTATAAGATTATCGCAAGCGACCTCGACGAGACGCTCCTGAACGATGACCACGTCGTCCCCCAGCGCAACGTCGACGCCATCCGCGCCGCCCGGGAGATGGGTGTGCGCTTCGTCCCCACGACGGGACGCGGGTACACCAGCGTCCAGGGCACCCTCGACGAGATCGGCCTGCGTGACGCCGAGGACGAGTACGTCATCTCGTTNAACGGCGGCGTTGTCGTCGAGAACAGAGGCAGCCGCATCCTGAGCACCGACGCGCTTCCGTTTGGCATCGCCGACGAGCTCTATCGCAGGGGACAAGCCTACGATGACGTCTGCATACACGTCTACACCCTCGACACGGTCTGGGNCNACAACTACAACCAGTACGAGAGGGACTACGTCCGCGGGCGCATGAACGTCGTCGAGACGGGTGCGCCCACGCTCGACTTCCTGCGGGACCAGACCATCGTGAAGGTCCTCTACATGAGCTTCGACCGACCCTATCTCGAGAGGATCAGGCATGACCTCGGAGAGATTGTCGACCGCGTCGACGTGAGCTTCTCGGCGTCTCGCTACATGGAGTTCAANGCCAGGGGAGTGAACAAGGGAGTGGGCCTCATGGCCCTCGCCGAGCGTCTCGGGGTCGCGCCGCACGAGGTCATGGCGATAGGCGACAGCCTGAACGACCTCTCCATGATCGAGGCGGCGGGTCTTGGCGTGGGCGTGGCCAACGTGGCGGATGACACGAGGTCCGCCTGCGACTACGTCTGCGAGGCGGACAATAACGCCGGAGCCGTGGGCGAGGCGATCGAGAGGTTCGTGCTGCGCGGGTAGGGGCGAGAGGCACGTCCGGCGTTTTTTGTCGTGCCTCGGTGTGCGTCGGTCGACGGGATGCACCTCAAGCAGCGCAGATGGTACAATCCCACGAAAACTTTCTTTGGATGGTGTCCGCAGCTGCGGACGGGAGAGGAGCCCTGGGCATGGCAACGTTCTTCGAAGAGGAGTCCCACACTTTTTCTGAGTACCTTCTCGTTCCTGGGTACTCCTCGGCGGAGAACATTCCCGCCAACGTCTCCCTTCGCACGCCGCTCGTGCGTTTCGGGCGCGGCGAGGAGCCGGCGATCACCCTCAACATCCCGATGGTCTCGGCCATCATGCAGTCGGTCTCCGGACCGAGCATGGCCGTCGCCCTCGCGCAGGAGGGTGGCCTCTCGTTTATCTACGGGTCTCAGTCCATCGAGGACGAGGCGGGCATGGTGCGCGAGGTCAAGTCGTACAAGGCCGGCTTCGTGGTCTCCGATTCGACGCTCACGCCCGAGATGACCCTTGGCGACGTCGTCGAGCTGCGCGAGCGCACCGGCCACTCCACGATGCCCGTCACTGCGGACGGCTCGGCTCACGGCAGGCTCTGCGGCATCGTCACCTCCCGAGACTACCGTCTCTCCCGTGATGACCTCAACCGCAAGGTCAAGGAGTTCATGACCCCGTTCTCCCAGCTCGTCACGGCCCCCGACGGCACCACCCTCAAGGTCGCCAATGACATCATCTGGGAGCACAAGCTCAACGCGCTGCCCGTCGTCGACAAGGACCAGAACCTCGTGGCCATCGTCTTCCGCAAGGACTACGACTCCCACAAGTCTCGTCCTGACGAGCTTCTCGACGAGCACAAGCGCTACCTCGTCGGTGCGGGCATCAACACCCGCGACTACGCCGAGCGGATTCCCGCCCTCGTGGCCGCCGGCGCCGACGTCCTTTGCATCGACTCCTCCGAGGGCTTCTCGGAGTGGCAGAAGAACACCCTCGAATGGACCCGTGCGAACTACGGCGAGTCCGTCAGGGTCGGTGCCGGCAACGTGGTCGACGCCGAGGGCTTCCGCTTCCTCGCCGACTGCGGTGCCGACTTCGTGAAGGTGGGCATCGGCGGCGGCTCCATCTGCATCACCCGCGAGCAGAAGGGCATCGGCCGCGGTCAGGCGTCCGCGCTCATCGACGTCTGCCGCGCCCGTGACGAGTACTTCGAGGAAACCGGTACCTACGTGCCCGTCTGCTCCGACGGCGGCATCGTCTACGACTACCACATGACGCTGGCCTTGGCCATGGGCGCCGACTTCATGATGCTCGGTCGCTACTTCGCTCGCTTCGACGAGAGCCCCACGCGCCGCGTCAACGTGAACGGCCAGTACATGAAGGAGTACTGGGGCGAGGGTTCCGCGCGTGCCCGCAACTGGCAGCGCTACGATCTGGGCGGCAACAAGAAGGGCCTCTCCTTCGTGGAAGGCGTCGACTCCTATGTTCCGTATGCGGGACCTCTCAAGGAGAACGTCGATAACTCCCTGCTCAAGGTGCGTTCCGCCATGTGCAACTGCGGTGCCGTCACCCTCGCCGACCTGCGCGACAAGGCCAAGATCACGCTCGTCTCATCGACCTCGCTCGTCGAGGGAGGAGCGCACGACGTGCTACTAAAGGATGCCAACCAGCAGGTGAGCGTCAACTTCCGTTCGTAGCGCATTCGTTACATCAAGACGCCTCAGCTGCCACCGAAACCTATAATGGCTCGGTGGCAGCTCCATGAAGAAAGGGTATGACGTGGCAGACGAGACCGAATCCGAGATTCGCGAGGGCGTTCCGGCGTATGACGCGGAGGCAATCGAGACCAAGTGGCAGGCCCAGTGGGAAGCGGACGAGCTCTACAAGACCGACGAGGATCCGACGAAGCCGAAGAAGTACGTCCTCGAGATGTTCCCGTACCCATCCGGCGACCTGCACATGGGTCACGCGCGCAACTACACCATCGGAGACGCGATGGCCCGTCAGGCGCGCATGAGGGGCTACGACGTGCTGCACCCCATGGGCTTCGACGCCTTCGGGCTGCCAGCCGAGAACGCGGCCATCAAGCACAACACCCAGGCGAGCGTCTGGACGCACAAGAACATCGACCAGGCGGTCAAGACCATGAGGCGCATGGGCTTCTCGTATGACTACGACCGCACGTTCAACACCTGCGACCCCGAGTACTACAGGTGGGGCCAGTGGATGTTCATCAAGATGTGGGAGAAGGGCCTCGCGTATCGTGACACGTCTCCCGTCAACTGGTGCCCGACCTGCCAGACCGTGCTCGCCAACGAGCAGGTCGTGGAGGGACGCTGCTGGCGGTGCGGTTCCATCCCCGAGAAGCGCGAGCTCTCGCAGTGGTACCTCAAGATCACCGACTACGCCCAGGAGCTTCTCGACGACCTCGACACGCTCACCGGCTGGCCTGAAAACGTCAAGGCGCAGCAGCGCAACTGGATCGGGCGCTCCGAGGGCGCCGAGATCACGTTCGCGCTTGCGGACGTCGACGGCCTGACCCCCACCGACCGCACGATCACCGTCTTCACCACGCGTGCGGACACGCTCTTCGGCGTGACGTTCTTCCTCCTCCCGCCCGAGAGCCCGCTCGCAGCCGAGCTCGTCGCCGGCACCGAGTACGAGCAGGACTTCAATGAGCTCAAGGCCGCCACGGAGAAGGTCTCGTCCGTCGACCGCCAGGGCTCCGCCCGCGAGAAGCACGGCGTCTTCACGGGGCGCTACGTCATCAACCCGATCAACGGTCGACCCGCGCCCGTCTGGGTCGCCGACTACGTCCTCATGGACTACGGCACCGGTGCCGTCATGGGCGTGCCCTGCGGCGACCAGCGCGACTTCGACTTCGCCAGGAAGTATGGCCTCGACATCGTCCCGATCATCTGTCAGAGGGACGACCCGCTCTATGCCGAGCTCAGGGAGGAGAGGGACGTTCGCGTCCGGTCGGTCGACTGGGACCATGCCATGGACGCCGAGGGCTACCTCATCCAGTCCGGCGAGTTCACCGGACTCAGGGGCGGCAAGCACTCCGAGGGCGTGGAAGCCATCATCGCATGGCTCCAGGATCACGGCTGCGGTCGCGAGAAGGTCCAGTTCCGTCTCCGTGACTGGCTCATCTCGCGCCAGCGCTACTGGGGCAACCCCATCCCCATGATCCATTGCGACTGCTGCGGCGACGTGCCCGTTCCCGAAGATCAGCTGCCCGTTCTCCTGCCCGACGACCTCAACCTCGGTGCGGGTGACACGCTGGCCGAGTACGCGCCATTCTACGAGACCACCTGTCCGAAGTGCGGAAGGCCTGCGAGGCGCATCACCGATACCATGGACACGTTCACGTGCTCCAGCTGGTACTACCTTCGCTACTGCGATCCGCACAACGATGCGGCGCCCTTCTCGCATGAGGCGGTCGATCGCTGGATGTCGGTGGACAACTACATCGGCGGCATCGAGCATGCCATCCTGCACCTGCTCTACTCGCGCTTCTGGACGAAGGTCCTTCGCGACCTCGGCATGATTGACGTGGACGAGCCCTTTACCAACCTGCTCTGCCAGGGCATGGTCAAGGACGAGAAGGGCGACACGATGTCCAAGTCCAAGGGCAACGTGGTACCACCATCGAGCGTCATCGAGCCGTTTGGCGCCGACACCATGCGTCTCGCCATCCTCTTCGTGGCCCCGCCCGAGAAGGACTTCAACTGGGATCCCGAGGCCGTCGCCGGAGCCAATCGCTTCATCAAGCGCGCGTGGCGCATCGTGTGGCTTCTCGCCCAGACCGCCGACGCCGAGGCGGCCCTCGACCCCTCCTCGCTTGGAGGCGAGGCCGCCGAGCTCAACCGCGTGCTCAACGGCATGGGGATGAGGTGCACGCAGGACTTCGACCGCTC
>JGI20225J20221_1001730_pt1 | contig 20244 bp, 24 predicted proteins | sample BioMet4_FD_20221 | JGI IMG/M metagenome (IMG submission 20221) | reverse complement strand
TAGATAAATACTACGCATCCGAAATTGACAAACATGCCATTAAGCAGACGCAGCTCAATTTCCATAATACAATCCAATTAGGAAGCATCACCGAAGTAGACGTTTCCAAACTTGACCGGATAGACTTTATCGGAGGAGGAACGCCCTGCACTAACTTTTCTTTTGCAGGTAAAAGGCAGGGAATGAGTACGAAATTACCAACTAAAAAACAACTATCCGACCTTAAAGAGTTGAAAGAGGCAGGATGGCGTATTAATGCTGGTGATTTTCTATGCCCGGTGTCTGAACGGGTAGAAATTCACACCCTTGAAAGATACTTGGAGCTGAAAGAACAAGGCTTTGAATTTGAAGGTGAATCTTACCTATTTTGGGAGTACATGCGAATATTGCGGGATGTTCAGAAGTACAATCCGGATGTAATATTTCTTCTTGAAAATGTAGAAATGGGGAAGAAATGGGAGCGAATATTATCTAGTGCCGTGGGACTGTTTGGAGTACATATCAACTCTGCTTTAGTATCCGCGCAGAACAGGAAAAGGATCTATTGGACGAACATCCGAACGAAGCAAGAAGGCTTGTTTGGTGAGGTTCATACGGATATTCCACAGCCGGAAGACAGGGGAATACTTCTAAGGGACATTTTGGAAGACGATGTTGATGAGAAGTACTATTTGAGTGGTAAAATGATTGCTGGAATTATAGCACATAAGCAGAGACATAAAGATAAAGGAAACGGGTTTGGCGCTAACATTGATAATCCATTACATAAGGATAACGCGATATTATCCAGAACATATAAAGACGGCAAAGAGAACTTGATTTGCGTTGCCATGCGCGGACGTGAAGACGGGAAACAACATATCGAACCGCAACTATCCGGAAAAACAAACTCGGTAACCACCGTACAAAAGGATAACCTCATATACCAGAGAGCAAGAGGAAATAACAAAGGCGGTATGTATGAATCGAAATCGCCTACATTATCCGCAAACGCATGGGAGCAAAACAATATACTATCTCAAGCTTCGTGTATTCGTCGCCTAACTCCTACCGAAGTTTCTCGCCTGCAAACTATTCCTGATTGGTACAGATGGGAATGCTCAGACACGCAGATTTATAAGATGTGTGGGAACGGATGGACAGTAGAAGTAATAAAACATATTTTATCCTTTATGAAATGAGAAAGAAAGTATTGCTAGCCTTAATGATCGGGTTGATAATATACCTGATCATAGAAATAATAAAGAGTATTAATACAATAACGCATTTGGTATGACATACGAAGATTTTTTATTGAATAAAACGAGTACAAATATAGATTACGGAATAAATCCAATCTATATACCTGATACGATGTTCGATTTTCAAAGACATATAACAGAACAAGGTATCAGGAAGGGAAGAATGGCAGGGTTCATAGATACAGGGCTTGGAAAGACATTTATAGAACTTATCACCGCGTATAACTTCATTTTAGGCACAAACAAAAGGGCTATAATAATAACCCCTTTGGCCGTGGCATTTCAATTTATAAGTGAAGCTGAAAAATTCGGTATTAGCGACATTGAATACTCAAAGGATGGAAAATTCAAAAGCAAATTAGTTGTATGCAACTATGAAAGGCTGGAAAAATTTAACCCGAATGACTTTGAGTGTGCCATACTTGATGAAAGTTCTATCCTGAAGAATTTCAAAGGGGCAATTAAGCAGATAGTAACGGTATTTATGAGAAAAATAAAATACCGGTTCCTGTTTACTGCCACCCCATCGCCTAATGATTACATCGAATTAGGAACCAGTTCTGAAGCGCTTGGATATATGGGGTATATGGACATGCTTACAAAGTTTTTTGCCAACAATGAGAATAACATCCGTCCTCAGGATATAGGGAATAAATTCTACCTAAAACCCCATGCAAAGCACGATTTTTTCCGATGGGTTAAAAGTTGGTCCATATCAATGAGGAAACCGTCCGATTTAGGATTTTCAGATGATCTATTTATTCTACCGGAATTAACTATCAACAAATACCCGGTAAAGAACGATAAAAATTGGATAGAGGACGGTCAGATACTTCTTTTTGGTAAGATAGCCAAAAGACAGTCTGAAGTGCAACAAGAACAAAAGATGACTATCGAAAACCGTTGCGAAAAAGCTGTAGAATTAGCCTCTATGCACGAAACGTCCGTGTATTGGTGTAATCTAAATCCTGAAGGAGATTTACTAAGGCAAATAGACAAAAACGCCGTGGAAATAAAAGGTTCCATGGATATAGACAAAAAAGAAGAGATTCTATTGGCCTTCTCCAAGGGGGAAATAAAAAAACTGATAACGAAACCCACAATTACGGCTTTCGGTCTTAATTGGCAGCATTGTAATCACACTGTATACTTTCCTACATTCAGTTACGAGCAATACTATCAGGCTATCCGTCGCTTTTGGAGATTTGGGCAAAAGAATCCTGTAACATGTGATATGGTTTTTTCGGACGGACAAAAAAGAGTAATAGATACCCTATTAGTTAAGTCGGATAAAGCAAACGAGTTATTCAACTGCCTTAATTCCGAATTAAACGATCAGTTCGAGATATCAAAAAGAGAATTTAAAAACAATGTAAAACTTCCATTATTCATAAATTATGAAAACAAAGCAGCAGCTAATTACAGATGATTATGCAATATATAATTCAGATTGCATGGAGATTATTCCGGGTATGCCGGATGACAGCATAGACTTAAGTGTATATTCTCCACCTTTCGCAGGATTGTACAACTACTCGAGCTCCGAAAGAGATTTCTCCAATTGTGACTCCAAGGAGCAATTTTTACAGCAATACGAGTTTCTCATAAAAGAAATAGCTCGAGTAACAAAACCGGGAAGAATTACGGCGGTACATTGTACAGATGTAATGAACACCAAGACCGAAATCCTTTGGGACTTTCCTCACGAAATAATTGCATTGCACGAAAAGTACGGGTTTGATTATAAGAACCGAATTACCATCTGGAAGGAGCCGCTAAAGGTACGCATGCGTACAATGGTAAGAGCTTTGATGCACAAATTGATAGTAGAAGATTCTACGCAGTGTTTTACTGCATCCCCGGATTACCTACTGATATTCAAAAAGAGAGGTGAAAATAAAGTTCCGGTAACTCATGAATACGGATTGTTTGAGTATGCCGGGGAAACACCTCTTTTGCCGGCAATGGAAAAGACATACGGAAACTGGGAAGACCTGTGTAAGAAGTTCAAGGGATGGAAAGATCCTAAAACAAACAAAATGAGTCATCTTATTTGGCAGAGATATGCTAGCTCGGTATGGGATGACGTGCGAATAGATAATGTTTTGCAATTCAAGGACAGCAAAGAAGACGACGACGAAAAGCATGTACACCCGCTACAATTAGATGTGATAGATCGCATAGTAGAGCTTTATTCTAACAAGGGAGAGATAGTTTTAACTCCATTTATGGGAGTCGGCAGCGAAGTCTATAGTTCAGTATCAATGGGTAGAAAGGCTGTAGGTATAGAATTGAAGGATACATACTACAAGCAGGCTATATTGAATTTACAGACCGTAAAAAGCAGGTATGTAAACGAGACTAGATTGCAAAAGGATTTGATGTTTGATTTAACGGAGAATGAATTATGAAATGTATCACATTTGATAAGGCAGCGCAAGACGCGCTACCTGAAGAGATTAAGGCTAGAATGAAAGCCGACAAAGAGAGAACAAGGAAAGAGCTTCTTCCGAAGTGCGACAGCTGCAGCTGGTTTGATTTTTCGTGCAATATCGGAGAACCTGGAGAACCAGCGTGCTCGGATTATTTAAAAAACGATTAAATAAAAGAATATGGAAGAAATAGATATCAATAAGATAAAAGAGCGAATCTCAAATGAAAGGAAAAGCGAAAACTCCATTTTGGTAAAATGCTCATGTAATGAAAAATATGTTGATGCTTCTGGGTTATCAGAAAAAGAGTTATTGATAGCCATAATATATGCCTATAACACTCTTTCAAATGACGATGACATATACTACATAATGACTAAAAAAAGACTCAAAAAGTATTTTAATTGGAGTGATTACAAGATTCATAAAATGGTAAAATCCACACCGGAAATAGTCGTGAAACCCGCATGGGATGATGAAGGCTATCTGTGTGGTAATGGATATGTGATAGATGAACTAACTTAAGGGTAAATAGTATGGCAAAAGTAAATGTAGGTACAATAAAGATCGGAATAGAGAATATTAAATGCTCTGAAAGATTATTATCTGAAATATGCGTCGAGATAAAAAGCGAAGTAATACAAGCGTTGACCGAGTTGTCTGTATATAGACATGAAAATAACCTAGACAATAACGAGTTTGAATCGGTAGAAGGTAAAATTTGTGCGATAGGTGATTTAATTGATCAAATAAAATAATAGAATATCATGGCAAAAATTTATGTAGCGAGCAGCTGGCGCAATCAATACCAGCAAGAAGTAGTTAAAGTACTTAGGACTTTAGGGCACGAAGTGTACGACTTCAAGAATCCCCCGGGAAGAACGGGGTTCCAATGGTCAGAAGTTGATCCTAATTGGCAGAACTGGACTACCGAGCAATACCGAGAAGCTTTAAGCCATCCCGTTGCGATTGCAGGATTCAATTCTGATTTTAATGCAATGCAATCGGCTGATATCTGTGTTATGGTATTGCCTTGCGGGCGCAGTGCGAATACAGAAGCCGGATGGATGGCTGGTGCAGGTAAACGTGTATTTGTCTATTCTACCGAAAAGCAGGAACCTGAATTGATGTACAAAATTTATGAGAGAGTGCTTTGTAGCATTGATGAATTAACAGAATTATTCATCAACAAATCTAATGAAATGATTATAAAACAAAAAGGCATAGATTTAAATGATCAAGTGAGAGTTGTACTTACCGAATATGGAGCCAATTCGATAAACAAAAGGAATACGCAATATAATAAAACATATCCAACTATTAATTGGAAGATGGATTACAAAGAAGGAGATGCGCTTCATGGTCAATTATGGATGGTATTGTCTAGGTTTTCTTTTGATGCAGGTGGAATGGTGCCATTTTTAAACTTAGAGAAGCTATGAAAGTATATATAAGCCTACCGATCACAGGATTGGATATTAAAGAAGTAAAAGCTAGTGCGGCTGAGGCTAAACGAAAGCTTAAAGAGATGGGCCACTCTCCTATTAGCCCGCTGGATATAACACCAAACGAGGATATGCCATACTCATACTATATGGGAGCCGACATCATGGCTTTATTAGAAAGTGAAGCGGTAGTATTCCTTCCGGGGTGGCAAAACTCAAACGGGTGCATGCTGGAGTTCAACGCAGCAATTATCTATAAAAAGAAAATAATACTCCATATAGATGAAGCGAAATTTCATAGTACAGATCAGCAACATGTACCTGAATGAATTCATATTCTATTGGGTGTATTACGAGCAGCCGTGCGCACTTTTATTACTTAAGCCCAAAGAAGAAGGGTTGACCGGAATAAAACTAACTATAGAAAGCCCTGAAGCGGAAACGTTTCTGAATAGGGCAAAAGAAAAAATAGGATTTATATTACACGAAGTAAATTAAGAGATCATGGAAACAAGAAAAAACGAAGTCAAATATTTGACATTGGAACCAAAGCAGTTACTTAATAAATATATAGCAAAACGTGTGCTTAAGAAATGGCAACAAAACTTCGTAGATGAAGATACGGGAGAAGTTACCACAATTGAACGTAATGAAATATTATATGATCGTGGAACAAAAATAGATCAAGATATATTAGCGCGTATTAGATTTGATATTGAATCGGGAGACATAACCGAAGAAATAGAGGTATCTAATCAGCCCCGTGTCGCATTCGAAATTAAGAACGAATGCCTATATCCATACATCGCACAAGTAAGAATTAAGGATAAAAAGAAAAAGTTTTTATTCTATTCTACTGGTATAGAAATGTCGTTGGAAATATTGAAGGACTTTATAGAACTAAACTATACGGATGGATTATTCATCTCGATGGTCAAAGAATATGATTCATGCGTGATTCTGATCGATAATCTAAGGGAAAAGAAAACATCACCGGAAGAATTATACCTCAACGAAGAGATATCGCTCGAGGAGTACGGGGAAGCAATCAATCAAGAAGCTGACGAAAACGATAAGCCGGACGAAAGAAAGTTTTATCAGATAGACGCTAAGGTAATATCTGGAGAACAGGAGATAACGTGGCCGTTTATCGTTAAAACTATCAATACTAATAGAGCGATGATGATAATATCGCATTATATCAAAAAGGCTCAGGAAGAAAGGGAGAAAGAAGGTGAAGATCATGTAGAAGTGATAACAATGCCTGAACAAATAAAGCTAATATCAATTAGCTCATTTATTCCTAAAGAATTCAGCGAGGCTTATCTATGAAGAAAGTAAAGACTGTATAAAAATAACTCAAACTTAGACAATGAACTGCCGTGCATCTACCTTATTGCCTAGTTTGAGTTATTAACTCGTAAATATTATAATTATGAGCGATAATAAGAAAAGACGACGTATTAACATATCCGTAGATGATAAGTTATATCAAAGGCTGCAGCATATCAAGAATGACTACGGGTTTAAGAATGTATGTGAGTTTAACAAAGCGTTACTTAATCTATTGTGTCAGTACATCGATGCAGCAGAACAACGTGGATCGATAGACTCTGAGCACACAGATAGTGAGTTGATAATAGATATGTTTAACGATTTAGGTAGCTGGGAACATACACCGAATGGAATAGTCCCTGTTAGACATAAGAATACGGGGATATAATCAATTATGGCAAAAGATAAAGATTATATTAAGCTAATACATACTACGGAATGGTTGCAATTAAGGAGAAATACTATTACTAAGCATCCACTTTGCGAACAATGTATAGCGGATGGATATATAACGCCGGCGACGGAAGTGCACCACATAACACCCGTAGAATGTGCAGTAACATATCGAGAGAAAATACGGTTAATGTATGACCCTTCCAACCTGCGCGCTCTATGTCATAAGTGCCACGTTAAAGTGCATACAGAGATGAGAAGAAGCGGTAAAGAGGCGACTCGAAAACGTAATGATGAACATGTCAAAAAAATAATAAAAATTTTTTTTGGATGAGGCCGGGGGCCGTTTTTTAAAAGGGGGTATACCCCGGTTAAACCTCACCCAAACCTTAAAAAATTTGTAAGACGATTTTTGGATTTGCGGAACTTTTATATAAGAATGAATAAACATACAAATATGGCAAAGAAGGTAGCGGAATATCAAAAAATGGTAAAAAACGCACTAAAATCGTGCAAAAATTATAGTAAATCGCTGGATATTCAGATAATATCATTGGCATCTGCACTACGCACGCTGGAGCTAGCTAACGATGATATAGACAAATTAGATGTAACTACCGTGATAGAATCTACTAGATACGGGCAAAAAATGGCACCTCACCCGGCATTTAAGGTGCAACGAGACGCTCAGGATAGTGTAACTAGACAGATGAAAGCATTAGGATTAACAGCCATGGAAATCTCTGGAGATACAGAAGATGATCCGTTGGTCGATTTGACTACCAAGATTAAGAACGCTGGCAAAAACCCGATTATAGTTAAACGTACAAAATAAAATATGACCGAAGAGGAAAAAGACAGACTGAGAGCGGCGAAAGAAGAAGTTAGCGACGCACTAGCCCGTTTGCCTATATCGGAATACAACTTGTCGGATGTAGATATACGACTCGTAAAATATACTAGCGAAGTGTCTAGTAATCCAGATGCGCACAACCTATATGAGCAATTATCTGTGCTGCGCTTCTTTAGACTTGTAGATAAATATGGTATAAATGTAACGGAGGTACAAAAATTTTTTACGGCCTATGAAAATTTATACTTTCCGGGAAAAACCGGTCAGCAGAAATATAAACTAACACCTGTGCAGACTTTCCAATTCGCTAGTATTTACGGGTTTTGGANAGAGAATGAGAAAGGTGTTCTCCGNCGTGTGGTGCGAGAAGCATGCCTGTATGTACCACGAAAGTTTAGTAAAACAACTAGCAGCGCCGCGCCGATTGTATATGATCTGCTTTACGGAGATGCTAATGCCGAGGGATACACCGGAGCAAATAGCAGTGACCAGGCGAAGAAATGTTTCGATGTTATACGTGGGTGCTTTAGGAAATTAGACCCTAAGCAGCGTCGATACACAGTTAACGAGCAAACAATAAAGAGCCGCCGCAAAGACCGCACAGCTTTCGCACAATGCTTAACAGCTAACGCAAGGACAAAGGATGGATTAAACGCCAGCACTGTAGTAATGGATGAGTTTAGCCAAGCGCGTGATAGCGAACTATTAACGGTACTAACTACATCTATGGGAGTGCGTGACAATCCTCTAACTATGATCATTACTACAGCTTCGGACGTATTCGATGGTCCGTTCTACGAAATGCTACAAGGTTATAAGTCTATGCTATTGGGCGATTTTGACGACGATAGCGTCTTTGTACATATTTTTGAGCCAGATTTAGATGATGCCGAAGACGATGAGGCTACTTGGAGAAAGGTACACCCCCATTTAGATATTACTGTATCTATGGAATTTTACAGACAAGAATATAAAAAAGCCATCCGCAATGGCGCAGAAGCTATGTTAGCTTTTAGAACTAAGCTACTTAACATATATGCCGAGAATGAGCAAAAATGTTGGATAAGTAGCACATTAGCCCGAAGGGTAAGTATCCCGATGCCGTTAGATGCAATAAAAGGAAGACCCGCCGCAATGGTATCTATAGATCTTAGCGAAAGTGGAGACTTTAGTGCCGTCACTATGGGCATGTACGACGAATTAAAAAAGAATTTCTATTACCACACGGCGTATTTTTTTCCGAAAGGCGCACTTCCAAACCATCCTAATGAAAAGATGTACAGAGTGTGGGCAGATAAGGGATATCTAATATTAACGCCAGGTGACGTGATAGACTACCGAACTATAGTAGACTATATATTGCGGCTTAACGACGTGGTTACTATACTTAATATCGGTTATGACCCGTGGAAAAGTCAAGAAGTCATTAACATGCTGGCGGCATCAGGAGCCGATAATGTATTGAAAGGTGTAAAACAGACATACGGCAACTTTACGGCGCCGGTAGAATCCTTTGAACATGGAATAAAGACCGGACATATATTTATAAACGATAATCCAATAAACGCATACTGTTTCGGTAATGCTATATTGGACACTGATAAGCTCGAAAACTGCAAACCAATAAAGCGAAAACAGACACAGCGAATAGACGGAGTAATTACTATGCTTATGGATATGCGCCTATTTATTGATTATGAGCGTTAAAAAAGCATAATTATTATTCAAATAAGCCTTAATATGTCATTTTGATGGTGCACTTTTCTCGATTACGTAGGATTTATATAAGCAATAATTCTACGTATGAGTTTTTTTAGCAACATAGCGCGAATATTTAGGAGAGATACCGAAGATGCTACAAATGCCGCAGATAATGTAAGCTCTTCAGGCGGCGCGGAATCCCCGGCACGTACAGGTGAAGACCTATCCTACATAATGTATGGCAATAACCGAACAGAGTTAAACATAGCAACGGTTTATAGATGTGTTAAACTTTTGAGTGAAAGCGTAGCTAACCTGCCCATACAGGTTATGAGGCTTAAAGGAGATTTATTCGCGGTAGACAACAGTAACCGACTTGATTATCTACTTAACATACAGCCCGACACCAATTTTAACGCCTTTGATTTTTGGGTTATGGTTGTGCAGAATGTGCTGCTTAACGGGAATGCCTACATTGTCCCTATATATAATCCTGTAACCTTAGAAGTAGATCGTTTAGCGCTTTGTAATTCTAGATGTGTAATGCACGATACTATGTACGATCGTTATACTATTAGTGATTTAGATAACGGTGTGTATGGAGTGTACGAAGAGTCCGAAGTAATACATATAAAAGGCTTATCCCTTGATGGTAAAAATGGCCTAAGTGTATTGACATTTGCTAGGTTAACTGCTAGCATAGCTACTACTGGTGACGGAGAGACGTTAAAACGATTTGCCAATGGTGGAAATGTCCGCGGTATAGTATCAAACGACACCAGCGTTCGCGGATTTGGAGAATATCAAGACAAACAAATTTCTAAAACAGCAGTAGATATAGATGCTAAATTTAGCAGCGGCCAGCACATTGTAGGTCTACCGGGGCAGATAGATTTTAAACAAATATCTTTGAGCAGCACTGACATGCAATTTTTGGAAAGCCGGAAATTTACATTACGTGAATTATGCCGCTTTTTTGGCGTACATCCATCCTTTGTGTTCGACGATACAAGCAATAACTATAAATCAGCCGAAATGGCTAACGTTGCTTTTTTGAGCAACACACTAAATCCTATTTTAAGAAAGATAGAAACTGAATTATTACGCAAATTGATAGCACCATCATTGGCGACTAAACGTAAATTTCAGTTTGATCGTCGTGGATTGTACGCCTGCGACCTAGATAGTAAAGTGAGATACCAGACGCAAACTATAGCCGCCGGTATATATACTGTCAATGAATGGCGAAAAGAAGAAAATAAAGAGCCTGTAAAGGGCGGAGATACAGTGCTGGTATCAGCCAATTTAAAAAGTATCAATGAAGCCATTGCTGATAAACAGATATCTACTGCTAAGAATAATGATATAAAATAATTATAGAAAATGGAAAAGAAGAATAAAAACGAGGTAGTACGAAGAATGCTACATACTTGCAGCGATGTACATATCCGTGAAGCTAACGGAGAAGAACAGAGCCGTACTATTACGGGTTATGCTATTTTATTTGGTGTTCCTTCTGATCCCATTTGGAGCGATGAAGATAGCGAAGCAAGAGAGGTAATAGATAAAACCGCTGTGACTAAAGAGTTACTAGATAGCTGCGATATTAAGTTTACTATGTTTCATGATCGTCAACTAATATTAGCGCGCAGCCGCAACGGAACGGGTACGCTAAAATACAATGTAGACGAAAAGGGAGTTAGCTTTGAATTTGATGCACCAAACACAGTAGATGGAGATAAAGCGTTGGAGTTAGTACGTCGTGGTGATATAGCGGGTTGTAGCTTTATGTTTACGACTCACTATTATGATGATGCTTTCGTAGGACGTACGGTTAATGTGGTTAATGGTGTAACTATGATTGTTTATACCGTAAAGGTGATTACAGGGGTTTGCGATTTTACTTTGGCGGCTGATCCGGCATATCCGGATACATCTGTAGAGGCTCGAGAATTTGCCGATAGTCTGCATAAAGAAGCAAAGCCGCAATCGCCGGAAATCCAAGAAAATAAAACGAAAGTGCGCGAGCAGGTACGCGATATGCGCCGAGCTGCCGGGCATAAAGTATATTAATTAACACTTTTAAAAATGCCAAAAGAGAAGAAAAACTTAGTTGTTCGCGAACTGGTAAACAAATACCAAGCGAACTGTGATCGTATCACCGAAATAGCGGATGCATGCGAAAAAGAGCAACGAGAGCGCACAGAGGCCGAAACAGCCGAGTATGAAACCCTAGCAAGAGAAAATCAGCTGCTCAGCATGAAGATGCAAGCGGCTACAGCGGATCATTTGCGTGAAAATCCTAATGCAAGAGAGGATGCTATTAAGATTATTCGCGAAAACGCTACTAACGGTAAAAAAACAGAATTAGTTTTTGTTAGAGAGATTATGATGGTAAGTGATATTACCAGCGGAGCAATAGTGCCTCTTAATATTCAGGACATTTTGAAGCCTCTTACAGAAGGTTTCATACTTGACAAGGTGGGTTTGCCTATGCCTACCGGTTTGGCTGGTGATTACGTGTGGCCTATGTACGAAATGGTCGACGCTCAAATAGCCGGAGAAGGTGTAGCGCTTTCTGACACTAAAATACCATTTAGTAAAATGCAAGCTGCACCAGAGCGCGTAGGTATTGCTATACCTGTAACCAATCAAACACTCAATCAAAGTGCAGGTATTTTGGAAACCATCATACGTGAGATAATGCCGATGTCTATCAGATTATTGCTTAACAAAATTCTGTTTAGCACGGCAAAAGTAAACGGTGCCACCAATTTGGTAGGTCCATTTGTAGGATTGATAAATAGCGCTGTAGCGCTTTCGTCTATACCGACATTTACGCAGCTTAATTCTAAGATGAAAGCCGCTGTGCTTAGTACCGGAATTGACGGAGAGCATCTGTGTTGGATTATGAGCAAGAGCATGGAAGCTATCTTAGAAGGCACACCGATCAACAAAGAAGGCATATATATTCCTATCGCACAAAATCACGTAATGTGTGGTTTGCCTATTTACACTACTAATGTTATCAGTCCTCGTGTAGTATCTTATCAAAAATACACTGCAGGAAGTATCAATGATTGGGCGTCTTATACGTTGGTAGAGGGTGATGTCGTTACGTACGAAGTAACAGGGGATTCAGAAGAACACGCATTGGCCGAAATAACTGCACCTGCCGGAGGTAAGATAGCAAAAGTTACAGTAGTTACAGAATACATCGGATTAGGTGACTGGAGATACCAGCCTATGGGTTTGTTTGGTACTTTACGCTTTATTGTAGATCCATACAGTCAAGCACGTAAAGACGCTGTAGATTTCGTTCTTAATACTGATTACGGTACCAAGACGCTACGTGCAGAAGCATTTAAACTTGGTAAAGTAGCGGCTACAGCGTAAACGATATACAAATTTAAAATTAGGATTTAATTATGGCCAGTGTAGTAAGTTTGGAACTTTTTAAAATGCATGTCCGTGCGGATGATTTTGCAGACGACGATACATATCTGCAGCATCTTATCAATGCTGCACAAGAAAGCGTTATCAACGCCACGAATCGTCAAGAGGTGGAATTAACAGAAATGGGAGGAGGTACATTTCCACCCACTTTACAGCACGCCATAATGGTATTAGCTGCCCACTGGTATAATCAGCGAGAATCGGTTAGTACTACACAAATGCATGAAGTACCGGACACGCTACAGGCCTTAATTAAACCTTATCGTAAATTAGTAGATGATGTTACAACAACTACAGAATAATGCAAGCGGGAAGAATGAAATATAGAGTAACGCTGCTAGAACCGAAAAAAACAACTAACGAGTACGGAGAAGAAGCGATAGAGTACGTAGAAACGCGTACAGTACACGCAGAACGTGTTAAAACTACTGGATACCGTAGCGAAGAAGTAGGAGAACATTTTCCGAACTATAGCGCAGACTTTAACATACGTGATGCACATCCGGTGTCGGAAAATTGGAGGTTACGGCAAAATGGCGGATATCTATATACAATAACAAACATTATACCAAATATCGACCGAGGTATGAATACTTTAATATGTGTAAGAGTTAACGAGTAATGGGACAAAGTTCGGTAATATATGATGATGCTAATTTGCAGCGGTTATTCGCTGAAATGGACGCAAAGCAGAGACTTAAGGCGCTTAAAGGAGCTTTCCGTAAAGAAGCCAATAGAGTGCGCAAAACAGCATTAAATAATCTGCGCGGAAGCATCCGTACCGACAGGAATATGGAAAGTGGAGTACGAGCAATTGTATTTAAAAGTACTGCTGGATTTCGTGTTACTATTGGTACAAAAAAAGCCACAAAAGACGGTGGAAAGGATTACGGATTCCATAAAAATAGGCAGGGGCTTAAAAAGCCTATACTTATATGGGCTGAAGAGGGAACTAAAGACCGACACACTAAGACCAAGACACGTATTTTTACACGTGAACGCAAAGGACACGCAACCGGTAGTATGCGCAGGTATGGATTTATGCGTAAAACACTAGCGGATGTAAAGGATAGCATAACGGAAAATATGAAAAAAGAGTTAAGTAACAACATCGAAAAAATAGCTGAAAAATATGGCTGTAAATAAAACATCGCTTAGTGCCGGAAGTATTATACGCGCAATATTATTAGAAGATGTTGGCGTAAATGCCTTGACTAATAATGTATTTCCAATTGCGACAGATAAAGCTATACTCCCCTATATTCTGTATCGGAGAACGGCGTTGGATCATAACCCTAACAAAGCTAGACAGCCGGGAGCAGATACTGTACAAATAGAAGTATTATGCTTTACAGAAAAGTATAAGGATGGCGTAGAAATGGCTGAGGCCGTAAGGTCGGCGCTTGACTATGCACAAGGAGAAAAAGACGGGCTAATAATGCGTAGCTGTATACTTATAGACAGCGAAGAGGCCTGGCAAGACGATGCTTATGTACAGCAATTAGTATTTAGCGTAAAAATATAAATTTAAAAACAAAAAAAATGAGTACAACAAAGTCAGGTTATTGCAATGGTAGCGATATGCTACTGTACTTAAATGGAAAAGCTTGTGGTCATTGCACCACGCACACTACAACGCTTAACAGTGAGACAAAAGACCGCGCCGTAAAGCCTATAGCTACAAAAAGTATTTCTGCTGGCCTTTGGAAAGGTAAAGGCGTAACAGGTCTTAGTATATCTGTATCTGCAGAAGGTTTAATTTTTTATGATGAAACCGAAGCAGGATATAAAGAGTTGTTGGCAGCATGGAAAGCCGGAAAGAGTATCCCTATAAAATGCATGGAAAGAGAAAATAGCGATAAGCCTTATTTGGCAGGTAATTTTGTTATTGCATCTCTGGAACGCGTAGATCCTGCTCAGGATGATAGCACATATAGCATATCATTGGATAACGATGGAGAGCCGGAAACATTAGATGAAACGGCTATAACAGAAAACGTAGCAGAAGGATAATATGGCAAAAATAGAAATTAAAATTAATGGCAAAGCATATCCCTGTAGACCTACTATGGGGGCTATGCTTCGCTTTAAAAATGAAACTGGACGCGAAGTTACAGAAATTGACGGGGACTTTAGTGATTTATGTATATACCTATGGTGCTGTGTTGTATCGGCATCTAAAAAAGATAATATACCTTTTGATATGTCGATTATGGATTTTGCGGATAGTATTGAACCGGAAGACATGAACGCCTGGAGTCAGGCGATTCAAGCAGAAAACGAGGCGGAACAACCGAAAGGGTTTAAAAGCAAAAGTCAAAAAAAAAGCCCTTTGAAATAATTGATTTATTAGGCATTGCGCTAGGCTGCGTGCATATATCTTATGATGACTTTTGCAGATGTACGCCAAAAGAGTTCGAAGCAATTTGCAAATCGTGGCAAAAAATGCGCGATGCCGAATATAAAGAAAGTTGGGAACGTACGCGCATGCTAGCCACGATTACTATACAACCACACGTTAAACAAAGACTAACAGCGCAAAAGTTATTACCATTTGCGTGGGATAAAAATGCACCTGATATGCCTAAATACAAGCAAATGACAGCAGAGCAGAGACATAAAAGGATGGAAGAAATAGCAAAAAAGTTAGAATAAATTATAATACAGATGGCAGGTAAAAGCACTATATCTATAACGTTTAAACTTGATGGCGATGGAAAAGGCTTTAAACAGCTAGCTGGAGATGCCGACGGTTTAAAAAAAGCTTTAAGTTCTACATTATTAGAAGCTCAAAAATTTAACGCCAAGGCTATAAATTTTGCGGCGATTTCTACCGGAATATCACAAGCAAGTAGTAGTATTAATCAGCTTATGTCATCTTTAAGCGGTTTGTCAGAAGGCTATAAAAATGCCAAGCAGTCACAAACGCAATTGATAACAGTAATGCGTCAACGTATGAATGCTAATGACGCAGATATAAAGAGTATTAATGATGTAATAAAGGCACAGACTTCCTTAGGTATTATAGGGGGCACTGTTCAGCGACGTGGGGCGCAGCAAGTCGCTACATTCTTGCGGCAAAAAAGTAGCCTAGAGACACTTATACCGGCTATGAATAATTTGATAGCGCAGCAAAAAGGTCTTAGTGCTACACAAGAGGATGCTTATACTGTTGGTAATTTGATGGGAAAAGCCATGCAAGGCCAAACAACAGCATTACGTCGTGTCGGAATTACGTTTACAGCGGCACAGGAAAACGTAATGAAATACGGAAATGAAAGTCAGCGTGCCGCAATGCTAGCGCAAATTATCACGGATAACGTAGGTAACATGAACGCTGAATTAGGTAAGACGGATATAGGTAAACAGAAACAATTAGAAAACAAACTAGCAGGAATTAAAAATAAAATAGGTGAAGTTGCGCAATCTATTATGCCATATTTGTCTGCGGCTACTAGCGTTACAATGATTACTGCTAATGCAACTAATGCCGCCGCCGCTATTAAGTTATTAGGTGCTGCTTTTATATCATTTACCGTGAAAAGCAAACTGGCTGCTGCCGGTATGTATTTGTATAGAAATGCTGCTATAGCAGTAACAGCAATAACAAGAGTATTACAGGCTGCGTTTACAGGGGCCACAATAGGCGCAACTACGCTAAAAATAGCATTACGAGGGTTATTGATAAGTACCGGTATAGGTGCTGCTATAGTTGGGGTAACAATGTTACTCGAATACTTCGCAAATAAAAGCGACAAAGCATCAAAATCCGCGGAAAATGCTGCGGACGGTATAGATACAGTGGCCGAAGCATCCAGGCGCGCTAATCAGACCTACCAAAGTACGCAATCGGAAACGTATAGTGCGCTACTTACAAAGTACAAAGAATTACAGGCAGCGTGGAAAAATTTAACTGATAAACAAAGCAAAATCGCATGGGTGAAAAATAACCAAAGTGCCTTTGCTGATTTAGGAATAAAAGTTAGAAATACATCAGATGCCGAACACGCTTTTACTAAGAATACATCTGCGGTAGTTAATTCTTTTGTACAACGTGCAAAAGCTGCAGCACGCTTGGCTCAATTGACGGAAGAATACCGCACGCAGATAGACCTAGCCGATAAAATACAAACGGCAAACGATGCGGCAAACGCTCGCCATCACGTTAACGCCGGTGACGTAGTACCTGGTAGTAGCCATACGACAGAAGGCGGAGACGAAGCGGTAGGAAATGACGGTAATTGGCGTTACACAGATAAGGGAGCCGCACGAGAAAATACGAAAAAATATGTCGCTAACAGTCTGCAGGATAAGGCTAACAGAGAAGCCTTAAGGCAGTCACAAGAACGTACTAAACGACTAGAATCAGACATCGCTAAAGATGCTAAAAATATTAAGCCTTTAGTTATGCCAAAAACTGACGCTGAAATCAAAGAGGAAAATAAAAATTCAATTATAAAAAATGCAAAATCGTACAAAGACTTATCGCATAATCTTGAGGTTTATAAAAAACGATTGGATGCGGTAGACCCTTCCAACAAAAAATTAGTATCCAGTCTAAATAAACAAATATCGGCTACAGAAAAAGCCGCACAAGCTGCAAAAGAAGCTGGAAGCGGTCTTAATATGCAAGACCCTAAAACGATAGAAGAGGTAGACGCGGCCATAGAAAAACAACAATCACTAAGGAAAAAAGCTACTGCAGATAATATAGCGGGATATGACGCTGAAATTAAACGATTGGGGGATTTGCGAAAACAAATAGAAAATAGTGGACATACAGATATACAGGTAGATCAAATTAAAACATACGAGCAACTTAACCAAGAATTATCATATTATAACGATGCTTTAAATACAGCTAGCGAATCAGAAAGATCAGGTATACAGCAGCGTATAAATGCGCTAAATCAACTAAAAAAGAAATGGGACGATATACAACACGACTTAAAAAAACCAGGAGATATATCCACTCTTAATAGCATAGAGGATTTAGAAGACGCTATCAACTATTACGGAGACATACAGAAACGCCAAAGCGCTGATGAAATAGAAAACACGCAACGAGTCATTAATGCTTTAGACGCAAAGAAAAAGGCTCTACAGCGCGGAATAGAGTTGCCGGATATGCAACGAGAAGCCGCGCAAATTAATAGCTTAAATGGTAAAGAGTTTAAGCTAAAGATACAAAGCATCGGTATTGAGGAATTAAACGAAAAAATTAAAGATTTACGTACACAGCTGAATGATCTTAATAATCCGCCAACAGAAAATCAGAGAAAAGATATAGAAAGCCTTATATCTACGTATGAAAAATGGAGAAATACGGCGGCTAATAGTTTTGATACTTACAAATCCGGGTGGGATAATATTAAAGGAATTGGTGACGGTATAGAAAATATAACGGGAGCATTAGAAGGTAACGGCAATGCATGGCAGAAAGTTACATCTATCGTAGATGGNTTTATACAGCTCTACGAAAGTATTAGTAAGATAGTAGGTATTATTAATTTATTAACAACAGCTACAGTAGAACATACATCAGCAAAAACGGCAGAGGCGGTAGCTACCGGGGTAGCCACGACGGCGGCAGGAGTGGATGCCGGAGCGCAAAATGCTGCTGCAACGGCAACTATACCGGTAATAATTGCCAATAAATTAGCTACTGCATCATTTATGGAATTAGCTGCTGCGTCTTATTTTGCGGCGCATGCTTACATACCCTTTGCCGGTTTTGCCATCGCTTCGGGATTTATTACGGCGGCCACGGCCATAACTCAAGGGATAGGCGTTATGCCATTTGCTAACGGAGGTATAATATCGGGGCCTACCTTGGGGCTTATGGGAGAGTATCCCGGCGCGAGCAATAACCCAGAAGTCGTAGCGCCTCTGGATAAACTACGTGGTTTGTTAAAAACAAATAGTGTAGCGGTGGGCGGCGAGTTCAGACTAAGTGGCCGCGACTTGGTGGCAGTACTGGCTAACGAGACAAGGATAACCGGAAAGTCCGGTCGTAGAACGAATATTAAGTTATAAGGTATGTATATACACGGTGAATTTATTAATCAGATAGGCGACACAATCGCCGTACACATCGTTACAAATGGCGATCGCACAAAGGACATAGAAATAGGTTCCGATGAGGCGGGCGTGTATTTTACTACCGACCCGGTAGAGATAGAAAGCCAGGTCAATGATACGTTTGATCATTTGTTAAAGTATCAGGCATCAATTAAGTTGCTAACTAGCAATTTTATGCCAGACTTTTTTTGTGCGTCTGCAAGGGAAGCGATAGTAAACATCTATAAAAACAACGTTTGCATATTCGCTGGTTTCATAGAGCCTCAAACCTACTCACAGGGATATAACGAGGTGTATGACGAATTAGAATTAAGTTGCATAGATGTACTTTCTGCGTTGCAATATTCTAAATATCATAATATAGGTTACGCCGGTATATTGTACAACATTGTTAAAGCAGATGCAGGACAGCGTACATTCTACGACATAATAATGGAGATACTTAACGGCGTTGTGTCTAATTTGGATATAGTAGGCAAACACAGTATTTATTATTACTATGACGGTAGTAAAGCGGTGGATAATAGTCCGATTAACCGATACAAAATATTTAGTCAGCTCAGTATATCGGAGTTGTTATTTTTAGGAAGCAAAGAGAATGACACATGGCAGCAGGATGAAGTAGTAGAAGAAATTTTGCGATTTCTTAATTTACATATCGTGCAGGACGGATTTACATTTTACATATTCGATTGGTCAAGCGTTAAAGGTAGCGAAGCTATAAACTGGGTAGCTCTAAATGATATGACTAAGACGGATATAACATCGCGGGAATTTATTACAATAGAAACATCAATAGCAGCTGATACGGATACTACAATAAGCGTAGGAGAAGTATTTAATCAGTTATTACTAACCTGTAAGATAGAAAGCATAGAAAGCATCATAGAGAGTCCGTTAGATGAAGATTTGATAACATCTCCGTATGGTAATAAGCAAAAGTATATGACAGAATATAGTAGCGATGGAGAGGGGGCAACTGCTATAAACGCATTTGAAGCTATGGTAAAAGGTAACGCCACAGATTATAATGGCGGTAATATTACTAATTGGTATTTACAGGTTATGAATAATAAACAGTGGTCTTTTCCGATTAATGGAGGAACTAACAATTTCATAGATCTGTACGCGCAAAATAACGAGAATCAACAACTACTGCCTAACATACTACGTACAATGCCTGGGGCTACTATTTTTTCTATCGGAAAAGTATCTATAAATGCAGCAAAAAATGATAATAGCCCAACGTCTAAAGTAGAAATGAGTAAATATTTAGTCGTCAGTGTTAATGGAAATGGAATAGATAA
>JGI20225J20221_1001728_pt1 | contig 20282 bp, 10 predicted proteins | sample BioMet4_FD_20221 | JGI IMG/M metagenome (IMG submission 20221) | reverse complement strand
CCGACATTTATAATTGCGGAATCAAACAGGGGAGAGCCGATGATGTATTTTCCACCAGCAGGTTCAACCTGATATAAACCAATCGATGAAAGCACATACCACGCAGACATCTGCCCGACATCCTCGTTTCCACACAGTCCGTCAATGGAGTCACGATATAGCTTGTCCATAACATAGCGTAACTTCGGCGCTGCTTTCCAAGGCTGACCGACGTAATTATACATATATATAATATGATGGCTCGGTTCGTTTCCATGAGCATATTGCCCTATAAGTCCAGAGATATCAGGAGATGCCTCTGATCCAAGATCGCCATTAACAACAAACAAGGAGTCAAGTTTTGACACAAAACGCTTTTCGCTGCCAAATGCTTTTACCAGTCCATGAACATCATGTGGCACTAACCATGTATATTGCCACGCATTGCCCTCGGTATAATCGTCTTGACGATGCACAGCATGGAATGGATTAAACGGTTTTCTGAATGTACCCTGAGACGTGACTCCACGCATGAAACCAGATTTCTTATCGAAATACTTATTATATGACAAACTGCGATTACGGAAGTATTTATAATCCTCTGGTTTTCCCAATTCTTTGGCTAGTTTGGCTATACATCCATCTGCTAAGGCATATTCTAATCCTTTTGAAACTGTTTCAAATGCTGGATCAAGATTACTAGGAACATAACCATATTTTTTCAACAGATTCATTCCTCGGTCATCAAGCATAGCTGATTTCTTTACAGCCGTAAATATAGCATTTTTGTCTACATCAAAGCCCTTCAATGCGATATCCGTCAACACAGGAATACCAGGATTACCAACCATACAATCAGTTTCGTTTCCCATTAAGTGCCAAACGGGAAGTTTTCCTTGTTGTTTGAAAATATTGAGCATTGTCTTTGCTATGTCTTTCTGCATCTCAGGATGAATAAGTGTAGAAAGAGGATGAGCAGCACGATACGTGTCCCAGAGAGAGAAGGTGGTATAATTGGTGAAATCACCATGATGAACGTTACCATCCGCTCCACGATAGTCACCGTTGACATCACAGAATACAGACGGAGCTATCATTGTATGGTACATACTCGTATAGAATATGCGACGTGCGTGAGTGTTATCTGTTTTTATCGCTATCTTACCCAGTTCATCATTCCATGCTTTTTCAGCCGAATCCACAGTGGCATTAAAATCCCAACCGGGCAATTCTGCTTCTATATTTTTGCATGCGTTATCCGCACTTACCGCTGAAATCCCGACCTTTACCATTATTGGTTCATTACCATTATCAAATGAGAAAGCACAGATGCTGTCACCATTCTGACGCAAAATCTTTACTGGCTGTGAGAACACAATCGCAAAATACACTTTTTGATTCTTCGCCCAACCAGTAGACATACGGAAACCTGTAACCATATTCGGACTTTCTTGCTTAAATCCGCAAGAAGTCATCTTGTCCCAACCAATACCCTGTTTGAGATTCATGATTATATTCCCGGTTTTAGCATTGGCGGGGAAACTGTAACGATGAAATCCCACACGTTTTGTAGCTGTCAGTTCCACACGTATCGCTGAATTCAACAATAGAGAATAATAGCCAGGACGGACATATTCCGCATTATGGCTAAATAATGTGCTATCAACATTAACATCAAAGGTCGGCAACAATGACACATCACCCAAATCTCCAACACCAGTGCCACTAAGATGCATGTGTCCGAATCCGATAATCACTGAATCACTATAATGGTAACCAGAACACCAATCCCATCCACGTGTATTCTCTGTCGGTCCTAACTGGACAAGTCCAAATGGGACGTTAGCACCAAGAAACACATGTCCATGTCCGCCTGTTCCGATATATGGATCAACATATTGTGTATAATTCTGTGCAAATAAACCCAAAGGTATGAAAAGCAGTAGTAATAATAATTTCTTCATGACATTATTTTAATGTTAGTTTTGAATGTAAACGAATATCAGTAGACGAAGTACCTATTTGGATATCAAAATCACCCAGTTCTACTCTACGAGTCATATCAATACCAGTAAAAGCTAAATCATCATAGGTAATCAACATCTTAATATTCCTAGTTTCATTTTTATGAATATAAACACGAGTAAAATCTTTTAATTGTTTTATTGGTTGTACTACAGAAGATATTTCATCCGTAATATATAGCTGTGGAACTTCTTCACCATCCATATTACCAGTGTTAGTAATATCAAATGAGACTGTATAACCTTTATCCAAGTTCCCAGTAATTAATAGATTTGAATATTTAAAAGATGTATAACTCAAGCCGTATCCAAAAGGATAAAGCGGAGATGCTGACATCTCAATATAATTATGCACAGTAGGCTTTTTCTTATTATAATAAACAGGTAACTGCCCTATATTACGAGGTACACTAATTGGCAAACGCCCTGCAGGGTTATAATCACCAAATAAAACATCAGCTATTGCTAGTCCACCTTCTTGACCTGGATAATATGCGGTTATCAAGGCATCAGCATTCTGTGCCGCCCAAGTTTTATCAAGAGGACGTCCTTCTATATAAACCACAACCATAGGACGTCCTGCTTTTCTCAAAGCTTCTAATAATTGATTTTGACGTCCAAGTAAAGTCAATGACTCACGATCAAATCCCTCACCGCAGTCCATATCAGAAACATGATTAGTATCTGTAATAGCGGCACCAGTTTCCTTATAACTTGTTTTAAAATCACGAGCACTAGATCCGCCAACTGCGACGATGACAATATCGGCACGACATGCCGCTTTAACGGCTTTATTTATCTCATTCAGAGTTGTATCACGGATATCACAACCTTTCACATATTCTATATTATCAACTGGAAGTTTTTTGCTAATTCCGTCAAGAATTGTCTTAACATTACTATCCTCTTGCGGAGCTGTATAATCACCCAACATATTATACTTATTGTCTGCATTGGGACCAATAACGGCCACATGAATATTTTTAGACAAAGGCAAAATATGATTTTTATTTTTAAGTAATGTGACAGAAGCTAGAGCTACACGATGTGCAACATCTATATTAGCAACATCACGTACATACTTAGCTGCTATTTTCGGTGAAACATATGGATTTTCAAATAACCCCATCTGCATTTTCATTTTCAACACTCTAGCCACAGCTGTATCAACAACATCATCTTTTATCTTACCACTTTTGACAGCATCAGCCAAATGAATAAAAGCATTAGCGCCTAAATCGACATCTACACCAGCATTAACCGCAGCAACACCAGCATCTTCAATAGACGCTGCGACATCATGCGTACTGAAAATGCCATCAATGCTATATAAGTCGGACACCACAAATCCTTTAAATTTCCAAATATTCCTCAAGACATCAGTAAGTAAAAAAGAATTAGAAGTACAAGGAACTCCATCTATAGAATTATATGCTGTCATTACAGATAAAGCTCCAGCATCAATAGATTTACGAAAAGGTGGCAAAAAACAATCCATTAACTCACGCTGTCCAATTAATGCAGGTCCTCCATTTTGTCCACCCTCAGGTATTCCATATGCAATAAAATGTTTAAGCGTTACCAGAGTACTTGTTGGTAATGACAAATTACCACCACCAAGTCCACGGACCTCAGCAGCTCCAATCTTAGCACTAAGTACAGGATCCTCTCCCATTGTCTCTTCCACTCGTGACCAACGCGGATCACGAGCTATGTCCAAGACAGGACCATAGCTAATATGTCCACCCTGTAATCTTATTTCTCTTGAGATTACATTTCCTGCTTCTTCTATCAGATTAGTATCCCACGTTGCAGCCATTCCCAATCCTGTAGGAAAGACTGTTGTTCCAATAGCCATATGACCATGTGGAGCTTCTTCTGCTAGAAAAAGAGGAATTCCAAGACGAGTTTTCTCCACAGCATAGCGCTGCAAAGCATTTCCTACTTTGGCAGCAAGCATGGGATTCAATCCATTAGATAATGTTTTACGTGTCCATGGGTCAGCACGGTATGCAGCCCATAACATACCCATTTGCTTGTCTTTAAGTTCTTCAATAAACTTATCAGAAACCATAGCTTTTTTACCATCAATGGTATAATAATCCCATGACATAGTACATAGTATCTGCCCTATCTTTTCTTTCAATGTCATCCGAGATAGCAAATCCTGCACACGAATTTCTATTGGCAAGTTTTTATTGCGATAAGGCAATAAATCCTTTGCCTCAACAGCGATTATTCCATAACAAGACAAATACCCCAATAATATAAATCTCTGAATTTTATATTTCATATATATAAGACAATATAATTAAAGAAAACTATTATCCATTTATTTTTATAATTTCAGTAGTTTATGCTGATAGTGCTATATTTAGAATAGTTTTTAAAGGGCATGCCAAAAAATGGCACGCCCATCTTATTACCTCAAAACTAACACCTTAACCACCAAATTTATTCTGCATAAACTCCAAAACTACTAAGATTCATGTAATACTCTATCCATTGATTCGTTTCATCAAGACCAACAGTTATCTTGATATAACGACACGGCATTGCACCGTAAAAGACAGCCATTTTAGAAGACCAATCCTTAGCATACATATCGGCTGCATCAATACTTCCGCAATCTGTCCATTTCACATTATCGGAACTAATTTGACATGAGACTGATTTTAACGCATAATTACCAACATAAAAACCAGTAACTTTCTTCATTTCTTGCATATCAATCACAAAAGTTCCCTTTTTTGCCGACATATTCCATTGAGCATCCCAACCACCGGAATACAGATTTTGAAATTCATCTGCATTAAATCCTGTTGCAGAAATACATTTCCATTTATCATGATCTGACAATTCGGTCCCTTTGATGTCAGAATTAAGCGCCTTTTTACGAATGCATCCTTCTTCTATTTTTAAAAGGAAATAACGAATTCCAGCATTTGTACTTGCCTTGCATTCTTTATTATCAGAACCAGTTATTACGATGGGTACTAAATATCCAGCTTTATCAATAAGTTTATCAAAAGAGGATTCAGGAACAGTTATTGTTACAGAATCCTTAGATGATAATGTGTCGGCAAGTATTGTTAAAGCAGACTTGTCCAACACGACTGTTCCTTCAGGAGCAACAACATAAGAAGTACCATTTGCTTTATTATAAGATGCTACCAAAGATTCATCAATAGCCACATTAACATGTGTAGAAGTTATAAACAAAGCCGTTGATTTCACAGAAAACTTTTTTGAAGCATCAGCAATATATCCTACAGGAGTTTTTGTTATTGAACCAACTGCCAAGATATTACTTTTATCAAAATACACACGTTCATGATCTATTCCTGGAAAATCATAATTGTCATCAGATCCACAAGAAACCAATATCACAGATGTCAGCAAAATGGCTCCACAGAACATCAATATATTTTTAATTTTCATAATCGTTCAATCTTAAATTATTAATTTAGAAAGGACATGGCTGATTATCAACCCACTGTGGAGTACCTGACGCAACAGCATCATATCCATGACCTGTAAGATCTTTCACAGTAGTTCCATTAATATCAGCACCATTAAAGCGCCAATAAGCCAAAAGTCCATCAGAAATAGGATCAACATAACAAACATTTGACTGGATATCCCCCACCGTCAACGCTTTCGACCAAATACGAGCTTCACTTATGTATCCATTAAGATATCGTCCACCACAAGACATTCCTATATGAAAACCATTTTGATAGTCCCAAGACAAACATACAGGTCCATTAGCTGAGGTAGAACTTATCTCTACGCCATTCACATAGATCTTGATTGCAGCTCCATTATAAACTAAAGCCAAATGATACCATTTTCCTGTCGCAAAATGCGTTGGCAAAGTCATAGGATGGGCTGTTCCATGATCAGGATTTCCATCTGGGACACCTGTTTTACCGCCTGCTAACTGTAACTGATCTGGTCCGCAACTTACATCACCAAAACGAAGCAAGAAATCTTCTTCAATTCCCATCAATGATGAAATAAAAGGATTGGAATTTTGGAATTGATTCACATAGAATTTACATTCCAATGTTAATTGTGGCAACGATGCTACATTTGGATTCTTAATAAATGAAGGCACACTATAATAAGTACCATTCAATACTGCAGCCTTTGTACGTAACACATGATTAATTACAATGAATGCTGTGCGTGAAGCTTCCAGAACGTTCATTCCCTTTGATTCTGATATCATAACTGGAACACAATATGTAACGCCATTTTCAAACTTATCAGTAGAAGTGATACATAACTCTGCTTGCGAAGATATATTCTGACCACCTTTAATAATTACATCTGGATTTTCAAATTTATAACTTCCTTCTGGTAACATTTTATATTTGCGGTCATACTTTTTATTATAGGCGTCAAGCATTTCTGGGGCAACTTTCAATGTAACTTTTGCATCTTTATCAAGCTTATCAGTTGAAGTTACAGTAATACCCATCGATGCTGAATTGCCATCTAAAAGTAGAGAAGTCGTAGCCTGCGACTCAGTACCTGTTACATAAATGACATCATTATATTGCGGTCCGTCGTTACAACTAGTAATTATAATAGCCATGACAGACAATATTATTGATATTATATTTAATCTTTTCATATCTATATTATTTTAAAATAAGACTAATGAATTGCAGGATTCTGAATTTGAATACCTTTACGCATATTTTTATAAGGAGGGCTTAAATTGTAATCTCTATGACCATAAAAAGCGCCAAAGCCACCCTTTCTTCCTGTCGATGGTTCCCAAGCTGCGTATTCTAGCAATTTTCCTCCAGTTTGCCAATTATCACCAATATTTTCTGTAAACACTGTCTTTTCTATTGGGAAACCGAGATCACTTGGAGAGCCGCCATATGTTTGGTTTACAAAATAACTAACATAAGGCTCTACATCTGTAGGAGGACGTTGACTATAAAAATCCACACAGAATAACATATTTGGTTTAGATGACTTAGGACCTATTTTTGAACCTATGTACTTACAAAAATAAGACATATTTTCACCACTCAATTTATCTCCTTCTGGCTCATAATCCAAATCTATACCGTCCAAATCATTCTCAAATATAGGTTTTAACAAATAGTCAGCATATGCCTCTAGTGCACGATGCCTCAAAGCTGTATCCCCTTTTTCGTAACTTATCTGAAAATCCTTATAAAACTTTTCATCACCATATTGAGTCTTATTTTCAATTCTTATAATTGTAGGAACAATCATTTTGGTTCCTTTGGTTTTCTGAACCCAATGCATTTCCTGAGCTATTTTAGGATTATAGAAAGTGCGTAAATGTGTTGAATCATCAGAAGGAATACCACCCCATAATGAACAAATATCAAGACTATCAGGCAATCCAGCAAAACGAATCGCCAAAGAATGACTTTGTGAATAATCAGCAAACCACATCCATGCTATACTATGGTCAGAAGCTTTATAATCTCTTAGATTTTGATAATATAGATGAGAATATGTATATGGTGTCTGTATTTGTTCATTTTCAATATCATTATTACAGGCAGAAAAAAGGATTCCACCAGCAATAGATAAAAACATGCAAAATGTAGTTGCCTTAAATATTTTTGTTTTCATGTTATCAAGTTTTAATTTCATTATTTGTTTGCAACATCCCACCATAAACGCGTTCCGCCAGTATCTGCTCCTCCTAAAAGTTGCAGGGCTGCATTTACATTATCCGTATTATTTTCGTATTCGTTTTGCGGATAAGGCAGACGACGTATCTGTGTCTCTGTATTTATAGTACCACCACTATAATTAACTACATTCGGAAATATCCTAGGATATCCAGTTCTGCGGAATTCAGTCCATGCTTCTTGACCATCAGGATATGTCGCGATATACTTCTGGGTAATAATACGTTCTAGTTTTTCTGCAGTGCCAGCATTTTCATCCCATGCAACAGTTATATTTCCAATAGCATTCGTACTATTATCATCACCAGACTTATCTTCATAATTGGCAGGTACATTAGTCGCATTCGTAATATATGAGCTGGCATCACCTGCCCCCCATTGTTCGAAGGAGCAACGTATTCCATCTTCATATAATTCCTTGGCTGTACCATTCATATTCCACCCTCTTAATGCACCCTCGGCACGAAGAAAATATACTTCTGCAGCATTAAACCAATACATACCTCCACCCTGTCCAAAAATCAATCTTGATAAAGGAGCATTTGTGTATTTTTGCTTAGTTACAATATCGATACCATTTCTAACTCCGTGATATTTGCCATCACTGGCAACCTGAAAATATTTGCCAATACGGGGATCATTATATCCATTCATATATGAATCAATAGTAGCCCCCATGCGTACATCCTCAAAACTATTACAGATTTCCCATAATGGATTATTAAAAGATAAGTCAGAGCTTTGAGTTAGTACTGCAGACTCAGACGACTTAGTCATAACTCCAACTTCGTTATTAATTGCTGCTTCTCCTTCATTTTTAGCCTTATCTGAATCTATTTCAGAAATGCGAACAGCCAAACGGAGACGAAGAGAATTACCAAACTTTATCCAATTTTCTATTTTGCCTTTATAAACGAAATCGTTGCTAGCCATCAAAGTCATTAAGTTATTTGTTTTCCACAACTGCGTAAGTGTAGTAATTGCAGAATCCAATTCGTTAAAGAACTGATAATATACTTCCTTTTGGCTATCATAAGAAACCTTTAAAGAACCTGTACCAAACTTTGTATAAGGTATTGGACCATACATATCAGTAACTCTTGACATTCCCTCAACTTTCATTATAGTAGCCATCGCATAAACACCAGGAGATTGAGTTTCAGCTACTTTTTTTATTGAAAGCCATGGATTCATTATATTTTGGTAGCTCTCATTAAATCCTGCACGATACCAATCTTCAGCAAGAGCATATGTCGTATTGTTTCGTCCGCTCTTCCAATTATTGGTAGCCCCCATAAATCCAGAATACACATCACCCGCCAAACCTTGAATGATCTGATAATTACCCGTTTTATCCTTACCGCAAGTCATGATATTTTGTTCCATTTGAATAAATAAAGAACCTGTTTTCAAATTATCACGATTCATCTGTTCTTCTGTTGCCTCATAAGGATTAACATTCCACTCATCGTATTTACTGGTACAACTTGTGAAAATCAATGCGCCAAATGCAAGCCAGACTATAGTATTTGATTTTATATTTGTTTTCATTTTGTGCCTCCTTATTAAAAATTAAGTTTTACAGAGAATCCAAGACTGCGCAGACTAGGCTGCATAAAATAATCTATACCCTGATAATATGTTCCTGTGCTAGCAGTAAGTTCTGGATCAAATGGAGCTTTATGATAGAACATAAATAAATTATGTGCTATAAAAGCTACATTCATCTCTTTTATCCAATGAACATATCTGTTTATTGGCAAATCATATCCCAAAGATAACTCTGCTAAACGAACATTTGTTGCACTATAAACATATTGTGAACCAACACCTGAAGTTCCGCCACCAATAGTTGTATACCATCCTTTTGCTGGAATAAGACTACCATTAACCATTGCACCACCTGCATCACGAGCTTCAGCCGAGGCTTTTGATACACCATAAGCATCCATTATTGCTTGTGTTATTGAAACAACACGTCCGCCAACTCTTGCATTAATGAGAAAACTAAGATCAATACCATTCCAAGAAAATTCATTACGCCAACCAAGATTATACAAAGGATTTACATTACCTGCATATATCCACTTATTCTGATCTTTCTCTACCGTTTTCTGAGTATAGTCGACAATAATATATCCATGTTCATCTGTCTTCAGACTAGTAACATAAATATCTCCCATACTGCCACCTTCCGTCAATTTTGTCTTTACTGCATCTGTTCCTCCCATATCCATATCCGTCATATTTATAACCTCACCATCTGGAGCAACATAATTATGTAATAGTTTCCTTATTTTATTACGATTAAGAGAATAGACTAACCCTGTATTCCACTCAACTGGTCCTAGCATTTGCTTAAATCCAATTGAAGCCTCTAAGCCCTTATTATCAACTCTTCCAGCATTTACATATAAGCTGCTGTAACCAGACGTTGAAGACAATGTAGGATTAAAAAGTTGATTATATGTTTTTGTATAATATAGTGACAAATCAAATTTTAATCTTCCTTCAAAAAATTGAGAGCTTAAACCTACTTCATAACTCTTTGTACGCTCTGGTTTCAAGTTCTTGTTTGGAAGAAATGTCGTTGTACTTGGATAACCTTGAGACAAAGGATATGTTGCTGTAGTAAGGAAACGCGTTGGGGCATTACCAACCTCAGAATAAGAGAAACGAGTTTTTAAAAAAGAAAGTGCATTGCTTTTTATACTAAACAAGTCTGTCCATATTGCCGAAACACCAACTGATGGATAGAATATAGACTTAGCACCAGTACCAGCAAGAGAGGAAATCCAGTCATTACGTCCAGTAAGATCCATGTATAGACGCCCCTTCCATCCAAGCTGAGCTGTCGCAAAAATAGCCTGTTGATTATCATGATAGCCTTTCTGGTCAGGTTTTGCTGTTGCCATATTCAAATTGCCTATAGAAAACAGATTTGAGACACTTTGCAAATTTCCACCTAAAGAAGTATAGTCATATTTTACGTCTTGCATACTTGTACCCAAGTTTGCCATTAATGAAAAGTCACCAATATACTTATTAATGTTAAGCATGACATCTGTATATATTTGATGAGTATATGAATCATCCTTATAATATGCTCCATATTTTCCAGCAAAGAGTCCACTTGTAGATGCATCATATTTTTTTTCAAATATACTTGTACTATAATCTAATCTCACTCTACCAGCAATATTGAGCCAGCTAGTAATATTATATTTCAAAGCCCCACTCATCAAATAACGATCTTTATGGTTTACAAAGTTATCACTATTAATAATCCAGAAGGGGTTTTGCATCTGGAATCCCTGATCTCCATAAGGCCAATACTGTGTTTGGAAATTTCGGTCTGCGTCATAACGTTTATACGCCTTATATTTGTTTATGTCATCACCCTGAGGAAAGAGATATATAGGAACAAGAGGATTAAAATATTGCCCTTGAGCCAGCATATTCTGTTCTTTTGTACTCATATACATAGCACTAAGATCCATATTAAGTTTATCATTTAAGAATGAAGAACTATTACGAATGGCAAAATTGTAACGACTCAAATCATTATTTTGTATAATACCACCAGCATTAGTTGAAGATGCGGATATATATGTCTGATTTTTTTCATTTCCTGTTGACAAACTTATAGCATTAACTTCATTATATCCTGTACGGAAGAAATCCTCTGGATCATAAGTACTTGGTTCTGTTAATTTTTCTCCCCAACTTTGATAAGACCCTGCCTCAGATCCATATTCATGCTGGAATTCCGGCATTATAAATGGAGAATAAAACTGTGTACTATTGCTATAATTAACCGAAAAATGATTTTTTGAACCTTTTTTTGTGGTAATCATTACCACACCATTAGCAGCTTCACTACCATAAAGTGCAGCACCAGATGCACCACTAAGAACAGATATACTTTCAATATCTTCAGGATTTATCATCGAAATACCATCACCACTCTGTCCCATTCCTGAAAACAAATCAGTTGGTTGAGTTGTCTGAAGTGAAGGCAAAGGTATTCCATCAACTACATAAAGTGCATTATTATTTCCAGATATAGATTTTGTACCACGCATAACTACACGCGCAGACCCACCAACACCTGAAGAAGAAGAATTTATGGTGACACCAGCTATTTTACCATTTAGTGAATTTACGAAATTAGCATCTTTTACACCTGTCAATTCTGATGCGTTAAGTTGTTGTACATTATAAGAAAGAGCTTTAGATTCTTTTCTTATACCCAATGCGGTAACAACTACTTCTCCAATAGTTTTTTGGTCCTCAATCATTGATATATTAAGATTTGAATTGTTTGCACGAACTTCACGAGTAACAAAGCCAACATAAGAGAATTCAAGTCTTTCACCTTCATTGATTGTTATTGAATAATTACCGTCAATATCGGTTACAGCAGCATTATTGGTACCTTTGACTCTAACACTTACACCTGTAAGTGGTTCTCCCTTTGAGTCAACAACACGTCCGCTTACACTCTTCTTCTGTCCAAGGTCTACAGATCTAACTTTTTTAGATTCTGCTTGTGTAATAATAATATGGCGTGCAGAAATTGTATATTCCAATCCAGAGCCGCGTAACATTTGCAAAAGAGCCTCTTGTAGAGAAACTTTTTTTGCATTCAACACTAGTATCTTGTTTAGGTCTATGGTATTTTGCCCATAATCTACAGACATATTTGTTTGTTTTTCAATTGTCTGCATCAAATTCTGAACAGTGACTTTGTTTGTTCTCAATTTTATGGTTTGAGCATTGACAGTCACTGTTGCCGAAAGAATGAAGGCTAATATAGCAAGATGCCTTTTACCATTCATTACTTTTAAGGTTTTAGTGAAAAATAGATTCATATTTTTGTATTAGAATATTGATTATTAATTTACTGAGCTTACTAGGCTTATATGTTAGTTTATTTATTCTTTAGTCATACTTTCTCCTTTCTGTTTTATAAAGTTTAATTACCTTGCCTTGACGGCTATATTTTAAATCTTTCGAAAGTTCAGATATTACGTCCATAACATCGGTAACAGTTTCCTGTGGACAAAAATTCATTGTATAACGACGAGATAAATCCACAGATGGTGATATTCTGAATCTCACATTATATTTATGTTCCAACGTAAACAATATTTCTTCAAGCGTCTGTTGTTCAAAATTCAAACTACCTTTTATCCAACAATTATATTTATCAGCATCTACATTATTCTTCACAATTTGTCCATTCTGCCTATCGTATGTAGCTTGTTCTCCTGGAAGCAAAGTTGCTTCTGAATGAGAGTCATACACTTTTACTTTACCTTCTTCAAGTGTTGTCACTATGTTTTTATCATTAGTATATGCTTTCACATTAAAATGAGTTCCCAATACCTTTACTTTAAGTTTTCCTATATTAACAATAAAAGGACGTTCAGGATCATGTGTCACCGCAAAATGAGCCTCACCTTGAAGATAAACATTACGTATACCCTTATCTGTTCTAAACTCACGAGGATATAAGAAATAAGTACCTCCATTAGCTGTAATGACTGTTCCATCAGAAAGTTTTATATGTCCTGTTTGACCATCAGGAACACAATATTCTACCATCTCACCTGCATTACTATAATGATCAGCCGCATACAGCCATGTAAATAAAGCAACAACTATTGGAAGTATAAAAATTGCAGCATAACGTAAAACTAGACGAACTACACGCAGGCGATTACGCCTTGCTTCATAAGTGTCACGTCTCTCATGAAATGTCATCAATGAATCCTCTATTTCAGAATCATCACCTTCCGTTTGTTCCCATATATTTTGAAAAGCAGAATCTTTTTCATCGGCATCCTTATCGCTTAAGAGCCACTGAATTACAGAACTGCGATATCGCAATGGTATTATGCCATCAGCTAAATCACGTATTATTTTATATGCTATTTTGTTGTTCATGGATTTGACTTTTTACAATAATAAGAGTAAAAAGCTCCATGTCACACGTAATCACATCCTCTTAAAAAGAGTTAAAATTAAGATTAAAGGAAGAACTTTCCGTAATTCTGATAATGCTAAAGATATATGAGTTTCAACTGTACGCTTGCTTATATTAAGAGTTTTGGCTATTTCAGAATTAGACAATCCGTCAATTCTACTCATTACAAAGACTCGTCTTCTCTGTTCTGGCATTTTATTTACTGCAGCATTAATCATCGCCTCAAGTTCCTCACGATACATGTTATCAACAACCGAAGCCGATTCATCCTCTATTTTATCATCTACTTCCGTTGACATTTCCCGCAAAGAATCTTTGAGATAATGCAATGCTGCATTACGTGCAATAGTAAACATGTAAGCCTTAAAATTTTTAATATCAGCAAGTGACTGTTTGCGTACCCATAAATTAAGGAAAATATCTTGAGTTATATTTTCTGCCATATTCTCGTCCTTGCAAAAATTAAGCACAAAATACTTTATCTTTGGAAAGTAATTCACAAAGATAACATCAAAAGCATGTTCATCTCCTTTAGAAAGAGCTGATATTAAAAAATCTTCAGTATTCAATTTTGCAAACAGTGCGTTTATCATGTACTCCATGCAAATGTATAAAAATAAATGCACCAAACAAAAGTTTAAGGTAAAAACATTTATATTTATATAAAAAATATCACTAGTGTCCACTAAATAAAATTAAGAATCAATTGACCATCATCAACTACATCAGGTATATTTTTGGAAAAGAGTTCCTTTATCGGAGTTTTATCCAAAAGCGAAACACTCAAAATTCTCAACACTTCGTAAGTGCTTCTGTGCAATTGAAGGTCATGCTCAACAATAGCCACCATACAATATGCCGTGATGGCTGTAAATATCTGGATGCGTACAGCACTTTCAGTTGTTCCCCAAAAGGATTTGATTTTAAGATGCTGCTTTATCCATTTGAAAAATAGTTCTACTTGCCAACGGTATTTATAAAGAAGTGCTATCTGATCAGCAGATATCTCAAAATTGTTGGTAATGTAGATAAAAGTTCTGTTCAACGTCTCCGCATAATAAACGACACGTCTGAGTTTCTTGGGATACTTATTATTGGAGGTATAAGCTGTCAGTTCAATCTCCTGATCGGAGAGTATTCCGCCTTTATTGTGTTTCGTATTATTATCCTTTATGACTTTATATCGCATCCGACTTTTAGGTCGTATCACAAAATAAGAACCAATCTCATTGATATGAAAGAGACGCTTAAGGTCATAATAGCCACGGTCAAAGATATAATAGGCGCTTATTTCATAAGGTATTACGTCCATTGCATTTACATCATGAATCTTTGCCTCAGTTATATGTATGAATGCTGGAATATCTGTCTCGATATCATAAAGCGTATGCAGCTTTATTCCAGCTTTAGTATGTCTGAACTTCGCCCACCAAAAGACATTGAGACACAAATCTATTGTGGAAGAATCAAAAGCATAGACTTTTCCGTCTATTACAAAGTCTGTATTGATACGTTTCTTTCGGGCTACTTCTATCATGTGATATGCAAAATCCTCAAATATCTGTGGATTGCGAACCTCGTTCGCTTTCGACAGATTACTTCTCGTAACATTCTTGCCAAATCCCAGATGATAGGTCTTGTTGGTATGAGCTGCTATGGTCGATGTCAAATCTCGCAGACTGTCTCGTATGGACAGTTGACCGAACATCATTACAAGCAATTGGTTCCAGCATGTAAAATGCTTGACGTATTTATTTCCTTCGTATTTCATTACAATTCCATCAAATATTCTTTGAGGCAAAAATTCTATAAGTTGAGCGTATATATATTTTCCTGTGTTCATGTTTTGACTTTATTTCTTTGCGCAAGCAAAGATAATCAAATCAAATCGTCACCGAGAAAAACATACTCTAAATGTTTAATTTATAATGTGTTACACTAAATGTTAATCATTTTAAGTGGACACTAGTGAAAAAATATTATATTACTTCACTAGAATCTCTTAATTGTTTATTGGCTACAATATTAAACCATAAAATCCGAAATATTACTTATCTAACGTTTTTTTAATTAATTGAATACTCTTAGTCATAATATAATCCATTTAAAAGTCCTGACACCAAATGAAGTGCTCCCCGAAAGTTTTTCGCTTAACTTTCGGGGAGCATATAAAAAAAATAATTGTAGTTTTTATTTTGCGTATACTTTATATTCTTTCCCAGCTACAGTCATTATATCATATTCGTACGCTTTCATAAATTCTGGGTGTTTAAGCTTTGCCTCTGATGAAACAACAGGTTGCTTGCCCGATACGATATCGTATAAATGGTTGGGATTCACACCCTTCGCAACTTTCAAATCCTTTCCAGTCAATGGAACATATGAACGCAGGCGAAGATTACCACCTACGGTTGACTTTACCTCTATTTTTTTAATCTTATTATCCTTCCATTGCATAGCTACTTCAAATCCACCTCTAGCTTTAAGTCCCTTCACATTACCCGAATGCCACTCGTCTGGCAAAGCTGGTAATACATGTACTGCTCCATCATGACTCTGCAAAAGCATTTCGGCAATACCAGCAGTAAAACCAAAGTTACCATCAATTTGGAATGGAGGATGCGCATCAAACAGATTAGGATACATTCTACCATGAGGGTATTCTCTTGCCACATTATCAGAAGGTAAGATATCTAGAAGACATTTTATAAGTTTATAGGCGTGATTTCCATCAAGGAGTCGAGCCCATAGATTTATTTTCCAACCTATACTCCAGCCTGTCGCCTCATCACCCCTTTGCAAAAGTGTATTCTTAACGGCCTCGAAGAGTTGCGGAGTACGGNTTGCCGANATCTGACTGCTTGGGAAAAGTCCGTATGCATGAGATACATGACGATGATTNTCATGNGGATCGTCTGCATCTTCTAGCCATTCCTGCAACTGACCATATCGTCCTATCTGCATAGGGGGGAGCTTCGTTAATCTATCTTTAAGACTGTCAATGTATTCCTGTGGTTCTTTCAAAATCTCTGAAGCCTGCAAAGCATTACTTAATACATCGAAAGCTATCTGATTATCCATAGTACAACCTGCTACTACAGACGAAGCTCCATGTGGTCCATGTTCTGGAGATATACTAGGACAAGTNACCATCCAACCATANTTAGGATGCTTAACCATTGCTGTTAAATAGAAATCGGCAGCCCCTTTCAGTTGAGGATAAACATTTTCTAGATATCCTTTATCACCATTGAAAAGATAGCGTTGCCAAAGATGAGTGCTCAACCATCCTGCTCCATTAGGCCATATTCCCCAGGTAGCACCGTCAACCATTCCTGTAGAACGCCAGATGTCAGTATTGTGGTGAGCAACATAACCCTTTGCACCATACATTTCAGCAGCAGTTTTCCTACCAGTAACGCTAATATCCTTTACCAATTGAATTAAAGGAAGTTCCGTTTCAGAAAGATTAGTGGTCTGTGCAGGCCAATAATTCATTTCTGTATTTATGTTGATAGTATATTTTCCATCCCAAGGAGCATTAAGGTTATCATTCCAAAGACCTTGCAAATTAGCTGCTTGACCACCTGGCTGAGAAGAAGAAATCAAAAGGTATCTNCCATATTGAAATACCAAAGAAACAAATGAAGGATCATTATCTTTATTGAAATCAGCAAGTCTCTTGTCTGTTGGCTTATTTATATCGGCAGTACATGGTAAATCCAACAATACTCTACCAAATTGTTTTTTATAGTAGTCTACATGGTTTACGATAGCCGTAGAGAAATTCTTTTTCATTGCATTCTTAAGCAATGTCACCGACTTTTCTGTTTCATTACCGCTAATATCATGATAATTCACGAAATTTGTGGCAGAAGATAAATACAGAACTACATCCGAAGCATTTGATACAATAAGTCTTGAACTTGTTAATTCAGTTTTTCCGCCTTCATTCTTCACATCCAAAACAGTCTGCATACGTATTTTCCCTTCTACGCCTTCATGTGACAGACATTTACCTTTCAAAACCAGTCGTCCGTCTTCTAAACCCACACTATGTAGAAGGGGAGAATCATAACTTGCATTAAAAGATATGGAATGCGGTTTACTTGCAGAAATGTGTATTATGACAACGTTATCTGTAAAAGAAGATATGACTTCTCGTTTATACGTCACCCCATCAATCTCGAATTTTGTAGTAGCAACAGCTCTGCTAAGATCCAACTCACGTCGATATGAAGTTGGTTTGCCAACAAATGGAGCATCTATTAGCAGACTTCCCACCGTCTCATAAGGCATACCATGCTGTCCCGTCATAAAATACATGTTAATCATTTGCTCGGCACTACGTGTGTCCCCTGTAAAAATGAGGTTACGTATTTTTGTCAGGGTATCAGGATTTATAGCCCTATAATTATTATAAGGAGAACCTCCCCACACAGTGTTTTCATTAAGCTGAATTCGCTCATGATTAACACCTCCATAAATCATAGCGCCCATACGACCGTTACCAACAGGTAACGCTTCCTGCCAAATTGCAGCTGGTCTGTTATACCATAAATTCAAGTCTGCTGAATAGGTATTCAAAGACATCATTGAAAACAGCAATGGAATTATTGTTTTAGCATTCATATTCACAATTTTATAACTATACAATAACTTTAAAATTGTATGCAAATTTATACAAAATAAATGGTTTTTCAAAATTTTATTTATTACTATTTACATTAAACANTATTTTATAACNACACATTTACCCTCAATTATGTATACTCCTTTGGATAGTTTTTTCAAAACATCNCCCTTCTTTAACTTTGAATAAAGAAGCATACCCGAAAGGTTATACACATCTACAGGCTTATCTGTTTCTTCAATCTCATGAATACCAGTGACAGGAGTCTCTCCGTCGTTGCTGAAAAATATATTCTTTATAGAGATATCACCGCCACCATAAGACCAGAAACCTGCTATATAGATATGTGATAGGTCCAAGGGAGTTGTAGTTCCATTTTTTACTAACTTTGCTAGTTCTATTTTTACCGTCGTGCTGCTACCGATATTCGTCATTGAAGGACTACTCCAATAGCTATTTTCATCAAAGAGTCGAAAAGAAGCACCGTTACTTTGCGCCTTATTCATTTCTATCACTAGGTACTTATACCCAGATAAGTCTGTTCCATTAGTATATTCCCAACCTCCAAAACCATATTGTCCAGTAACCAATGTATGTGTAGATTCATCAAACGTACCACTTCCATAAACAGAAGGATTAATACCAGCAGCCGTGAGAGGAAATGTACTTACAGAAATATTAATATCTGCTGAAACTGTATTACCAAGTGCATCATTGTAAGTTACTGTCACGACTGCATTCCCATCACTATAAGATGTTAATCTCCCATTCTTGACACCTACAACCTTATCGTTTGAAATCTTATAATTAGCACTCGAAGTTATATCTTCAGTATGTCCGTCTTTATATGTAGCAGTAATGACAAACGACTTATTTGAATTTGTAAGCAATGAATAAGAAGGCTTGTCTGCCGATATAGAAGCTACGGTAAGATAGTTTTCGGAATATACCACAGAAGACTTATCATAGAAAGCATCTTCAGAAAAGTCCTTCTCTGTTGAAAACCAGTCCACGTCTACACTTCCACCAAGTGCCTTTGTAGCGTAGTTGAATATACCGAAACGATTTCCAACAAATACAGACAGATTATACTTCATATCCAAGTCCTGTCCATACTTAGTATATGTAACATTATCAAGACTATAATAGAATGTAGCTTTGGATGTAGCGATATCGGCAACGGCACGTAAGTATATCACAGAATCACATGCTATCGCATTTGAATATACCTTTTTATCTGCCGTATTACTCTGTACAAGATTAAGAATACTGCCCTGCTTGTTTATTGCTATATAAGCATAAGGATTCTGGAATACAGCAAGTCCTGCCATATCACCGTCGTTCATTTTGCTTATATTCATTCGTATAGTACCATAAGAAGGTTTAGTTTTGTCCCTAAATCCAAATATGCGCTGTGTAAGCATATTGCGTGATTTCTGTAAAGAATCGGTTACAGAAGCTGTGTAAAGGCGTAGTCTACCTGGATTTTCAAGCAAAGACCATTTAGATTTGTCTTGATTATGATTCCATTGCCATTGGCTACCCAACAGATAATTTTTGAAATTATCATTTGTCGGCATATACTTTCTATCATAGTTCACACCAACATTCGGTTTAGTGTATGTTCCTGCATCTACACCATTATTACCTATAACTGGCCAATCAGCATTCCAAGTCACAGGTAACAGATATGGCATTCTGCCGAAAGCACCACAATCTCTCATTAGCATAGTCCACCATTCACCGCTTTGAGTCTGTATCATCGCTCCCTGATGAATATCGTCACTGTTAAGGACTTCCTTCTTCTCATAAGGACCAAAAACGTTTTTCGACCGGAAGCACCACTGTGTTGCAGGCCATGCACAACAAGTAGAATAGATATAATAATACCCATCTTTTTTGAAGAAATGGCTTCCTTCAAGTCCATCAAAGCCTCCGTCTACATCAGCTTCCTTCACAGG
>JGI20225J20221_1001726_pt1 | contig 20295 bp, 15 predicted proteins | sample BioMet4_FD_20221 | JGI IMG/M metagenome (IMG submission 20221) | reverse complement strand
GGATGGATGCAGCCGGCCCTGATATTTATCAAGTCGGGAATGTTTTGGCACCAATGCAAGTTCATTATCAGGCATTAAATGTATTTAGCCATATAGCAAAAGCTTTTAGATTCAGGCAGAAGTATATCCCAGGACAAATATTGCGCCAGAAAGCTTTAGCATTAAAAGAAGCAATCAACAAAAATCTGTGGATGGCCGATAAAGGTTATTATGCACAATATCTTTATGGCAGAAACAATTACATCAAATCACCCAAAAGTGAATCGTTGGGTGAAGCATTAGCAGTTTTGTTTGATGTAACCTCTCCCGAACAAACAAAGCAAGTGACCGAGAATAATCCGATTGTTCCTTTTGGTGCNCCCATNTTTTATCCTCAAATTGCCGATATGCCGCCTTACCACAACAATGCCGTGTGGCCNTTTGTTTCGTCCTACTGGATGCACGCATCTGCAAAAGGAGGAAATGAGGCCGGAGTAATGCAGGCAATTGGCAGTATTTATCGCGCTGCAGCTCTGTTCTGCACCAATAAAGAGAATTTCGTAGCCGAATCCGGTGATTTTCTGGGCACACAAATCAATTCCAGCAATATGTTNTGGAGNTTATCCGGCAACCTCAGCATCACTCATCGCCTGCTTTTCGGTCTTCGATTCGGGGATAATCAGTTGAGCTTCTCTCCGTTCGTACCCAAAGCTTTGAAAGGAAAACGTCAATTAACCGGCTTTCCTTATCGAAAGGCAATACTGGATATATCTTTGGAAGGTTATGGAAATAAGATAAAGTTATTTCTCATTGATGGAAAAGAGAGTGAACCCGTGATCGATGCAAACCTCACCGGACATCATTCAGTTAAGATTGTAATGGCAGATAATGAATTTCAACCCATGAAAATCAACCTTGTAGAGAATGCTTCATCACCATTAATGCCTGTTGTACAGTTGAATGAAGGCAAATTGCAATGGCAAACCATTGAAAGTGCAGTGAAGTATGAAGTATATAAAGACGGAAAGTTATGGAAAAAGACTTCAGATTGCTCCATCTTTTTAGGAGATGAAAAAGGAGAATTCCAGGTTGCAGCAATTCAAAAAGGAGGATTCACCTCTTTTGCAAGCGAACCGATTCAAATATTCCCTTCTCAGATTTATAAGGTAGAACAGTTCGTCCCGAAGTCTTCAGCCAATTACCAGGGATATAAAGGCGATGGCTTTGTTGAAATCAACAAGGAAGAAAACACTAACATTGAAATCGATATAACGATAAGTACAGAAGGCATTTATACATTCGACTGGCGTTATGCCAATGGTAATGGCCCCACCAATACCGAAAATGAATGTGCAATCCGTACCCTCTTTATCGATGGACAAAAAGCCGGAGTTAGTATATTCCCTCAAAGAGGAAAGCAAGAGTGGAGCAACTGGGGATGGAGCAATCCTCTTCAAATTCACCTTTCGGCCGGAAAGCATAAAATTTCCCTAACCTATATGCCATATAATGAAAACATGAATCTTGTTATCAATCAGGCAATGCTTGATGAACTTCGTGTTACTAAGCTTAATTAAGTTGGATAAAATGGGGAGCTATCTGATTTTTGAGAATAGCTCCCCATTTATTATAAACATTTGGCAGGCATTGTATTTTATAACTCCTTCTGCTTAAGATATGATTAAAATAGCTTTTTACCGTTTAAAATATTAATTCCAAATTCTTTTGCTACACAACTCTGCTTGAATGGATTGATTTTTTGAACTGCGCCGTCATATTTAAAGAACGAACCTGTGTTTTTAAACCAAAAGGTTTTTCCAGCTTTAACACATTGCTCCCGAATATCTAATACCCAATCGTAATTACATACACGAGCTTCTCGCCCAGTTTCACCACCTACAGTAACATGTTCAATTCCGTCGAGATAAGCCGATATGTCAATAGCGCCCAAAAGTGGTGCAGCTGCTATAAATCTCCTTTTAATGGGATAGGATAAAAACAAGGGCAGTCGATAATCAGCTGATTCCTGATTTTCAATTGTGCACCCTATATTCACATTATCATATCCATCACCCCAATCGTTTGGGAGAGAAATATTAAAGCGGTCAATGCGTTTAGTTATAATCAAAAAGTCAAGATCGGGTCGTTTCTTTATCATTGCCCAAGCTTCTTTACGCCATTCATCAGCTTCTGCAATAAAAAAATCGCTTGCGAAACAAGTTGCAACAATCTTTCCGCTTTGAATTTTATATATACCCTTTGTCGTTTTAGCTATAGGTTTATCAAATTCGTTCGTTTTATATACATTATTTTGTCCGCAACGTTTTGAGAAAGGGCCATAGAAATAGCAGTAAGTGCAACCATCGCTTATTTTATAACAACCTGTCCACGGTTCCCAATTCATATTACTGTGCAGCTAAAGGTGTAAAAAACTCAATTAAAAAATCTCCATTTGGCAAATACTTGTCAATCATATTTTCCTGCTCATCTGCCAAGAATAATAAGTCAAGGAACTGTTTTTTATTTTCTGTAATTTTTTTAATTTTCATCATATCTCTACTGCTTCCTAATTTATCATGTTTTATTCCCCTTTGTGTAAATACCAATCGCTTTTGAGCCTATATTAGTATCTATTTTCTCCCTTTGAAATATTTAGCCAAAGCGTCATTTAACTCTTTAACCGATTGTGGGTCGGTTTTAACAAAACGCATTTTTTGTGAAACACATTTAGCTTTTTCAAAGTTGGAATCATTAATAAAACCAGGAATCCATGTTACAATACTTAATTGGGAATAGGGTTTCATAAAAACATACCCCATAGCTATATCCTTTAAACTTTTATGTTGTGGAATATTAAAATAAAAACAACTTGGGTCTGTTATTTTTGAAAATGGCGAGTTTTCTACGTCAAATCCAATTGGTGTATTATTGTTTGCTTCCATAACTTTTTCAATGTCCTTACTAATTGTCATCCGAGAAGCGGCTCCTTCAAATTGTTGGTGAAGACATATCTGAAATACTTTACCCTTATAATCTGAATTCAATTCGGCTGCAAAACGTGATTTTAAATTGTATAAAGTATGAGCGAAACCTATGTGAACTAATATTTTGCTCCCTTCAGTATATTTCTCTTTAACTACTTTTATCATGTTTTCTTCTCTTTCTTTGTTTTGCTTAAACAAAACATCTGCCGACTTTTTCTCAGCACACATATTATCATATTGGCTCCATTCGCTATCTAATCCTATAATTCTTACTTTATTTTTCGAATCCTTGATGGTAGAATTAACTTTCCAGATAGTCTGAATAATGTTCAAATATTCTTCAAAGCCCCATATAGGCCAAGTATAATCTCTAAAAATATCGATAGCTTTATTTCTGTCAAATTCTTTGGCTGTAACAATTTGATTTATTTTTTCTGAATTACTTGATTTTACGAACTCTGTAGCAAAATAATTTATTTTTGCTAACCCTATTACATTTGAAATCAACTCGCAATACTCTTTTTTTTGATGAACCTCTCCAACAATAACAATATCATGTTTATTAAACTTCGATGCAATATATTTTTCTGGTGATTGCTCGTTTTGTTTTAAGAATTGAAGATACGTTTGAATTGAATCATTAAAACAATTTGATTGGGATTTTACACTGAAAGTAAATAGAACTAGAAAAAACAGGGTTATAAGAGTGGATTTCATATACAATAGCATTTTAATGTTAATATTTACAATCTGTTTTGTCCGCAAATTAGCAAAAAATCAGCGATAGTGAAAATAGGTGCAAACGTTACATATATGAAAAGTTACCGATTGCTGTGTTACTCCCTATCAAGTTACAATGAACTTGATAGGGGAAAGCACCATAGAAATAGCAGTAATTCATATTACTGTGCAGCTAAAGGTGTAAAAAACTCAATTAAATTTTCTTCCGGGTCTCGCAAGTGAACAACTCTCATTCCCCAGTCAGGCATATCAGTCGGTTCATTAATAAAGTTAATGCCTTTTTCTAAAAATGCTCGATAGGTATCATCCACATTCTCTACTTCAAAAACAATCATCGATTTTTCCCTATAACCAATAGGTTGTGTTTTTTCAACATTTCCAACAGCTGGAGCCATAAAATCAGAAACAAAAATGGCAAATCCTTCAATCTCGTCTGCCACTTTTAATGAAGCATAACATCCGTTTTCATCTCCCCAAAGTGGTTCAAATCCTAATTGTTCTGTGTAAAATTTAAAGCATTTTTTGTAGTCTTTGACTAATAATCTTACGTTACTGAATTTCATAAATATTCTATTTAAAGTTGTTTCTACATTTATTCCAAATTATAATTTTGATTTCAGATCATTTATTATATGCAATATGTTATATAATTTCCAATCTATCCAATGGATTTTTGATTTGATTAAATCCTTTGATGGTTATATGCGTATTAATTTTAGTTGTTTCATTTCTTGTATCCCAAAGGTAAAAATATTATTTATATTAGCAACATCTTTTTTGACTAGTTTCACCCAAACTCACTGTTCAAAGGTAGTTCCTTCATACCTAGGTTGTCCACCATTAGAATTATCTGATTTCATTCTGGAAAAAATGATAGAATATACTTGATGTAAAAAACTAAACAAATTGTAACCTTGTTATTCATTAAGAAAAATCAATTAACAACATAAAACCTTCCTAATAAAATTAAAAATCCACAAAATAGTCTAGCAGTCTAGCGCTACCCACATAAAAATCTGATTATAGGTATTTTAAAACCGCTAGACTAAAATAAGAAAGTCTAGCACAAGTCTAGCAGTCTAGCGCTTTTGCGGGCAAATCTATCACAGACTAAACAACTTATTACAGGACTAAAGCTCATATACAGCACTTTAAGCTACCAATAACAGGATTATTAATAAACACGGTCAACCAAAATCAGGACTAGAGACTTTAGCTTCTTCCATCTTATTAGGAAATGAAAAAGGAGATGACCCCACCAATACCGAAAATGAATTTGCAATCCGTACCCTCTTTATTGATGAACAAAAAACTGGAGTTAGTATATTCCCTCAAAGAGGAAAGCATGAATGGAGCAACTAGGGATGGAGCAATCGTCTTCAAATTCACCTTTCAGCCGGAAAGCATAAAATTTCCCAAACCTATTTGTCATTTAATGAGAACATGGATCTTGTTATCAACCAGGCTATGCGTGATGAGCTTAGTGTTACTAAGCTTAATTAAGTTGAATATTATGGGGAGAGATTTTGTTGTTTTTTGGATAGCTTCCCATCTTATAGATAATCTGTTAAAAATTGACTAATTGTTTTCTCAAAAAGATCAGGACCAGGTTTATCTTTTATTGTACTATCATCATAAATTTTATATACATAATAAAAACTCTAAATCTTTTCAGCCATAACTCCTTGTTTATTCATAATAAAGCAATATTTTTGTATATAAAACAGTTTAAAATCTATGCTGCGCATAATAAAAATCTAACTATATGTCATTTGATACGAACAAAATGGCAATAAAATTATTAAGATGCCGAAGTAACCTAGAAATGGACTTGAAAGAAGTATCAGAGTTAACTGGTATTTCTGAGGATAGATTACGTACTATTGAGAATGGGCAGACTAAACCATATGGAGATGAAATCCTAATATTAGCAGATATTTATCAAGAAGATTTTAAATATTTTATCAGCAATGAGAAGTTATCAGCTTCAGAAAAAGTTGAAGAATTGTATAGAACTAATGGTCAAAATTTTACTAAAGAAGACAAAAGAGCTATACAGACTTTTATTAATCTTTGTAGCAACGAACAATTTATATGGAAAAGTTTACAAATAGTCAACCAACCATTTAAAACACCATCAATCAACCAAAACTTTATTAATAAAGAAGATGGTGTCATTGTAGCTAAAAGTTTACGTCAACATCTTGGTTATAAAGGATTAGAGGGGTATCAAAATTTATATAGTGAATTTAGGAAGCTAGGAATTCATATTTTTAGGAGAAAACTAAAGAACTCAGGACTATCTGGGCTCTTTATTCGTCATCCAGAAGCAGGATTGTGTATTCTAATTAATTATGATGACAATATTTACCGCCAAAATTTCACATTAGCTCATGAAGTTGGGCATGCATTGATGGATGGATCAGACTTTAATGTTTCTTTTAATAGTGATGACCGGACAGCTTTCAGAGAATATAGAGCTAATACATTTGCCAGTAATTTTTTAATACCTCAAGATATTATCAAAAAAATTCCTAGTTCATTATTAACTATTGAATTTATACGAAATCAGGCTAATAAATTTAGAGTAAATGTTTTGCCTTTATTAATAGCATTCAAAAGTGCTAATGTAATTGATCAATCTGATTTTTTTAGATTAAAAAAACTATCAATAAAAATTCCTAAAAGAGAACAACTTGATTATGAATATGAAAACTTAACCGATAGATTAACAGAAAGCTATACTTCTACCATTGAAAGAGGTTTAACGCCTAGTTATATAAAGGTATGTCATGAAGCTTTTTGTAAGAAAATTATTTCCGGAGAACGATTAAGTGAAATGTTATTAACGGATTTATATGATCTTCCTGAATTATTAGATTTGTTCAAGTTAAAAATATAATCATGATAAATTTTGACTTTTCAGAAATAAATAAGTTTTCAGTTATCGATACTTGTGCAATATTAAATTTATTTTCTTCTGAAAAATTTTACAATGCAATTATATGTGAAAATTTCTCATTTTGCTACACATCATTTGTTGAATATGAAACTTTATATAAACGTGTAAAAGAAGTGACAGAAGTAATACGAAATCAAAGAACTAAGTTACGTCAAGAAACGCTAAAACAGAAGTTTAGATGTGAACATCTTTCGATTGATGATTTACAAGAAATAGAGATCTTAGAAGCTCGCAAAAAGCTAGGTAAAGGAGAATTATCAAGTATAGCTTTTGCTAAAAAAATTAATCAACCTTTTATGACAGATGATCAAGGAGCAAGAAAACTTGGAGAGGAAATACTAGGAAAACAAAAAGTATTGACTTCCCCACATATATTAGGTTGGTTATATTTTAATCGGATATTAATTGATTCAGATCATAAAGACATTATTTCTGAACACAAAAGTAGTGGACGTAAGATGGCTAGCATATACAATGAGATCTATCAAGAAGCTATAAGAAGATTGTATACTTATTAGCAAAAAAGTCAGATATCTATTATGTTTTATATTTTTGTGCTTCTATTTTCTATTTCTTTTTCAAAATCTAAAGTTCTATAAGATTATATGTAAAATTAGATGAACCGATATTTCCACTATGCAGAACCTTATAATACTTTAGTTGAAATATAGGAACCGGTTTTAATAGTTGAAAATTGTATTTTTGTACTTCTTTCCAGAAAGTATTATAATCGAACGCATCTTTCAATTTAGAAATTTTTGAAAGATAATTATCTGCAGGTTCCCCATATTCTGTACACAGAAAAGACGAACCTATATTTTCTATTCCAACCAATATTGGGAAAAAGTGTTGTTTTTCCAGCTTTTCAATGTTGACAAAATTTAACTGTGACGGAATATTTAAATGCACTTTTTCTTTCAACAACAAGCGATATAAAGTAATAATTCTTGTTAATATTTCACTTCCATACTCTGTATTGACTGCATAGACTATAGCCTTAAATTTGCCATATGATAAATATACGTTTTTATGGCTAAAATTATGCACACCTTTATAAATGCCATACTCTATTGATAGCTGTTCTTGAAAAGCCATTGCTCGTGTAGTATCTCTAATTATCGTATAATCGTTATTGTTTTGAAGTGCAATCTCGGACAACTTATATAAATATTTCAGTAAACCCATTAATTTCCATTCTTCATTAGGATTAATACCACCTAAACCATATTTATTAATTGATCTTAAAAATAGAGAAGATGTGCCATGATAAAAAATATGTTCCATAAGCAAGGCTAATTGTTTTTATTACAATTTATTTGAAGAAAATAATAATCCTTATGCAAAAGTAATGATTATTATTTCAATCATTTAATCCTAATAATATATTTTTTTCATTCAATTCGTTACATAATATTTGTTATATCTTCATTGATTCTAGTACGTATTATTTCCTCATAATATGGTTAGAGAAAAGACTTTGTTGCCTTTTCATTTAGCTAAGCATTTCTATTATAACGTCTATGATATAGAAATAAAGGAAGTGAGATTATTCTCTGCATGTCAGCTTCTATTATAAATATTTATACAAAAAAAATAGCATTATTCACATATATTTCATCACATTAAAAATATATTTTTTGTCATTAATCCTATAACTCTATCGCCTTCTCAAGTATGCTTGATAATTCTTCGATGACTTCAAAATATAGCTTCGTCCTTCAACAACAAAACCATCCAAATTATGCTTTATGACATATGAAGAAAGATCATCTATTTTGTTTATAAAGCCCCTACCATTAAAATTAAGAGATGTATTACATAAGACGCCATAACCTGTACGTTCCTTAAATGCTACTAGTAAGTTATACAAACTTTTATTAGTCTCACACGACACTGTCTGTAGGCGGGCTGTCTTATTCACATGAGTAACAGCAGCCAATGCATCCGTTCTTGCAATGTACGTATAAAGCATATGTGGACTAGAATGGTCGCAACCAAACCACTTCAAGGCCTCTTCTTCCAAGCAAACTGGAGCTATTGGACGGAATTGCTCACGTTTTTTAATCTCATTTATTCGTATTCTTGTACTATCTCGGAATGGAGCAGCAAGAATTGATCGATTACCCAATGCTCGCGGACCAATTTCATATTTGCCATTTACCCATCCCAAAATAAGATCATTAACTAACATATCAACAATTATTTCATTATTGGCCTCATAAATATCGTACTGTTCAACATCAAAAGGACAGCTTGAATCAAAATTAAGTCCAGAATAAACATCCCAATCGATTTTAGGATTTCCTGTAAAGTGAAGCTGTGCGTCAATCGCAGTTCCGATCGCAGAACCAGAATCGTTTGCTACAGGTGCAACAAAGATCTCAGCAAAAAGGCCAGACTCTTTCCATTTGGTGTTCCAATCACAATTTAATCCACATCCACCTCCGATGATTAACGGCATTCCTTTTTTCATGTTCGCTTTCGCAAATTGATAAAAGACATCAAATATCTTATCACTAAAAATACCTGCAAAATTACGAAATTCCGGATCATCCACACCCACATTATAGTATTGTGAATTCTCAAGATCTTCATACAAACTCAATTGAACATGAGGGGAGTTCAATAAAAAATCCATCAGTTTCTTCTCTTCTAATGAAGGTGATCTGTGATTTGAAAATGAAGCCAAAGCCATAAGTTTTCCTGCGTCTGAAAAACGAGAAAACGGCGCATTTTTGGGAAAAGTTGGGTCAGCCAAGCCATATATAGCAGTGTAACGATTCCCCGGTTCATTAAGTACATCGGCAAGTAAAGTTATATTAAACTCAGAATCTATCTCGTAAAAAGCACCTATCGCGCCTTCCCATAATAACGCATAACATGGTGTGCCCTTGGGTAAACTTGACAAGCCAAAAGCGCAAAGTAAGTGCGACCTCTCATGAGATGACGAAAAGTAATGAACAGGCTTTCCAATTAAACGCCGCTTGTCTAAGATTATATTGCTTTTATGCACGTTACGATATCCGACATAAGCACGCATCCCTAATAAGTGCTCTTCGCGTGGCCACCAACCACCAGTACAAATAATGTCTGGCATTTCGTCAAGTTCACTAAGGGTGTTAAATACGTCATGACTGGAAACTGGAGAATATCTGTAATTCGAGTTCTTCTCAGCTTCAATAGAAAACATCAAACGGCCATCTTTCAAGTAGGCAATAGCGCCGTCATGCCCTGGATTATAAGAAAGTATTTTCATTATATTAATTAATTTAGTGAGTTATGGATAGGTTCGTATCCATAACTATCGATTTTATAAAAGTGCTTGTAGGAAGTCTGTGACTAACCAATCGTCCAGCAAGTTCTTTAGAACGAGTTGGCCAAATGTTTATATGAAAGGCCATTGGAAGATGGGGTATTGGCGTTGGATCCCATTCAACACGCCTATGTACTAGACGATTATCAACAAACCAAAGTATTTCATTTGGCCCCCATTCAATTGCGTACCGATGGTAGGATTCTGATGCGTCAAAACCAAGATCTATAGAACTTGCTGCACCTCTATACCCATAATCAAACTTTACGCCATCAACACCTGGATTATAAAAAACATTAACCAAAAGACGATTTGTTCGATTTCCTGTAATCTCAATATCAATTTCCTGTCTAGGTGAATCACGATGAAGAAACATACCAGTAACCACTCCTGGAATATTTGATGCTTTAATAATAGCTTCAAATCTTCCATATAAATATCGGTCGCAACTAGTTAGCGCTGCAGCACTATATCCCCGAACACCTAAAAGTTCCCTTTTAACACTGAGAGCAGCTCCGAGTTCAGAAAGGAATTCCATGTTCGATGGACGAAACAACGCCATGTTATCCGTGAAGGTATCTTCTCGCGCATACCAAACTCTTGTATCAAGAAAGCCCAAACAGTCATCGATTCTAACTGGGTTTGCTGTAATTGTTAAATTTTCTTTTATCGTGGCAACATGAATACCTCGCCAGCACTGATGTGGTTCAACTACCCATGGAGATTTATCTCGATTAGGAGTCTCAATGCTTAGAACTTCGTCTATTTCAACAATTCTATCAAAAAGTTGTCGTTGTCCCAGGTCAGGCATCTCAGGAAAAGAATAAGCAGGAGGTGCACATCTGAGATATTCACAAATAACCTGCCACTTATTAGATGCTTTTATACTAAGAATACTAGCATCAAGCTCGTTGAGATCATCTATAATTTTTGATTTATCGTTAATCCTAGACTTACTCTTGGCTATAATAAATTTAGCTTGTGGATAAAGTTTTCTGAGTGTAAGGATTTCCCCCTCTAAAGAACCAATATTCACATATGCATCAAAAACTCGATCTCCACTTCCAGTAAGGAGCTTTTTAAGTTCTACATCTGGGAGTGTTTGGAGGTCACTACAACATCTGTATCCGAGCATTGATAGTGCCATTGCAAGTGATGAAAGTCCAGAATTTCTTGCTCCAAAGGCAAACACGGGCCGTTCACTTGGGCTAATATGAAATAATGATGCAGTTTCACTTGTAATAGCACCAATTTTAGTGAGTGTTGGAAGAATTGAATATGAGTTAGTGGAACTACCATCTCGTCGTTGGCAAATGATTGGTCGTCTTATCGCACATACATCTAGTAATTCAAACTGATGATTAATCCATAGATCAATAGGGCCTTTACAAGGAAGGAGTTTAAGTAGCTTTTCAGCACCTTCCCGTGAAACAACGTAGCCAGAAAGAAACCAAAGGCCACGTATTGGGCGAAACACATTATTTGAAATAAAGTTTTTTGGTGCGCCGTACTTCACTTCTTCATAAGATAGATATAAAATATCGAAATTACTTTTCTTATCGACTTGGTCTTTAATTTCTGACCACGCTTGATCCATTTTTTTTGCAAATCCAGATCGGAACCAGACATCGTCTTCAAGAATGAGCACGTACTCATAATTACTTGCTTTCACTTGTCGCCAGACATCTATATGTGAGCGAGCAACTGCAATCTCAGGTCTACTCATACGAATTGGAGAACTAAGTTCCATTTTTGTAGGTAAAGTTAACGGTTGCGGCTCAACGAAGAGCTGATCTCCAAGTGTATAAATCGGATCGATATCCTCATCTTCTAGTGGCTCTTGTAAAAAGTGGATAGCATCGACAGCGGCATAGCGCTCAGTAAGGTTCCAAAGCTCAGATCCAGAGTAATCCAACACGTGCCTTAGCTCCTGTTCCATATTAGTCCAACGATCTGGTTGGCGGTTCAGATTGATGACATAAATATGTTCTATTTTAGGTTGATCTTTGGTCTTCATTCGCCCGAATGCTAAGGATCTTTTTTGAGGCTGCAATCTCCGACATTTCATCGCAATGCGAAATAAGTATTTTGAAAGTGCAGACCATGGAGAGGCTAGATTCATAAATCTCTATTTGTTTTTATTAGATTATCATTCTTGGTAGCTACGGCAGTTTGAATACCTCCAATTTCTGTCATCGTTTCTATAACTAAGCTCCCATTTGCTTCTGGCAACATCTTCCCAATTGTGTAGTACAAGAAGCGTATGTTCTATTTCGGCATTCTCAGTTACAATATCAAATATTGATTTGGTAAGATTTCCAGGGCCAGTTGTCGATTGTATTTCAGGTAAACCATTCATCGTGCTTCTCTCAAGAGATAATGTGGCTTGAGTAAGTGCACATTCAATCACAGGATGACCACTACAAGCAATTAGTGGATTGTTGTTAAAATAAAAGATCCAACCCGTAGAATCTGCTCCTGATTTAGTAAAAACCGATGGTGGTACCATCATATTCGTTTCCTTATCATAGCATAGAGGTTGAATTTTTAATCGGCCATCACTAAAGAGGTATTGAATTGAAGCCCCATTATATACATCATCAGCGTCTATGTAGCAACCACCCTCCACGAAAATATAGCAGAGCCGAAAGTAGTCAGACTGCATTGCTGGATGATAACATTTGTCATAGGCTTGTAAATACCTTAAGCCCAGTCTCTTATAAATAAAATCTCTTGCTAGATACTTATCAAAAAGCATTCTCTCAATCCCTTGTTCCTCTATTTTTCTCCAAGTTTTTATACATTCCTCTACATCTTCAGGCAATCTATCTAAATTGTCCCAAAACTGTACAATCCTCATCGGAGGTTTTCTATCATATAGTGAGGAGGTTATAGTAGATCCACTGGGGCTTTGCACAAGCTTTCTAATAAAACATGAACGTGCATAGTGATTTTCTTCTGTAAGGTCATCTGTATTCATAAGTAATTTATATAAGAATATTTCTCACCATGGAGTTGAGATAAAACGTCCATGAGACTTCGAGTCTATTAATATTTAGTATGTATTGGTGCTTAAACAACTGGTTTGTATCTTCTGTAGTTCTATTAATTCGTTGATTCTATTATAGAACTTCATACTTTTTATTTTTTTACGTTCATTACCGTTATAATTACTTCAAATTTAAGCATAAAATTGAACAAAACAAATTTATACTATAAATTTTGAATTCTCTTCTTATTGGTTTAATATTTAAAAGCTCTTTCTTAATTTGCAAAGCTTCTAAAAAGAGCGATCTTTGCTCTCAATACTCTCCATGATAAAAACGACAGCAAAACTAAAGAAATAGACATCTGTTAAACAACTAAACATCAGGTATAAATAGTTGAAATTCCAATCAATTCAAGACTTAGATAAAGGTTAGAATATTATATTCAAATGGAGTTTATTAATATATAAAAAAACGTAGGAGAAAGTTGCGTTTATAACTGAATTTAATATTTTGGATTTTTTATATTTTAGCACTTTAGTGCAAGCCTATTTATATATAGGCTTTTGGAAGATATCCTTGGGCATAATCTGGCCACTTTAGCGAAAGCAATCAAGGAAGTAATGTCTGAAGAACTTTTAGCCTAATTGTGTAGTTTAGCAACTGATGCACCCCCAATATCATACTAAAATGGATTGGCGAAATAAAATTTGTCAATTCATTTTGGGTATTCAAATTATATTTTATCTACTTAGTTGTATCAAAGATTATATATAATATCAAAAAAATAGTCCTGAATAATAACAATTATTTTTTATCCGATTGCTAACCTATATTCTTTTAGCATACATTCATCAATTTTATTTAAAAAGATGTTGGTTATACTCCTAATGAATATCGCAATCTCAATTGAATGTGGTGTGTCATTTGAATAAAATATTTAGGCTAACGATATTCTCAGGAAAATCAATTTTCCACAAATTGATCTAGCAATCTAGCACAACCCAAATAACAAACTGACTATAAACACATTACCCCCGCTAGATCAAACTAAATTGATCTAGCAGTGATCTAGCGATCAGCGCTTTGGCGGGTAAATCATATACAATCCAAACAGCTTATCACAGAAAATCAGTTGATAAACAACACTTTAGACAACCAATACAAGGATTAACAATAAGCAAAGTCAACCAAAATCAGAACGAAACAAACTGCTAGACTGCTAGATTACCGCTAGACTTCTACAAGTATATCTAGCACCTGTATTACACTTATAGACAACAGCTTATACAGCAAGTGCTAGACTGCTAGACTTTTTTCGCAAAATTAAAATTTATGTAGTAATTCTGCAGGTTATAAAATCCTGCTCCGGCTCTTCGGGAAGATGTGGCGAGAGGTTACTTAAACTCCCGAGTGAGTTTTTCTATCTCAGGCGGGAGGTTGATGCAATGTTGTACAAAACAATTATATCTTCTGTACAAAAGAATTAATTGTTTTGTACAAAAGAATGCATTCTTTTGTACAAGAATACAAAAATATCCGGAATAGTTTTTGAAAAGACAAACCGGAGTTTTACTATACTCCGGCGTGGCATATCTTAAAACGACAGGTAAACTTGCACCCATAGTTCGATAATATTTTTAATAAATAAAAATCGCCTATTAAATATTATCTATATTTGTATTTCTAACAAAATATAGCATCTATCTAGGTAAATAGGCTGTTTTAATTGTATATAGAAGTGTATTTATCCTGAAACCTTTTAAAAAATTATATGAAGAAATTAGTTTTAGCGGGAATAATGGGCTTGCTTACTTGCCTCCCCGGTCAGCTACTAAAAGCACAACCTGCCCCGTGTGGTCCGGTGCCCGATCAGCGTCAGTTAAAATGGCAGGAAATGGAGATGTATGCTTTTATCCATTTCAGTATGAACACGTTTACGGATATGGAATGGGGATATGGCGACAAAGATCCTAAGCTGTTCAATCCTACTCAACTGGATTGCCGTCAATGGGCTCGCATTTGCAAGGAGGCGGGATTCAAGGGGATTATCCTCACAACTAAACACCACGACGGATTTTGCTTGTGGCCTTCCAAATACACAAAAAATACCTTTTTTTTTTTTTTCTTTTTTTTAAATTTAAAAAAATTTCGCCCCCTTTAAAAATTTTAACCCCCGACGGAAAAATTTGAAACGGAAAGGGGCCCAGGGGGGTTTTTTTTTCGAAAAATGAAATTTTTTTTTTTTTCGGTTTTGGTTTTTTTTTTTTTTGGAAAAAAAACGGGGGGCCACAACCAAAAGGGCAAAAAAACGGGCTTAGTTTTTTTTTCGGCAAGTTTCAAAATTTTTTTTTTTTACCGGTTTTCTTATTTTTTTTTTTTTAACCCCTTCTTAAACAAAATAAAAAAAAAAAAACGGAAAATAAAGGTACAAAAAAAAGGTCATTAAACTTTTTTTTTTTTTTTTTTTTTTTTTTGGGGGGGGGGTGGCCCCCCAAAAATTTGGGGGCCCTAAAATTTCTTTTTAAAAACCACCCCTTTTAACCCCCCCCTTAAAATTTTAACCCCCGCTTGTTTTTTCTTTTTCTTTAAAAAAAAAAAAAAAAAAGGAATTTTCCGAGGTTTTTCCCGGAAAACAAAAAAGGTTTTTAAAAGGGGGGAATTTTTGAAAGTTTTTTTTTTGGAACCTTTTATTTAAAACGGCCAAAAAGGGTTTTTTAAAAACCCCCCGAAGGGGGGGGCCGGGGGTAAAAAAAAAAAACGTTTTCCTTATTCCCGCCCCCCCTAAAGGGGGTTTTTATTTTTCCCCCCCCTTAAATTATAAAAAAAAGGAGGGGGGGTGGGTTTGAATTTTATTTTTTTTTGTTTTTTCTTTTTTTGGGGGGGGTTGGCCTGGGCCCTTTAAAAAAAAAAAACCGAAACACCCGGGAAAGGGGGTTTTTTTTTTTTTATTTTTTTTTTGGGGGGTGGGGGTCTTTTGATAAAAAAGACAAAAAATTTTTTTCGAAAAGGAGGGGGTAAACTTTCCCCCCTTAAAAACCGTTTTTTTTTTTTTTTTTTTCCCAACCTACAATTTTAACGGCCCTTTTTTTGAAGCGGGTTTTTTTTTCCGCCCCCACAAACTAAAACCTCAAAATTTTAAACCGCGGAAATTTTTTTTTATTTTTTTTTTCCGAACCAAAGGGCAAAAAAAAAAATTTTTGGAAAAAGAAGGGGCACCCCCCCCTTTTTTTCAAAAAAAAAAAGGCCCAAAAAATTTATTTTTTTTTTTTTTATTCAACGGGAGGGTCCCAAAAGAATACGGGGGGTTTGAGGGGGGGGCTAATTTTTAAATTTAAAAAATTTGAATTTAAAGGGGCGGTTTAGTTTTTTTTTTTTTGAAATTTTTTTCCCTCTCCCTAAAAAAAAAAGACCCTTTTTTTGAAAAATTTTTTAAAAATTGGGGGCCCCCCCTTTTATTATTTTAAAGCCTTTTTTTTTTTTTTAAACAAACCCCCAAAAACCCCCTGGGCCCAACGGGGGTTTTTAAAACCAAAAACCCTTTTGCGCCCCCGCAATTTAAAATTGCCGCCCCCTTCGGTTTTTTTTTTTTGCTTTTTTTTTTTTCCGTTGGCTTTTGGGGGGGGTTTTTATTTCCTAGCGGGGGGGGTTTTTTTTTCCCCCCTTTTTTTTTGGATTAACATTTAAAAAAAACCCCTTGAAAAACCCCCCCCCCCGGACGGGGTAGTTATTTTTTAAAAAAAAAAATTTATCTCTTTTGCCAAATAAAAAAAAAAAATTTTTTTTTCGAACCGCCAAAAATAAGAGAAAAAGTTTTTTTTTTTTTCGGTTTTTTTTTTTTTTTTAATTTAAATTACCCCCGAACCCAAAAGGGGTTCACCCCTTAAAACGTTTCCCCCCCCGGGGGGGGGGGGGGGCCTAAAAACCGGGGGCGCCACCCCAAACGGGCCCCTTTTTTTTTTTTTGTTCCCTTTTTTTTTTTCTTTTTCCCGGACCACCCCTTATCTTTTTTTTTTTTTTTTTTTTTTTTGACCTCCGGATTTGGGTTTTGATTTTTTTTTCCGCACTACACTTCCCAAAACACAAAAACCGGGGGCCCCTAAAACCCGGGGGCGACGATTAAAAACTTTTTTTCTTTGTTTTTTTTTTTGAGCGTTTTTTTTGCCCCCTTGGGGGGGGGTTGGGGGCCCCCCTTTTTTTTTTTTTTTTTTCTAACCCGTTTTTTTTTTTTAAAATTTGGGGGGACCCAAAAAAGGGCCGGCGCCCTTTTTCAACTTTAAAAATTTTGAAAAAAAAGGGTTAAAAAAGCCCCCGGGGGCCCCCCCCTTTTACCCAAAAAGAAAAAAAAAAAAAAAAAATTGGGTAAAAACAGAAAGGCCCCCTTTTTTTCTAAAAAAAAAAAGATTCCAATTTTTTTTTTTTTGGCCGGAGTCGGGGTTTCTTTTTTGAAATTTTCCCAAAAACCTCAAACAAAATAATATTCTTTTTTTTTTTTTTTTTTTTTATGGAAAGGTTAAAAACATCCCGGGCGTTTTTTTGGCCGTTATAACTAAAAGAAAAAACTTTATTTTTTTTAGAAAAACGGGGCCAAACCTTTAAAGCCAAAAAAAAGGCGGCAGAAAAACATTTTTTACCCTTTTTTTTAATTTTTCCCTCCCTTTCTTCCAGAAACGAACCTTTCAACCGGGGGTTGCCTTTTATAATTTTTTTTTTCCCCCTTTTTTTTTTTCCCTTCGAAAAAACCGGTTCACTAAAGACGCCGCCCTTTTTTTTCCACCCCTTTTTTTTTTTTTTTTTTTTTTATTTTTGCCCCTTTTTTTTTTTACCGCAAAATTGGCCCGTTTTTTTTAAAGAATTTTTTTTTATTAAAGCAAAAAAAAAAAACCTTTCCTTCCAGATTTTTTTTCCAAATAAAAAAAAAAACGAAGAAAAACGGGGTTGGGCGGTTTAAAAAAAACCGAACCCAAAGGCTACACCCCTTTTTGTAATTTTTTTTTTTGTTTTTTCCTTTTTGTTGAAAAATGAAAGAACCCCCCCGGGTTTATTGAAAAACTAACTTTTAACAACAACCCATGAAAAAAATTTTAAAACGAAAAAAAAATTTTGCCGAAACTTGAGGAAAGCTTGAAAAATTTTTTTCCTTTTTTTTTCCCCGTTTTGAAATTTTTGAAAAGGGTTTTTTCTTAAAAAAAGGTAAAAAAAAAAGAAAAGAAGAAGAAAAAAAAAGGGAAAAAGGGAGGAAAAAGGGCAACAAACCAAACCAAAGTCTTTTTCTTTTTTTCTTACTAAAAACTTTTTTCAAAAAAAAAAATTTTCACCAAAAAGAAAAAGGAATTTTTTTTTTTTTTTCCCAAAAGGCCCTTTTTTTTTTCCCTTTTCCCCAAAAAGTTTCGGCATTTTTCGGTAAAAAAATTTTTTTCCCAAAAAAAAAGGGTTGGGGGGGGGTTTGGGTTTAAAAAAGTTTTTTTAGGTTAAAAAAATCCGGGTCCATTTTTTTTTTCAGAACCAATTAAAGGAGGTTTTTAGCTTTTTGGTTCGTTTTTAAACGCAAAAAAAAAAAACAAACGTTCCCGGTTAAATTTTTTGAAAAATTTTTCCCCCCTGGAAAGAAGTTTTTGGCCCCCCTTAAATAAAATTTCTTTAAACCCGGCATTTTTTTTTTTTTTTTTTTGGGGTTTTAAAACAAAAGGGGGGACAAAAGGGCGTTTTTTTTTCTTAGTTTAAAAAAAAACCCGGTTCTTTTTTTTTCCGGAAGAAAAACAGATAAAAATTTTTAAAAGGGGCAACCCCGGGTTTTTAAAAAAAGTTTTTTTTTTTTATTTCGGTTTTTTTCTGACAAAAAAAAAAAAGAAAGGGGTTGATTTTTAAAAAAAAAAAAAGTTAAAAAAAACATTTGTTTTTTTTTTTTTTTTTTCCCCCCCCCCCTTTTTTTTGGGCCGCCCCCCCCCCCCCTTTTTTGGCTAGGGGGGGGGTTGGGCCGGTCTTTTAAAAGGTTTTTTTCCCCTTTTTTAAAGGTTTATAACACAACAAACGGCAAAACGGCGGGAAAAAATAAACCTTTTTCGAATTTAAATTTTAAATTGGTTTTTTTGGGAAAGTTTTTTTTTTTTTTTGATTTTCAAAAAAACAAACGAAAAAAAACCTTTTCCCCAAAAAATTTTCTGGGAAAAATTTTCTTTTTTTTAGAAGGCTTTTTTTTTTCCGTTACCCCCACAAAAAAATCTTTTTTTGGGGTTAAAAAAGGGGCCCTTTTGCTTAACGCTTTTTTTTTTATTTTTTTTTTTCATTTAAAAAGTTTGAAAAAAAAGGTGCCCGGGCCTTTTTTTTTTGGGGTCAAAAAATTTTTTTAAAAAAAAAAAAACGGGTAAAAAGGGGCAAACCAAAAGGCAACGCCCCTTCCCCAAACTAAAAAAAAGGTAAAAATTGGGGCGGCCCGGGTTTTTAAAAGGGGCCGGGGGGGTTTTTTTTGGTTTTTTTTGGGAAAGTAAAAGGGGTTGCCGGATCAAAAAAACGAAAGGTCTAAAAAACAAAGGAAAGGGTTTGGGGTTTCGGAAGAAAAAGAACGAAAAAAAAAAAAAGGCGTTGGGGGGTGGCCCCCCCGTTTTTTTTTTTAGCCCCGGAAACGGTTATTAAAGTTTTGAAAACTTTTATTTTTAGTTTTTTTTTTGGTAAATTTAATAAAAAAAAAAAAAAACCCGAACCCTTTTTTCCCTTTCTTTTTAATTTTTTTTTTTTTTTTTTTTTGGGGGTTTTTTTTTTTTTTTTCGAAAATTAATGGCATTAAAAAACCGGGTTCAAAAGTTAATTTTTTTTAAAAAAATTTTTTCAACGAACAAAAAACGCTAAAGATTTACCCCAAAAAAGAACGAAGCCACCGAAAGGGCCGGATTTTTTTTTTTATTTTTATTTTTTTTTTTTTTTTTTTTTTTTTTTGGGCGAAAATTTTGGGGGGTGGTTTTAACCGCGGGGGGGTTGGGCCCGTTTTTTTTTTTTTTTTTTTTTTTTTCTTTTTTTTTGGTTTGGGTAAAAAAAAGCTTTTTTTTAATTAATAAAAAAAGGGGGGGGCAATTTTAATCCAATAAAAAGTTTCTTAAAAGAGGGAAAAATTTTTTTTTCCCCACTAAAACGCCCCCTTTTTTAATTTCTTTATATTTTTTTTTTTTTTGAAAGCCTGACGGTATCGTGACGGTAGATAATGCTAGGGTTGCCTCTTTCGCATTATTCTGGTTCGAAATCGGGTATGAGTAGGTGTGCGGAACGGCTTGCAAGGCGGTTATTGTAGTGGAAAGGGTAGGAAGGTACTGCTTCGAAAATGTCTTATCAACCAGC
>JGI20225J20221_1001724_pt1 | contig 20321 bp, 22 predicted proteins | sample BioMet4_FD_20221 | JGI IMG/M metagenome (IMG submission 20221) | reverse complement strand
AAACATAGAGTAAGAAATTTAGGATTTGGCAATGGCGACATTCAGCATAAAAAATAATTCGACCAAATATTGTCATTGAGGCACGTTTTTCCCGCGTGCCTTTTTATTTTTTTATCATGAACAAAAAAACGAACACATGTTTGCGCAAGACCCCAAAAAGTGATATTATAATAGACTAGTCAATACAAATACAAAAGAGGTAGATATGCACGAATAGTAAGTTTTTGAATACAATTACAATGGTAGATTCAATAGAATTACTAGCGCAGTTGGAGGATGATTCTGTAGATGCTGTGATTACAGACCCGCCATATTCGAGCGGTGGAAGGACAGCGAACGAAAGGTCTCAGACACCATCAAATAAATATGAGCAGTCGTCTAATAAATTTGTGCATCGTCCGGATTTTCCAGGTGACACAATGGATTCACGGTCATGGTTACATTGGTGTATTTTATGGATTAATGAATGTCATAGGGTATTAAAACCTGAAGGGTATTTCCTGATGTTTTCAGATTGGCGGCAGCTTTCTACTGCATCAGATGCTGTTCAGATGGGAAATCTAATATGGCGAAGTATTGTTGCATGGAATAAAGGAAACGGCAGCCGGGCACCGCATAAGGGGTATTTTCGTCACCAATGTGAATACATTGTTTGGGGAACTAAAGGAAAATGTCTGCATGCGCACCATGCAGGGCCATACCCAGGATGCTTTGATTTTCCGGTAAAACAAAGTGATAAATTCCACTTAACCGGCAAAACGACACTACTCATGGAAGAGCTAGTCAAAATCGTACCAGAAGGTAGCGCTATTTTAGATCCTTTCGTGGGTTCAGGTACAACCAGCGTTGCAGCACTTAAGAACAATCGTCAGTTTATTGGATTCGAGAAAACACAGGTTTACTATGATGTTGCTCTAGAGCGGTTAAAATAATAGGGTAAAGAGCCGATGCTTTTTTGAAGTGCTGCCACATTAAAAAAAATATAGAGCAATTTCTACCAGCAGAGTACATTCGCTGGTAGTTTTTTATGCAACCAACAGATAAGAGATATGCTCACCTTACATTCTAAATACTCTTTGACTGACCTAAGCTTATTTTCTGGTGAAAGCTTCTTTTAGCATAAAAATATGCTCCCTTTTTGACAAACAAGTTTTTATTATTTAACTTGTCTACCTAGAGAAGGAGCATCTTATAAATTGTGTTATTGACGATAAAACTTTAACCGGAAGGAATTCTCAAAGTTAGTTTTTTCAAAATAATATAAGAGTGCTAAAACTATTCAATAAAGAAGATGAAATTCGTTAATTTAAATACTGGCACCAGATTTGAACTCCACTATGATATTCACCAAAGACGGTAAATTTTTATTAGTCTGCAGGCTATGGATGCGTTAAAAGAGATTATTTCGGCAGGCTGGCTTATTACAATTTTAGAATTTACTTTTATCAACAATATCAGAAGTAATTTTGGACAATATACAGTCGTTGCAAGATATGCTACACTAAGAAATATATAAAATATGTTTAGGAGGGATTTTCGTGAATAATGCTAGTGCAGTTCAACGTTTTTTTAAGCTGGCTAAGATTGATTCAGCTCCAACGGAAGAAAGATTAATAGCAGATGAACTAAAAAACGAGTTGAAGCAATTGGGTTGTTCGGTTTATGAAGATGGGGCAGGGGAAAAAATAAATGGCAACACTGGTAATCTAATAGCAACTTTACCGGGGACGCTACCGGGGACAATTATGTTCTGCGCACATATGGACCGTGTTGAACAAGGACTTGGTATAAAACCACAAATAAAAGACGGCATTATTTCTTCTGATGGTACAACAATTTTGGCGGCCGATGATTTGGCAGGGGTGGTTGCCATTTTAGAAGGGGTTGCTAAAGCTAAAGCAAGCGAGAGGCCTCATCCAAATATTGAGATTTTATTTCCTGTGTGCGAAGAAAGAGGCTTAATGGGTAGTAAGAATTTGGATTATTCTAAAGTAAATGCAAAATTTGGGTATATATTAGATACGTCAGGACGCATTGGCCGAATTGTCAATAAGGCTCCGTTTAAAGGCGTTGTAACGATAGAAGTATTTGGTAAAGCTTCACATGCCGGCAATTTCCCGGAAAGAGGAGTTAATGCTATCATGGCAGCGGCACATATCTTGGATGGTTTACAGGAAGGACGGCTGGGACTTGAATCCACCTCTAATTTTGGCAGTATTTATGGTGGTGGCGAGAATATTGGCACCGTTTGTAATCATGCTGTTATTCGTGGTGAAATTAGAAATCATGATAAAAGTAAATTAGAAGAGTATTATCAGTACGTTAAGGAATATTGTGAGCAGAAAATAAAAGAAACAAAAGCAACATGTTCAATTAAATTTAAGCTTGATTATGAGGGCTTTTTTGTACCTGTAACAGATCCTATGATGGTCTTGTTGACAGATACCATGAAAAGCATGAATATTACGCCGCGTATTGAAACAGGAATGGGGGGAATGGATGCAAATAATTTTAATGCGTATGGGATTAAAAGTGTTGGTGTAGCTATTGGCTACAGTGAACCTCACTCATTAAATGAAAGAATAGTGGTTGAAGATTTAATTAAAGCAGGTGAGTTGGTATATAATTTAATTTTTAACTATCATGAGTAGGTAATTTAAAAATAGCTAATTTTAAAATGAAGGGGTGAAAAACATGGGAGCTGACAAAACAACTAGTATGTTTGGGAAAGCTATAAAAATTGTTGAACGGGTGGGCAATTTATTGCCACATCCATTTTTCCTTTTTTGTTTTATGGCCATAATGACTTTATTGGTTTCCTTTGCTATGAAAGGGATATCCGTAACTTACACAGCAGCTATCTCCGGTGCCGCCGGTAGCCAGCAGGTTACAGATGTTATTAAAAATTTAATAACTGTTGACTACATAAGAAAATGTCTTATAGGGTTTGTAAAAACTTATAGTAATTTTCCCCCGTTAGGCTTAATTATGGTCATGATGTTATCCATTGGTTTTGCCCAAGATACAGGGATGTTCGATAGTGCCTTGAGAAAGACTTTGATGAGTGCACCCCAATTCTTAGTAACTTTTGCTTTGGCAGTGGTGGGCGTTTGCGCTAACATAGCTTCAAATGCTGGTATAGTATTTGCGGCAACTATAGGAGCAGCACTTTTTGCTTCTTTGGGCAGGAATCCTATATTAGGACTGTTGACCGGTTATTGTGCAGTATTTGGTGCGTATTCAGCGAATTTATTTGTAGCCGGTACTGATGTATTGTTAAGTGGTATTACTGCCTCTGCTGCGACTACTATCGGGGTATCAGCACCTACACACCCTATGATTAATTATTATTATATGTTCGCTGCAACTTTTGTGGTTGCGATTCTTACGACCATTATTACGGAAAAAGTATTACCAAATTTTATTAGTATTAAATTAAAAAATAAACATTCCGAGGAGCTGTCAAAGAAAATAAGTCCCGAACAAAATAGAGGGCTGAAGTGGGCTGCAATTGCATTTGTTGTTTTTATCCTTGTAGTTTTGGCGCTGGCTATACCGCAGAATGCTTTTTTGCGCGCTCCCAACGGTGATTTGCTGCCTAAGTCACCTTTGGTAAGCTCTATTGTATTCTGGTTATTTATGATGTTTATTGTGACGGGAACAGCATATGGTATTGGTGCAGGTACTATTAAGAGCTCGAAAGATATACCATTACTTATGAGTAATGGGTTAAGAGGTTCCTTAGTTTTTTTTGCAGTTTCCTTACCGGCAGCCTTTTTTGTGCAATTTTTTAATGATAGTCACATTGCTACATGGTTGTCAGTACAGGGAGGTACAATATTGAAAAGTTTGAATTTAACAGGAGCTCCATTGGCCATAGCCTTTGTGGTCTTAGCTGCTTTCTTGAATCTGTTTTTAACGGGAGCTTCAGAAAAATGGATGGTCTTGGCACCTATTTTTGTGCCGATGTTTGCTACGCTGAATTTTTCTCCAGCCCTGACACAATTATGTTATCGTATAGGGGATTCCACTACTAATCCGATTGCCCCAGTCAGCTATTTTATTCCTATTACTTTAGGAATAATAGCACAATATGCTGATGAGGAAGAAGAAAAAGACTTGGGGGTGGGAACTCTAATTTCTATGACTTTGCCATATAGTATGGCCTATCTCGTTGGATTATGTGCGCTTTTATTAGTCTTTATATTTTTTGATTTGCCAATTGGACCTGGAACTAGCTTGTTTTTGAAATAGAAAGTATTTTCACGAAAAAGGTGGTATATGCAGATAATACATAGCGGATTAAATATAAATTATTTTGATAAAAACATAAGACCTATATCTAAGGTTGCTTCTGGTGATACAGTATGGGTAGAAGTACAAGATTGTTATAATGGGCAAATAAAAACTAGTAAAGATAGACGCTCCAATATTGATAAAAATATTATTGATTGTTGTACAGGACCAATAGAGGTGATGGGAAGCCAGGCAGGTGACACATTATGCGTAGAAATTAAAAAAATCATCGTTGATAGACAAGGCATTATGATAATAGCACCTGGGCTAGGTATGTTGGGTGATAAAATAACGGAAGAAAGAACAAAAATAGTTTCTATTACACGGAATAAAATAAGATTTGCAAAGAATTGTCAATTGCCGATAACTCCAATGGTGGGAGTTATCGGCGTTGCACCTCAGCAAGGTAAACAGCATTGTTCTTTGCCGGGTAAACATGGTGGTAATTTGGATACAAAAATTATTACAAATGGCAGCAAGGTTTTCTTGCCTGTTTTTGTGTCGGGTGCATTACTTGCTTTGGGAGACCTTCATGCTGGCATGGGTGACGGGGAAACGAGTGGTACAGGTATTGAAATTAGCGGGCGTATATGCATGAAAATTACTGTGTTAAAAAATAAAGCTATCAAAGGTCCCATAGTAAAAACTAAAGAAAGTATTTATTTTTTACAGAGTGGTAAACATTTTGCCCAGACAGTTAAAGAAGTATTGACTAGGGCAACGCAATATATTATGGAGAAAAATGGCTGTGATTTTATTGAAGCATATTTTTTGGTCAGCTGTATGTGTGATTTACAGATAAGTCAGATTGTTAATGCCAGATTGACATTGCGTATTAAAATACCAAAACGTATTTTACAAAATGATGATTTGTGAATTATAATCAATGGTGGGATTTTGCCATGATCTTTATATTATGTTTGATACAAAAAGTAGGTGAAAAATATGCGCCTGGGTATAGTTGGTCCTTACGATAGCGTCATGGAAGCCAAAAAATATGTCTGTTCTACCGGTCTGGTTACCAATATAGTTGAATTAGTTTATGAAAAATTTACTGATATTCCAGAAGTGATGGCTGCTAAACAAAAGAATGTTGATACAGTATTATTTACAGGTGTAGTTCCTTTTAATTATGCTGTTCGTTTCGTGTCACCAAATTGTCCTTGGTATGTGGTACCTAAGGATAAACTGTCTTTAGTTTTTGCCCTATTGAAAGCTGGCTTTATCAATCGTTATGATATTACGCATGTTAGTGTTGATAGTTATGGAGATTTGATATTTGAAGCTTATAGGGATTTAAACTATAGTTCTGATGACGTGTATGTGGCATTAGCACCGAATGATATTTTTGCGGAAAACTATTTAGCTGATATTTTAAAATTTCATATTGCACAGTATAGGGCGGGTAAGACTAAATGTGCATTTACCGGTTTAGAAATAGTTTATAAGAAACTGAAAGAACAAAAGATACCTTGCATGATGATCAGTAAAGTCTTCGATGCAGTTTTAAATGAGTTGAATAAATTGCTAATAGGGCATAAAGGTAAAGAAAAAAATAAAAACAGATTTAGCGTAATGTTTGTTCAAATTAATTATATGGAAGAACATCCGGCTTTTAAATATAATGTCTTGCAGATGCTAAACTTAAAAAATGTCGTAAAAGATAAAATCTATATTTTTGCCCAAAAAACAGGCGCAGCGATTTTTGAGCAAACGGAAGGCGTCTTTTCGTTATGTCTGGACAAAGAAACTTTGTATGCTGAAACAGAAGGTTATCAGAAGCTTCAGCTCTTACAGGAAATAGCTAAAAATGAATTAGTCAAGGATGTACACATAGGAATTGGAGAAGGACCGACGGCTTTTGAAGCACTTCAGTATGCACGGATAGGAGAGCAACATGCCAAAGCATTAGATTGTAATAGTGCTTTTATAGTTGAGGAAGATAATAAATTTAGAGGACCTATTGTTTGTGATGATAACCAAAAAGGCAAAGAATTTATAGAAAATGATTTTAGCACTGTGGCTAGACAAAGTGGTGTGAGTATTCAAAGTATTAGTAAATTTTATTCGATTGTCAAACAATTTGGAATTAATACAATTACGCCCAAAGAATTAGCTAAACTATATGGATGCAGTGAAAGGAATATGAATAGAATTTTATGCAAGCTGGAAGATGCTGGTTATGTGGAATATGTCGGGAAAAAAATTGACTATTCGGTTGGCCGGCCAAGTAAGATTATTAAGATAAAGCTTGGAATTTAAAGACAATTTACCATTTTCACTTCGTAGAAAAATGATAAACAAGGATTGGACATAAGAAGATATGGTTTGCTGTCGGAAAAGAATTATGTTATTAAAAAATATTTTATAGTACATAACGGTTGTTTTGGCTAGTATACCAACTGTGCCTCGAAAATGTGCTTTTTTAACAATGACTTATAAGGGACAATCATCAATGAGTTAGCCTGAAGAGTGTAGGTTATACTTCCTTTAATTACCGTTGGTATTAGTTACCTAACTACCTAAGTAAAACTGCAATTAAACCATTTAACAAAACCAGGTTCATAGCGAAACTTTGATTATAAGACTATTTACGGTTCTATAATAAATGTTGGGGTAACTCCCTAAAATACTAAACGATTTTGCGAAATTTTACTGGGAGCAACGTCCAATTTTAAATGGCTGGAAACGAGGCTGTATTGTAGCAACGCTTTTATAAGTAAAATCGTCGAGATTCACTCATCTACTTTGTCAGACCTTGTGGTTTCGTAATGGTATGTACCTGTGTGTACTATACCATTAACAAATCCTCGGTCTTTCGCGTATCTGAGTAAATCTCGGTGATTTTTTTGCAGATGGGAGAATATGGTTGAAAGAATAAAAACTTTTATGAAGAATTATAATAAACCAAGTTACGGGAGTATCTAATAAACGGGTTTTATGACAGGAGAGGCCTGCCCCTTTTGTCATATGATATAAAAAAGAGCCTTGTGTAAACAAGGCTCTGCAGCATAAGTTATTTACCACTCTTATGCTTAGTGGGGTCAACTATAACGTACTTTTGCCCAGGTTTTGGTGTTGGCGGTAGTGGTTCGCCCTTGGTAACAGTTCTTTCATTACCGGTATGACCACCACGGGTACCAATAATTTCATACTGGCCGGAGCGTGTTGCTTTTTCCCCTGGCTTAGCTGGTGTTTTTGCCATGTTAGCACCTCCTTTCTAAATATATATAATTTAGAATTGTAATCCTAATTTAATTATAAGGACACTAAATAATGATTTTATTTAAGTATGGTAGCGAACAATGCAAGAGATTTCATATAATCTGTACTTTGTTATTTCCAAACTAGAGAGAAATTTAATATAAAAGGTTACTGTGCATATAATGAGATGCTGGAGGTTTCAATTTAAATACTCATAGTCAAATGGCTGGACTTTCAAAGAGGAGAACAATTTTTTATTCAAAAGCAGATTTTCAATTTGCATTTGCTTGGGAAATCCGGAGGCATATTCTAAAGCAAATGTAATATATTGTATAACAGGACTGCCCGCTTTTGTCATAAAAGACATAAATGTATTCTAAAGGCACTTACCAAAACCGGTTAGTGCCTTTTTTACGAATAAAATGGTTTACCTTAATTGGGGAGCAATCCTATATTATAGCTATGCTGATAAAATATGAAAATGCATGGATATAAGTCTTTTGACCTAGTTTAGACATACATCGAGGATGTAATACACTCTTGTAAAAACATTGGCCTTTCGTGTATCTGAGTAAATCTCAGTGATTTTTTATTTTTGGAGAAAACATTTTTTTAGTTGTTCCTGTTCAAATATGGTAAAATGAAAAGTAAAATAATGTGAAAAATAAGAAGCTTATAAGTTATTAATGATAAAAGAAGCTAATTGAGTACCTAATAGCCTGACTTAAATAGCACCTAATAGTGCCTAATTGACAAAAAAGACCACAATTATCACAATATGTTGCTGTTATAAGATCGATTAATACATGTTAAGGAGCACTGTGTAGTAAAAATAGGCACAGGTCCTAAGGTGTCGATGGAACTAAAACAAGGGAGATTTTTATTATGATGGAAGAAGAAAAAATTTTTGCTGGCAAAATTTTCAATGCAAGTTCTCCGGAATTACAGAAAATAAAACATGAAGCACATATCGCATGTCAAAAATATAATGCCATGAATGAATATGATACGCTTCGGCCCAATATTTTGCGAGAAATTCTTGGAAGTATTGGTCCGCATTTTCGCTTTCAGGGACCTGTCCAGTTTAATTATGGTAAACACACTTTTATAGGAGATTGTTTTGTGGCTAATTTTAATTTCATTGTTATGGATGATGCGCGTGTATACATAGGAAATAACGTGGCCTGTGGTCCTAATGTATCTTTGTTAGCAACGAACCATCCGCTTTTGGCTCAAGAGCGTTTGGGTTTGGATGATAATGGAGTTGCTACGGCTTTTGCTGAATATGCTGATGAAATACATATTGGAAATAATGTTTGGCTGGCAGCTGGTGTTACTGTTCTTGGAGGTGTCCACATAGGGGAAAATTCAGTTATAGGTGCTGGTAGCATTGTAACTCATGACATCCAGGAGAATGTTTTGGCCGCAGGTGTTCCTTGCCGTCCATTACGGAAACTTACGGAAAAAGATAGTTGTCATCAATTATTTCTTAAGGAAGATGCCGAACATTTTAGGTACAACATTAAGAAACGATAATATACAAAAGGGACGGTTCTTTTTGTCTCGATATTTATGACAAATGGAGGGTCAGTATGCTAAACCTCCATAATCAAAGGGACAGCAATGTATCGTGGGAGGGAAGAATCACATCCTCTTCGCTATATAAGAACACGCAGTGAATACAATTACAGCTTTGAGAAGCTCGGTTCCTTAATTGGAGCTTGGCTTTTTTTAGTAAAAATCCGCTATTTCTTTTATGCAGGCGAGTAAAAGGGCTAAACTTTTAATATAAGAATAAAGGATAAGTGGTGAGTACGATTATTTGTAAAAAATGCAATCAAGAAGTGCAGCAAGGAAATGTTCCCCATGTCATAAAGTGCTATAATAATATTGTGAAAAGTTTAGAAAAACCACGGAGCCGTCAGACGAATATATAAGTAACACGGTTTTGGCACATATTTTTGCTATGACTATTATGTTGAATTAAAATTGTAAATCAAAGCAAATGAAAGAAGTGGTCACAACGTTAAAAAGAGAAATGCAAAAATTAATAGCAGTACTTATGGTAGTAGGCGTTGTAGGCTATACGAGTGCCCCAATTATTGCGGAGGCGGCACCTCAACCTCTTGAAAATGCTCAAGAACAAAGAATCGAACATCACAGGGAAGAGCAAAGAGTTCAGCGCCATAAAGAAGAGCATCAAAGAGAAGAGCATCAAAGAGAAGAGCATCATCGTAGGGAAGAACAAAGAAGACACCATCCAAAAGAGGAGAAAAATGACCACGAAAGCCATAGCGATACCGGAAATTTAGTCACGGGTCTGGTTATCGGTGGCGCCATTGGAGATATTGTTGCCCATAACACCTGATTGATGTCAAAGTAAATATATCAATGCCGTTAAGCCTTAGAGCTTGGCGGTTTTTTTAATGGGTTGAAATACAGTGCCTTCTTAGGATATTAATTTGTTAACAAAAAAAATACATTAATATTAGGTTTAGACACACTTTAAACATATTTAGTTGGTATTATAAACATGAAAAAAACTGACTGGCTGGTCAGAAAAACAAAAGGAGTGGTTATAATGCCAAATAAAAATATGCGGAAATTAATATCCGCACTTACATTACTAGGAGTTATCAGACAGGAGAGTTATTCAACTAGTGCCTCGTCATCTTCTTATCATTCTAAAAATGCGCAAGTGCAAACGATAGAAAACCAAAGACAATTTCAAAGTAGGAACCATGATAACTATGGCAGCTAAAACCATAATTCTATAATAAAAGTAAATATATCAAAGCCGTTACGCATTAGTGACATGCACAATAAATACTAGACAGTTTATCAAACAGCTAATATAAAATGAGTTCGGTATTTTATGGTACTCATTCTTTTTAGTTTTAGTAGTATTCTTTTGTTGTTGTAGTAATAAATATATTCGTATGCAAAAGGAGATTTTTTTTGTATCAAACAATTGAAAACATTAACACAAAAAATAGCGATTCTGGGCGAGGTAAGAAGGGGTTTTGTGCCCTAAATGAGCTTTGAGATATAGCGAAATTAAAAAGGATTAGAGAATTGCGTGAAAGTGCATGATTGTCGATAAGCGTGTTATCAATAATTAATTGTCCAAAAAAGAGAATGTTTTTAGAATAAAAAAGTAGTTGATACAAAAAGAACCGTCCCTTTTGTCTATATTTTTTTATACTGAAAGGGATGACAAGATGCTGAAGCATATAAAATTTAGCAGGTATTATTTTGATCTTATTGGGTATATAAATATTGTTTTTACTATCTTGATAGTACCAGTAGCTTATGTTTTACCAAAAACAATAAGTTGGGAAAACGGATTTTTGGAAAATTTGCAAGTAATTATTTTATTATTAGGTGAGTTATTATCATTCAGATTTTACAAAAAGTCTTGCCAAAATAAAATCCATCATATGTGGTTATGGGTAAGCGGTGTTTTTTTACTTCTAGTTGGTAGAGAGCTTAGTTGGGGAAGAGTATTTTTTCAGACAAAAATAACGGAAGCAGGGCCGGAATTCATACCAATGAGTCAAGTGCCGCATCATATGCTTATTAATGTATGCATAGGCTTTTTTATAGTCATGCTTGTTGCAGGCCTTATTAATACGGTGCCATGGCGGATAATATTTACTAAAATCCCTATTCCTAAGATTTATTTCTGCTTAATTGTTATTGGTGCTGTATTTTCAACAATTGGCGATCACGGCTGGATTTTCCTTGGATATAAAGGGGAGAACGTAGAAGAATTGGGGGAATTATTGGTTTATTTTTTAATGGATATGCTAGGCCTATATTACTATCATTATTTAAATGAGGAAGCATTGCCAGAATAGTTATTAAATAAGTGAAAGTTAGTATCACAAGAAATAAAACTATAAGTAAAATCGCCGATATTCACTCATCTACTTTGTCGGACCTTGCGGTTTGTTTATGGCATGTACCATTGTGTACTATGCCATTAAAAAATTCTCGGTCTTTCGTGTATCTGAGTAAATCTCGGTGATTTTTGCGTGTGGGGAAAAATGCTTAAGATAAGGCAAAAAGGTGCAGACACTCTTGCCCTACTTTTTGACTGCATGTAAGCGTTAGCAGAGAAACGGTATCGTTGACAAATATTTTAAAAAGTAGAATAATGAAATTATAAAAGTATTTATAAGGGAGGGTTTTTAGATGGAATTATCAACGATTATTAATATTGTCATTGCTGCAATTTCATGTATGGCGCTTTGTTATTTTGGGTGGAGCCAGAAGAATTTGCTTAGGCGGCAAAATAATTTAATCGTATTTGAAAAAAGATATAAGGTTTATGAAATATTTAGAGGCTTAATTAAACAGTTAGATGATTTTGACTTTATTGATAAAGCTAAGACTGATGAAGATATAATCAAAGAAAGTTCTGTAATCGTTCTGAAAATGCAAACTGAAACAAGTTCGGAGAGGATTTTATTTGATAAAGAAACAAGAAATTTATTAGATGCTGATATAAAAAAAATAACAAAAAAAATTACTGATATATTAAATATAAGGAAAAAGTACAATGATTCTAGTGTAGATAATAAATATGCTACCTATGCAGAATTATTGGCTGAACGCCAGAAATTAATCAAAATACTTGAAGAGATATGTGAAATATTAGAAAAAAAGCTTTATATTGGTGACCTTTAAAAAAATAGTAATTGCTATAAGCGTGTATGATAAAATATGTTTTCTTGTTATATAAATAAACATAAAAAAGCTCTGAGTGGTTAAGAGGATTTAGGCTCCAATTGCCTAACCTGTTAACCAAACAGAGCTTTTTACGTAATAAGATTGTACCAAATAATAGTGTAATACGTTCATGCGGAACATCTGACTTGTCATTTATAAAGAAATGGCATAATAGGTAATTTATTTATAATATTGGCTTAACCATGTACCTTAGAACGGTTTTGAGTTTATCGGGTTGAATTTTTCTAGCGTCTGAAAGATATATTTCTCTATGGATTAAAGAACTTTTCACAAGGTTATTGTTCGCTATAAAATCATTCATGATTTTAAAACTTTTAGGTTCATCATCATATGGGCCTAAATGTAGCATTTGCACTGATAATCCATCTTCAATAGTTCCGAATATCACATCATCTAGTAATGGATGCGGCTTCTTTTTCCTCACAAGCTCAAATGCTTTATTTACGACGCCCGCCGTGACAAAATCAGGTTGTCTAATCATGATAGTATATAGTAGTTCATCTTTGTTTAATGTTTCGGACTGCTTTCCTTCTTCCGTTAAATCCCATAGTCCTTCTAACGGGTATACCGTGTACTCAAAATAGCCTTCAGGAACATAACACTGTTTTGGCATCATTCGAACGGCATAAGCTAATGAATAAAGAACGCCGATCTTTTCTGCGAAAGAATCACTGTTTGGATTTCCTTTTCCTTTTAACATAAAAAATGTTTGTTTGGGGATTGTAATCACTTCAGGAACTTGCTTAGGGAAATATAGGCTTTTTTCATGTTTTTTCCATTCATGTTTCATTTAGTGGTCTCCTAGCATATTTGGTTGTCATACCCTTAAATTTAAACATCTAGTTTTTTAGCATTTGTGATAATTTCTGAAGTGCTGGATATTATAAATTTTATTAATTATTCAATGAAATAAGCACGGACAATTTCACCATAATATGCTATAGCGACATCTTTGTTTGCACCAGGGAAAGAGCCATCGACATTTTGTGGATAGAAAGCCTGATTTTCCGGTGATATAGCTTGTAAATCTTGTTTTTGTTTGTAAATTACTTTGCATTCAAGTGTCAAAGGAAGTTCCTTGATGCCAGGGACGGAAATAACTAATGGAGTTTCAAGTGTTAGACCTAGCTCTTTAATTTTATCTGTTGTACGTCCGCTTTTTGTCCCACAGAATGACAGAATATTTTTATCATACGCACCATAGGGAATATTAACTGTGAATTCCGCATTCTTATCAAGCTGCGTTCTGGTGAAACGGCCTTCCCGGACAAACGTTATGAATACTGGCTTACGCCATTCAACGCCCAACATTCCCCAGGCAATTGCCATGGAATTAACTTTATCGTCGGTTTTTGTTGTCAATAAAACTCCGCCTTCCAACCCCTGTATAATCTCTGTTGCGTGGTTCAATACATTGATTTCTCTTTTCATTTGCTGTTTCCTCCTAATCTTTATATTTCTAATATTTAGGTACTCAATTGACCTCAGAAGAATTTAAGTCTAATGATAACACCTTTAAAAACAACGAAAAATTAAAGGTATTGATAAGGTAGACGTCATATGGGCCGTTCAGCGTGAAAAGCACTGAATGGCTATTTTTTATTTATTTAACATGTTTATCTGTTCAATTAATTCTTTTTTTTGCTGTTTTTTTTGAGCTAAAAGACAATTTTCTACGGTCGTTTCAATCATACCTTTAATTAATTGAGGATTGCCAACATAGGTGTATCCAACGGTACCAAAGGTAGCAGCAGATTGAATCATAATATCTCCGTAGCCAAATATTCTTCCCAAGAAGCTTTGACTATAATAAATGTTCTGTATTTTATCTAGTTTGGTAGAAACATTTTTGATAGAAAAAAGTCCTAGCTTTGAATTAAATCTTTGATTAGTCAAGGTAACTTCGTCACAAAAATACCTAGCTATTCTGTAAATCAACCAAATAATTGGTATACCAAACAGAGAAAAAAACGTTGGCCAGAAAAAATACATCCAGTGCCGTTTGAATTCTGCGATGATTTTCTCGTTTTCGTTTAAATCTTTCATCATAAAAGACCGCCTTTTTATTTGTTCTTGCATTTGTAAAAACTCATAACTTAATAGAGAAATCCAATTAAAAGCATGATATTATTGTTAATATTGCAAAGGTTGTCTGGTTTTTTATTTCAAACAACCTTCAAGTATTACATTACAATGGTAAAAAAGTGTTCATTTCACTATCTGCTTTGATATTTTGTATGGGGTTTTATGTAAAATTTTTCTTGTCATTACATATTACGATTTTGCATAGCAATTATTTTACTAGTTCATTATTAACAATTTTCAGTTGGTCATATAGGTACAGGCCAGTTTTTAGATGGTCAATGTCTTCTTGGTCAAGTTTGTAATCGAAATGATATTCTTTTCCACTTAAACGAATAATTGGATTTTCACCGTTAACTAGTAACTCATAACCTGGCCTTAAATCTTCAAAAGGAAGATCTAACGTTTCATACTTACCACCATATACGACTTGAGTGTGTTTCCCGCCTCCAGATTGTCCGGCAAAAACGCCAGATATTTTATGCTCCCAGTTTTTGTTGTCAGTAGAGAAGATGAGTTTATCCCAGAAAACCCAGTTTATACCGGACGAAAATTGCACAATTTTTGTGCGCAACCAAACATGGTCACCTTTTTTACCAGCATACCAATAAACTGCACTTTCTGCCGGGAGTTTGTCTTTTCCCCAAGGCTGATACCATGTTAATTTTTCTACTTGATCCGTATTAGCTGGCATGTCATTTAATATTTTTAAAATTTCTGAAGAAGCCTGCTTTTTTTGTTCATATTCAAGTTTTTGTTTCGTATCTTTGTCAGTATTAGCAGGTTTTGTTTGAGAAGCTTGAACATTTCCCTTTGAGACATTTTGAACTTTTTTTGTGTCCTTTGAGTTGTGGCCGAAGATTAGGAATACTACTAATACCGTTGTAATAATTATTTTGGCTTTTTTTGAATAATCAGGGTTTTTCCATAATAGATAAAGACCTATTGGGAAAAATATAATTAGCATTAGCCACATAAACCACCCTTTTTGATAAAACTTTTTTTCAGAATCGTTCAACATAATCAACTCCCCATAAAATTATTTGTACAATTCAGATTCTATATTTATCAACATAGGTAGTTCCCAACTTCGCTGTGTTGCAAATATCTTCACCTTTTAAAATATAAACTATTTGTGTCTAATTTTTTCTAGCTTACTAACATCTTCAACGTTTCCAAAATCATTCTCATGTTTAAGCGCATGCTTATATGTTTCTATATTTTCTTTGCGAGTCAGGGGTGAATTAAGGATACAGGCTGGTTCGTCATTAACCGTTTCCTTAACACAGCCATTGATTTTATATGGTAGTGGGCATAAGATAGCATGCAATGTTTTTCACTAGTCCTTGTTTTGGTGGTTTTCTTTTGCAAGTTGATATTCAATAAAATTTTCTACCTCCTTGATGCTTTCTGGTTTTAGTTTCATAAAAGCGTCAAAAAGAACTCTGTTCTTATCGTATATTTCCTGAGCGGCCTTGGTCGTTTCAGGGTCAAGGTACCATCTCTGAGAAGAAGTACTCATCCCGTAGTCTTCAATCATATTACTTTTTTGAATATTGAAATAGTCTGCAATTTTTTGGATTGTAACCATTCTTGGCTCTTTTGTCCCTTTTTCCCAAGAAGAAACAGCTTTATCGGTAACTCCTGCAATTTTGCCTAAATCCTTTTGGGATAGTTTATATTTATCTCTTAGAATTTTTATGTTTTCTTTAATTCCCATGATGGTATCTCCTTTGTTTAACTCCATAATATGCTGAAAGTAGAGAAAAATCAATAATTAACACAACAAATCTACTTCTAGTAGTTAATGTTCTACATAAGGTAGGGTATATTATGGAGGTAGAAAACAAAAAGGAGGTGATTGCGTTGGAAAAAATAAGGCTAAAGCAAGCATGATTTTTGCGAGGGAAAAAGGTAGAAAACCTTGCAGAATACCTAAGAATACATGTTCAAACATATAGAAAACATGAAGAAATTCATTTTACTTATCTGCATAGAAGTTATGTTTATTGGTTGCGCACAACAGCATAGAACACCTTATGCCAAGGAAACAATTACAATTTCATTCTGGAGATACACTTTGAGATATCGCCATTAGATATAACGGAAAAACTTATATTTTGGAAGACTTGAAATAGCTTTTGGAAAATAAAAATATTTTGTAAACAAAGTGCTTATTACAACCATGCGCTTATTAGAACCATGTGATAAAGTCACTGTATCTAAAATCACATGATAAAAATTGATGTGGACAAAAAGAAATAGCCGCCATTGCAGAATAAATGCAGCAGAAGCCAATACAAAATATAACTATGGTTATGAAGTTTAAAGCGAAAGGCTGCAGCATTAGTTATACCGTGGAGTCTTAGTGCCTGCTTTGACACAGGAAAGTATTTCCGAATAATCATCATCTTGAGTTTGGAATTGCTGAATAGATTCTGGCCACTTTGGTTCTAAATTTGTGCTAGGCCAAACAAGTAAATGAGAAATATCTTCTTTAGTATTCGGAACAATTCTAGTTTGGATTAAGACCCAGCCTAGGGATACAAACTCATTAATAATGTGCATTATTGCAGGATTTGTTTCCGGTGTGGATATTACGCCAAAGCTAATCATAATAATCATCCCCCTTTAATACAATATTATATCACTTTCGGACAGAGATGGTAGGCACTGCGATATTGCACCGGGCATAGAAAAAGAACCTGCGGCGCAATAATTCCGACAGGTTCACTGAAAATGCTACATTTAAATTATACCACTGAATTGAAAAGAGTACAAATATGGAAGCAAAATTGGTTATGGCAGTAGAAGAAATGAGAGACCAAGATAAATGGTTAAAACTTAGAAATTCATAGCTGTGGCTAGAAAATACGGGGTGGACAGAAATCGATGATCTCAACCAAAATGAAAATGCATACTGGTGCATAATTCTTGTTTGTTTAGATATTTAAATTAGTAAATTAATTTGACAATTTATAACTTATTGTGATAGCATCTTAAATTACGGACAGAAAATTCTGTGCTTTTTTCAAAAAAATATAAGTGTAAAAGTATTGTATTAATGTACAAAAGAGGCATTAGGGTGAATAACAATATTGATAGCAAAGATGATAGTGATCAAAAACTTTGCGCAGGACAAATAATGAATGCTAGAATTTATAATGAAGTTGCAGTAAATGTAGATGACTTGTGGGATAAAATTGATCTTTTAAACAAAATAATTCAGTCGTTAATGAAATGTGTTAACCGTAAAACCTGTTTGCAGAAAGAAAATTTTAATTTGTTACAAACAACTGCCAGTGCACTGGCAAGGCAAGTGCGAAATAGTATAGTCAAAGTTGACGATACGAGGCAAGAACTGGAAAAAATTACCTTAGCTTTGCGTGAAAAAAGAGTTCTAACTCATTCAATATTAGAAAAGTCTACTGTAAGCGTTCACGAGATAGACAATGACGGCAATGGACTAGTATCATTTAAGTAGAGTCATTAAACTCGTCAAATATGCTAATATATATTTGGGAGGCTAATAAAATGAACTATGATAAAGAATTTAAAGAAGATGCTATCCGACTATCCGACGAGATTGGCGTAAAAAAGGCTGCGGACCAACTCGGCCTGCACTATTCCACACTTTCTACTTGGCGGTCTCGTTCTAAACAATATAGAGACATTGCTTTTGTAGGCAGTGGAAATAAGCGCCGGGAACCAATGTCCGAAAAGGACAGAAAAATTTATGAAATGGAAAAACACATCAGAGAACTTGAAAGATCAAATGACATACTAAAAGAAGCACTTGGTTTTTTCGCCTCCAGCCGAAAGAAGTAAGAGCCTGCAAACGGTATGATTTTATCTTAGAACATTCCAACCAGTGGACCGTTAAAGATATGTGTAAGGTGCTTGAAGTCAGCGAATCCGGCTTTTACAGATTCAAAAACAACCTTAATAAGCCAAGTAGGGAAAATGTTCTTTCGGCAGCATTGGATTCAATATTGGCGGATTCGCCATATAACAAGAATTATGGTGTACTGCGTATGCAAATTGCTCTAAAGAAAAAAGGCATTACCGCAGGTATTAGAAGGATAACTAAAATGATGCGAGTAAAAGGTTTGCTTCATGAGGCTAAACGTAGACCTAAAGGTATAACTAAGTCCACTACAGAAGTTGAAGAAAAAGAAAATCTTATTAAGCAGGATTTCACGGCTGAAAAACCTTTTACTAAGCTGTTAACGGATATCACTCAGATAGGATGTCGTGAAGGTAAATTATATATTTCTCCAATCTTTGATTGTTTTAATGGAGAAATACTTGCCCTACGTATGCGTAACAATATGAAGAAGGAGCTTTGCGTAGATACTTTAAAAGCTGCGGCAACCAGATTTCCAATTGGAGGAGCCATACTTCATAGTGATAGGGGCTCCCAATATACAAGTGAAGCATTTCGCCAACAACTAACGTCCTGCGGTCTTACTCAAAGTCTTAGTGGCGTACATCACTGCTATGATAACGCTCGGATGGAAAGTTTTTTTGCAACACTTAAGAAAGATTTACTATACAAAATTCCAACTTACAAAATGCGCATGGAAGATGTTAAAGCTGCTATTTTTTACTATGTATTTGTTTATTACAACAAGACTAGGATTTACACTACCAATCCAGATGCTCTACCACCAGCTGCCTATAGGGCATTATGTGAGTTAACAAATGTTGTAGCTGCTTAGTTTAAAATATTTCGAGTTTGTTGACTGCACTTTTCTTGACAAGTCCACTTCCTGTTCCTGAAGACAAGAGTCCGTAGCCATCTGAAGTTAACGCTAAATTATTGCCAACTGAAACCTGAGAACCAGCCCACGATAATATACTAACAATACCATAATAAGAAGTGCCGCCAATATAATTTGTCTTGATTGTTGCATCATTTCCTAGGGATACATTTGCATTCGAATATGCAAAAATTCCTTGTCCTGTACTTGTAATTGTTGCATGATCCCCTATTTTTGCACTACCATAAAAAATTGTTAAAGCACTTGCATCTGCAACCTGCGTAGCATCAGCAGTCAAATAATTTCCTATGGTCACACTGCCATTAACATTGTTAACCCATACATTATCTCCCGTGGTTCGTATATATGCATTATCGCCAACCGTAACACTAGCATCCGTCGTAGCATAACGATCTACCCTGATACCATAACTTTGATAACTACCATCAGCCTGATATGTATCTATATAAAGATTATCTCCGACAGAAATATTCCCGCCTTCAGCAGAAAGTCCAACCCATGCACTTCCTTTAACAGTAACTTGATTAAGGTTAACAGCTCCGCCATTAAATGACCCTACTCCATACACCCACTTTTTGCCGTCACTAGTATCTGTATTATTATTAATAACTGTAACCTTAACATCATTATCAGCAGTTATTGCTTGAGAAATACCTGAAGCCCTAATTATAGAATATGTTGCCGGACTTGAACCTGAATCAAAAGTATAGTCTACAGGTGCAGGTACCGTTGTATCCGACGTAAAATTATACGGACCGGTAATTACTGATGCTTCCACATAACCAACTGGAAAAAGTGAAAAAATAGTACAACAAAATACCCCACCAACTTTAAAAATTCGTTTTAACGTTTTCTTGTTCATAATGAATTATCCCCCTGCTTTATATTATTTTAAATATTTCAATGAAAATATTTAACTGTCAGCAGAAACCATACAATTTGTATAGTTCATTTACTATCTCAACAAAACAATTCCTTATATATTTTAAAACGGTTTTTAACATTTTATTTTAATTATTATATTACATTTTTAATTTAATAACAATATTTTTACCAGTAAAATACCTGCCTTTTCTTAATGATTATGTATATAAATAAACACCTTGGTACTAGTATATAAGAATGGACACGAAAGGTTTAACAAGCTAAAATAAATTCAAGAAAGGGCGTGTTAAACCTTGTCTAGAAATGGAATACGAT
>JGI20225J20221_1000275_pt1 | contig 20371 bp, 26 predicted proteins | sample BioMet4_FD_20221 | JGI IMG/M metagenome (IMG submission 20221) | reverse complement strand
CACAAGGATCATATCCTCAATACCATCCAGTTGCAGGTAAGCAACGCTAGAATCGAGTCCACAAACAACAAGATTAAGCTGATTATTCGACGCTCGTTTGGCTTCCGGAATATCCAGAATATGCTCGACATGGTACTGCTCGTTTGCTCCAACTTAAACATCCCACTGCCGAACCGTCCATAATTCCATATAGAATAAGATCGGGCCGATATTTCAGATTAGTTTTTACCCACACAAGCTAGTGAAGAGCCATAAAGAATCGCCAGCAGCGGCCAATTCTTTATAGGATGTTTTCTTTTTGTTTAAGTTTTGTTTAGATATGGCCGCTATACTCAAAATATCAACTGAAAGTGAGGCACAGTGGTATGGAGAGTATAGTGAGCTTGGATACGACATTGATTTTCTGGATACAGAATCATTTGGTGGCGGGAGGCTTATCTCCCTTGATGATTGGTCTATCCACCCTGGGAAACATCGGAGCAGTCTGGATCCTGTTGGGCGCAGTGCTGCTCTGCAGTAAAAAATACCGGTGCGCCGGCATAGCGATATTCATCGGACTGGCCTTCAGTCTGCTGGTGGGCAATGGCGTGCTGAAACACCTGGTAATGCGGGCACGGCCCTGTATGGACTATCCCTGGATGCCCATGCAGCTGCCTGTGCCGGCTGCCAATGATTTTTCTTTCCCCTCGGGACACACCTTTGGCTCCTTTGCAGCTGCCGCGGCTTTATTCCCTGGCGTCCGGCGGCGCTGGGGGATAGCCGCTCTGCTGTTGGCTGGGGCCATCGGTTTCTCCCGGATTTACCTCTTCATGCATTATCCCAGTGATGTATTCGCCGGAGCTGTCTTAGGTATTTGTTTCGGCAGCCTTGCCTGGTATTTATCCTGCCAGTGGCTGTCCGTGCTCCAGCGAAGAAAGGTTCATTTTATCAATAAAGAAATGGATCTGCATTGAGGAGGGAAATGGACATGATGGAAAATCGCAGTATCTTTTTACAGAAATTTTTTTGTGCGCCCACAAAAATCGGCAGCCTTACACCCAGCTCACAGTACCTGACACGTAAAATGCTGTATGCTCTGCCCTGGGATAAAATCGATAGCATTGTAGAACTGGGAGCGGGTACGGGAGTCTTTACTGAATATATTGCCGCACATAAAAAACAGAGCTGCCAGGCAATCGTCATCGAACAGGACACTCTTATGCGCAGGCAGCTGGAAGAACGCTTTCCTAACCTTTCCTTTGGCAGTCAGGCAGAGAATCTCCCCTTTATTCTGCAAAAATTCGGGTTAGAAAAGCTGGACTGTATTATTTCCGGGCTGCCTTTTGCCATATTCCCGCAGCAGCTCCGTCAGCAGATCCTTTGCGGTGTGGAATGTTCCCTGAAGGCTGGCGGACAGTTCATCGCTTTCCAGTATTCTTTGCAGATGTATTCCAGCTTTAAGAAATGCTTCCCGGAAATAAAGCTCGGCTTTGAGCTGCGAAATTTCCCGCCCGCCTTCATTTATCGCTGTAAAACGAGTATAGTATAATATCATAGCATTATATATAGGGGAGCGATGTACATGGAAGCCTGGTTGGTTTATGCGCTGCTTTCTGCCGGCAGCGCGGCGATGGTATCAATTTTTGGCAAGATCGGTCTGAATGGTATTGACAGCAATGCAGCTACGGCAGTACGCGCCATCATAATGGCAGTATTTCTGGTTGGTGTCGTTGCTGTACAGGGAAGTCTGAACAGCTTGTCAACAGTCCTTGCCGATCGGAAGGCTTTGCTGTTCATAGCCTTGAGCGGAATCGCCGGAGCTACCTCCTGGCTGTTTTATTTTATGGCTCTTAAGGTGGGGAAGGTTTCTCAGGTTGCTCCCATTGATAAGCTCAGCGTTGTATTTGCGGTACTTTTGGCAATTCTCCTGTTTGGCGAGAAGGTCAGCCTGCTACATGGAATTGCCATTGCATTGATTGCCATCGGAGGACTTATGCTGGCGATATTTTAATTTCATTACAGAATTTGACTGATGAGGCAAAAGGCCGCATCAGTCTTTTTTTGCGTTTTTTCCTTTTATCCTCTTTTTATGAAATCTTATAGTTCTGTTTAATAAATGTTTATATTTAGGCATTATAGTGATTGCAGCAAAGGATATGCTCCTGTATTAAAAATATTCTGTGAAATACCTCGTGGGTATGAACGAAGGAAGGAAATAGGCATTTTCTTTTTCCAATGAAACTATTTAGAATAAAGGTATAGGTTATAGGGAAGGAAGATGTGGCTTATGCAGATAAATCGTCGGGAATTCCTAAAAATCAGCAGTGCCGGGGCGATGACGCTTTTCTTGAGCGGCTGCGGACTTTCTGCGTTGCTGGGAACCCATGATGCAGATAAGGCCGCGGGGAAAATCCCGGAAAAAGGCAGTATATCAGGAGGGAAAAATATGAAAATCGCAGTTATTACCAGCAGTCCTCATCCCAAGCAGGAATCCACTTCCTGCTATTTGGCGGATCGATTCACAGAAGGGGCCAAAAGTGCCGGACATGAGGTATTTACCTTTGATGCGGCGAATGCAGCGACCCATCCCTGCCGGGGCTGTGACAGTTGCCACATGGACGGGCCCTGTGTATTCAAGGATGATATTGAAAACACTTTGATGCCGAAAATGCTGGAAGCAGATATGCTGGTACTGGTCACACCGCTTTATTACTACGGCATGTCAGCGCAGCTGAAAACCATTGTGGATCGTTTCTATTCCCGGACGAACCGCCTCAACCATAAAAAATCCGTTCTGCTGGCCACGGCCTATAACAGCGCGGACTGGACCATGGAGGCCTTGGTGACTCACTATAATACACTGGTCCGCTATATGGACTGGCAGGATGCCGGCCAGGTACTGGCCATCGGCTGCGGAGCCCGCTCCCTGGTGGAGCATTCCTCCTTCGGTGATCAGGCCTATCAGATCGGTGCCAATCTCTAGAAGAGAAAAATGGAATTGCCGCTCGCTATATTGAAGGAGGAATCAGAATATGAAAAAAATATTATGTATGCTCTTGTCACTGGGGGTGATGCTGCTCTTTACGGCCTGTGGGAATACCTCAGGAACCGCAGGAAGCGGCCAGCAGGCATCAGCCGCGGAAAAATCAGCACCGGCCCAGACAGAAAAGCTGTCAGGAAACAGCAAAACCCTGGTGGTGTATTTTTCCTGTACCGGCCATACGAAGGCCCTGGCTGAAAATGCGGCCAAGGCACTGCAGGCGGATATGTTCGTCATCCAGCCGGAACAGCCCTACAGCAAGGATGATCTGAATTATAACGATAAATCCACCAGAGCCACGGTGGAGCAGAATGATTTACAGGCACGTCCGAAAATAAAGAACAAAATAGATAATTTCATGAACTATGACACCATTGTGCTGGCCTATCCCATCTGGTGGGGGCAGGAGCCCCGTATCATGGATACCTTTATGGAAAGCTATGATTTCTCCGGGAAAACCCTGGCCGCTATCTGTACCTCCGCATCAAGTGATATTGGAAGCAGTGACGCAGCCCTGGCTCAGCTGGGAAGCAAATCAGCCAAATGGAAAGATGGACATCGTTTTGATGCCGGCACCTCCACCGAGGAACTCAGTCAATGGTTCAAACAAATCGGTTTGCTGAAATGATGAGCCTTTATCTTTGAAACGGAATACAAGTTAAAGAAGCAGGATCTGTTTTTAGCGGATCCTGTTTTTTTGCAGGATTCTCATATTTTTTCACGAAATAAATCCTCCTGTGGCTGTGTATTTATAGATTACATGGGAAGAGGGCTTTCAGCTATGGTTTCAGACTGGCAAAAAAGCAAATTATATATATTTCTTTTGGGCATAGGAATGGGGATGCTTGGTCTGTTGTTTATTTTTTTGGCCTGGCAGCTCCGCTTTTTGGCTGGAGCTATATCCGCTGCCGGTATGCTGCTCTGTTTTTTCACCTGGGCTGCCGGCAGGCCGGGTACCGGACTTCGGATTCTCCGCAGCCTGCTGCTGCTCTCCGTGGGCAGCTTTCTGGCGGTTGAGTTCCTGGTATTACAGGCAATGTCTTCAAAGGAAGCTGTTGTTCCTGAGGTTGTCATTGTACTGGGGGCAAAGGTAAATGGCAGTCAGCCATCGATTGCATTGCAGGATCGCCTGCAAGCAGCTATTCATTGCCTGCAGGCATCACCAAAAACCATTGCTGTCGTCTCCGGTGGGCAGGGGCCTGGAGAGGAAATAACTGAGGCCGAAGCTATGCGGGAGTATCTGGTTCAGCATGGTATTTCCGGGCAGCGGATTCTGCCGGAAAGTCAATCCCGGACTACTCAGGAAAATCTACAATACAGCTGCCAGGTTTTGGAACAGGCAGGAATCCATCCGCAGACGGTAGGGATTGTAACCAGTGACTATCATATCTTTCGCGCCTGCTGGCTTGCCAGAAGATATTTTCCGTATGCTTTTGGCCTGGCCGGAAAAAGTGAAGCGGGGATGCGCTTGAATTATGCCATCCGGGAATATTTTGCGGTAATAAAAATGATTCAGGAATTGGCTGAGGCGGAAATCTCTCTGGCTGCAGGCCGCCGTTCGGCAATCCAAATAGCGGCAAACAACAGACAGGTGCCGGCGTACTGCAGCGCCGTCATCGGGTTTCCCAGCAGCAGCACAGAAATCAGCAGCGAAGTCAGGGGATCCGCATAGCTCAATACGGCAATACTCTGCCCATCGATTTTTACCATACTGTTGAAAAACAGGTAAAAACCCAGGCCGCCATGACAAACGCCCAGCAGCAAAAGCAGCATTCCATCCTGAGCTGTAGGCAGCAGCGCCCAGGATGGATCCAGGCAGAGAATATAAACCGCTAAAAATCCGGAGGAAAACAGGAGATGGAAAAAGGTATTGGTCAGTCCATCCAGATCCCGGATGAATTTATTTGTCAGCGTCAATGCTGCATAAAATATTGCGGCAGCGAAGCCATAGGCTATGCCCAAAAAGGAATTACCGCCAATATCAGCACCGCCGTTTCCCAGGACCAGGAACAGCCCCAGCAGAGCCGCTGCGGTACACAAGGCTTTTTTCCAGGAGAAACGCTCGCCCAAAATCAGCGGAGATGCCAAAATCACCAGTACGGGGGCAAGATAATAACTCAAGGCGGCATTGGCAATGGTGGTCTCCTTATAAGCATTGAACAGAAAAATCCAATTGCCGCTCAGCAGGAAGCTGGCACCAATGAGTTTTGAAAGATTTTTTCTTAACTGCTGCCGGTTCAGAGGCTTCTTTTTCCAAAGGAGTACCAGCAGCAGGGCCAGACTCCCTATAAAGCTGAGACAGAATGCTATTTTGCTGGAGGGAAGGGTAATATATTTGGCAAACACCCCCACAGCACCAAAGATTATCATGGACAATAAAAAATATAGCTTTTCTTTCATCGCGAATTCCTTCTTTCAATGATTTGCTTCTTGGAATCAATGTATCACATTTCTCATAATATGAAAAACGAATAATTAGCATGTTTTTTATAACAAAATCAAATATATAATGGATATGAAATTGTATTTTGCTATTTTTTGCTATATTATTATGAATAAGCATCTGAAATCCAAATATGAGAAAAATATCAGATTATCAATCCGGATGTAAAAAGGGGAAGATATCATGGATATGAATTTGCTGAAATATCTGGCCTTTATTAAAACAGTGGAATATGGGAGCTTTACCCGGGCTGCTGAGGCCCTGAATTATTCGCAGTCGGGGATCAGCCGGATGATCCATGATCTGGAAAGCGAGTGGAAGGTATCTCTGCTGGAACGCAGCCGGGCAGGGGTGCGGCTGACCTCTGCGGGCCTGACGCTGCTGCCCCATGCCAAGAGCCTGTGTATTGAGTACCAGAATCTGCAGGATCAGGTGGATGCGCTGAATGGGCTGCGTTCAGGAATCATACGTATCGGTACCTTTTCCAGTGTGGCAACCCATTGGCTGCCTAAAATCATCCAGCGCTTCCAGCGGGATTATCCCAACATTGATTATGAGCTGCTGCTGGGGGACTATAGAGAAATCGAAGCCTGGCTGCAGGAGGGAAGGATTGACTGCGGCTTTTTGCGGCTGCCGGCTAAGGGAAATTTCACAACGAGGATTTTAGCCCAGGACAAGCAGCTGGTCGTTTTACCAGAGAACCATCCCTTAACGAAATATGGGCGGGTTCCCATTGCCCTGCTGGCAGACTATCCGTTCCTGATGCTGGAAAAGGGAGGCGAGGCCGATGCGGCAGCCATCTTTGCTGCCCATGGTGTCCAGCCGCGCGTCCATTTCAGGACCATTGATGATTATTCCATTATGTCCATGGTGGAAAGCGGACTGGGAATCAGCATCCTGCCGCAGCTGATCCTGCAGCGGATTCCCTACCATATTGTCATTCGCGAACTTGACGTCCCGGCTTCTCGGGATATAGGCTTTATCCTGCGTCCCGATGGCAATATTCCGATTGCCACCCAGCAATTCATAAAATACCTTAAGTACCGTGAAACTGATGCGGCAGAAAAGCAATAGTTCCGCTGCAGAAGCAGGATGGCAAAGGCAGAAGAAAATAAATATTTGACAAAACAGGCTGCTTTTTATATAATTTGTATGTACAATCAACAAGAGGAGATCATTATGGTAAATCATTTATTGCAGGGATGTTTGTATTTTACGGCCAATTCCCTGGCCCGGGTATTGACAGCCATTGCGGAAGAAGAATTTAAAAAGACCGGCCTAGCTCCAAATTATGCCTTTATATTAATGCTTATCTGTGAGAAGCCAGGTCTTATGCAGAAGGAAATCAGCGAATATCTGCAGCTGACACCTTCGACAATTACCCGTTTTGTCGACAAACTGGAGAATAAAAAGCTGCTGGCGCGCCGTACAGAAGGCAAGACTGTATGTGTCGATCCCACAGAAGAAGGGAAGGCTTTGCTGGAGGATATAAAGGCGGCATGGGAACGGCTGTATTATCGCTATGCAGACGTATTGGGAACGGAAGAAAGTGAACGTCTCACAGAAATGTCCTGGAAGGCGGCCTTGAAGCTGGAAGGGAAATGATGCCTTTAGAGCATTAGGATATGTTGTTGTATTATTGATGCTTGTACATACAATATATGACAGTCAATTGCTAATCAATAAAACAGAGGATAAACAAAGGGGAGTATTTACTATGAATGAAGTAATCAAAACCATTATGGAGCGCCGCAGTGTGCGGGCATTTTTACCAGAGCAGATCAAAGATGAGGAACTGGAAACAGTATTGCAGGCAGGCCTTTATGCGCCCAGCGCCCACAACCAGCAGTCCTGGCATTTTACAGTCATTACCGATCAGGCAATGCTCGAGGCTATGAGCCAGGATGCCAAGGAATTCGCCAGGACGTTTGATGATAAGCTGATTCAGCAACTGGCAAACAATGAAAAGTTCCAGGCCTTTTACCATGCGCCGACCGTCATTTATATTTCCGGAGAAGAAAAGGCCATGATGCCTGATTTTGATTGTGCTGCTGCTGCAGAGAATATGCTCTTGGCGGCGGAAGCTATTGGTCTGGGCGCTTGCTGTGTCGGTTTTTCTAATTTTGTATTTGGCAGTGATAAGGGCGCTGTCCACCAGCAGAAGCTCCAACTGCCAGATGGATACAAGCCTTATATCGCAATTGCGCTTGGCTATAAAAAGGCTCCCAGTGGAAAGGCTCCGGCCCGCCGGGCAGGGACTGTAAACTATGTGAAAGCGGAGGGACAGAATATATGAGTCGGATAAATTTAGGCAGCGGCATTGTGGGATATCCCATGCCAGTGGCCTTAATCGGTACAAAAATCAAGGGAAAAATCAATTTCATGACAGCCGCCTGGATCAGCATGGTAAGCCACACGCCGCCTAGGATTGCCGTCACAATCGGAAATCATTACACGACCGCCGGCATCAAGGAAAATGGTGTTTTCAGTGTGGCTTTTCCCTCAGTACAGCATGCTGAACTGGTAGATTATTGCGGTCTTGTTTCCGGCAAAACAACGGATAAGTCACAGCTTTTCCAATGCTTCTATGGCACATCGGAAAATGCACCGATGATAGATGATTTTCTTTTGAATGTGGAATGTCGTTTGGAAAAATCGGATGTAAATGGGCTGAATGAAACTTTCGTTGGCAGTATCGTCGATATTTATGCGGATGAATCCATTCTTACCCAGGGAAAAATGGATTTTACTAAGTTGAACCCCATTCTGCTTGGGCAGATTACCACCGAATATCATGCTTTAGGAGATAAAATAGGAAATGCCTGGAATATGGGTTTAAAGAAAAAGGAGCGTTCTATATCATGTCAAAGGTAATTTTACTTAGTGGAAGCCCTAATGCAGAGGGAAATACTGTCCAGGTGCTGCGTGCCTGTGCCGGGACAATAGAAAAAGCCGGCATTGAAACAGAAGTGATTTCTCTGGCCGGCATGAAGCTCCATGATGCAATGGACTTCAGCAGCGAAGATGACGGATTTGCTGCAATCATTGAAAAAATCAAGAATGTGGATGGCCTTATTGTTGGCGGGCCTGTTTATTGGGGAACAGTGCGTGCCCAGCTTATGACAGCTCTGCAGCGCATCGCTATGGCCTCTGCTCAGCAGGGAAATTTCCTGTCCCGGATGGTAGGCGGCCCTATTGCCGTTGCCCGGCGAGGCGGCAGCACCACGGCCCTGCAGGAAATGATGATGTTCTATCTCTCCAATGATATGATTGTGCCCGGCTCCACTTACTGGAATATTGTTTTTGGCCAAGCCCCGGGACAGGCAATGCAGGATGAAGAAGGTATCAAGACCATTCAGCGTTTTGGTGAAAATGTAGCTTTTGTATTGCAGCAATGCATGAAATAAACAGTAAGATCAATAAAAAGCGGAGGCAGCATACAAGACAAATAACACTTGATCTGTCAGGACATCTTTAGAACGAATGTATGAAGTGTACAGGAGGATGAAATTATGAATACCACTGCTGAAGGAAACAACACTGCTGGTATATTCCAGGTCCCGGAAGAAGTCACAGCATATGCTGTGATTACAGTAAAGATCTCTAATCGTGAGAAGTTTATGGAATATGTCCATGGGCACATTCCAAGCGTCGTAAAGTATGGAGGAAAATTCAAATTTGAAGGCATTCAGGTTGAAGATGTTGAGCATAGTGCTTTTGGTGATGGAAAAGCAGATCTCGCGCGATAAAATCTTCCTCAGCAGACTGTCCGCTGACAAGTCTGTGATGATGTCGTTGTGTTCAGCAATCCTCACATGGGCAGGCACTTCCACGTACTCTCGTTGTTCCGCAACTACCATCCGCGGACAGTCTTCTTTATGAAGTTTTCTGCCTTTGTATCCATGTTTGGTTACATTCATTTACTGACATCTCCTAAAGTTCAGCCCTTCCCAGATGGTCTATAGCCCTCCTGGTACTATGGCTTCGGCTGACTTCTCACGATAAATCTTGTTTCAACCATGNCCGCCAATATTCTATGGCTTTCGTCCATGTCCGTGAGATCTCCCCGGGTAAGAACGCACTCTTTCTCTCCATTTGTCTGCCACATTTACTTTCTGGGATTCTGAGCAGTTATTGGACTTTAACCTGTGTGGCGGTCTTATTCATCCCAGCCAGCCTTATGTGATTTCTGTTCGTCAGACCAGAGATTTGCCTGCACCTTCCTTCAGATTCCACCTCGCGATGGACACCCTTGGTGTTCGGCTATGACTTTCCCACTACTAGGGCAGTCTAGGGACTTTCACCCATTAGAGTGCGCCCATGCCGGGCGCACCATAATAAGACCGCATAAAATATTATCGATTTTATGCGGTCTTTTCTTATTTTTTGTGGGACAGCTTTTTGACTTCACGATGCAGCCAGGCGAGGCGCTGCTTTTCTCTCAGGATGGCCTGCTGAAGGATCCGGGCATGGCCGTAATGCTGCTGCTGTGCCTCTTCCGTCGGAAAGAGCAGCTGCCAGCGGGCCTGCAGATAGCGGTATTTTTCTTCATGACGGGAAATTTCTTCGGCAAAAAGCTCTGGGATGAGCGGATCTGCCGCATCCTGGATCAGATAGAGCTTCATGGTGAATTCATCGCGGGTGGGAGCAATATCTCCCAGGGGCTCCTGGATCCATTCCTGCAGCAGTGCCTTGCCGCTATCGGTAATCCGGTAGAACTTTTTTTCCAGCTTCTGTCCAACGGTTTTGCTGAAGGAATCGATGATTCCTGCGGCTTCCATGCGCTGCAGCTCCGGATAGATCTGGCTGTGATTGGAATACCAGAAATCCCCCAGTTCACCCTCAAACAATTTTTTGATGTCATAGCCGGCCAATTCCTGCTGTGCCAGCAAGCCTAAAATAATGTATTTCAGAATATTTTTTTGTGCCATACTGCCGCTCCTTTTACAAATTGCTCCTTTCAGTATAGCATAGCCGCAAATGAAATACATGTATTTATTTACACGATTTTTCTTGACATAACGAAAAAACAGGGTTATCATGAAAAGCACAAAACATGTAAATAAATACATGATAAAATAAAGGAGATTACACATATGGAATTTAAAGAACTGGATGATTTTTTAGGAACACACTTTATTTACACCTATGATAATGGCTGGGAGTACGAGTGGTATGCCAAAAATGACCATACGGTGGACTATCGTATCCATGGCGGCATGGTTGCCGGCCGCTGGGTGCGGAATCAGCAGGCTGATATTGTGAAGCTTACCGACGGGGTGTTCAAGGTGACCTGGACAGAGCCGACGGGAACAGATGTGGCACTGGATTTCATGCCTGATGAGAAAAAGATGCACGGCGTAATCTTTTTCCCAAAGTGGGTACAGGAGCATCCGGAGATCACCGTGTGCTTCCAGAATGATCATATCCAGCTGATGGAGGATTCCCGGGAAAAATTCGAGAATTATCCCAAATACCTGGTTCCGGAATTCGCCAAAATCACTTATATGGGCAGGGCCGGGCAGGATAACGAGGAGGTCATTGCCGAAGCCCCTTACCAGGGAATGACGGACGATATCCGGAATGGCAAATATTTTGATGGGGAATATCATCGCCTGAAAAAATAATATCTGTGATAATTTTCACTGCTTCCCATAAATGGACAGAGCTGCATTTCAGCGGCTCTGTCCATCTTTAATATATGGAGCAGATACGCCGTCAGGAAGGAAACTCCGGTCTTTTGGCGAATTTTATTACTCACAGCAATTTTTTCGTCAGAATGGCGGTGAAATTGCTGCTGCCATTGCCATTTCAAAGATTTTCACATTACCTGTAATAGAAAAGCCTCGGCCGCGTATAAAGCACATAAGAGAAAGATAGTACTGCTGCAGATAAGGATGTGAAAATCATGAAAAAGGTATGGATTATGACAGCGATGATATTAATGCTTTTGACAGCGCCCTGCCAGGCAGCAGAGCCGGATTATCTCCTGGTAGAGGCAAGCTATACGGTTCAGGCAGCAGATACCCTGCAATCGATTGCCGCTGAATATATGCAGAAGAATACATATGGTAAGCGCGAAATCCGCGAGTTCATCGAAGGCATCCGGCAGCTGAATGAACAGCTGGTAAATGGCAGCATCCATACCGGAGAGGTCATTCGCATCAATTACTGGATAAAAAAATAGGGGTTTGCACAAACCTTGTGGAAACTGCCAAAGTTAAAAGGAGTGTAGCAAAATGAATATGAAGCTTCTACGGCGCGCGATTTTATCGTTCTGCGCCGTATTTGTGAGTCTGCTTGTCTTTTCCGGCCAGGGGCTTGCTGCCCAAATCATCCAGGAAACAGTTCCACTGGAACGTGCCGGAATTCAGCTGCATTTGGAAAGTTACCGGCTGGATGACGGAAAGGCTAAAGAGCCTATTTTATTGATGCATGGGGTAACCTATTCTTCCCATGAGTTTGATGTCAATTATGGTGATTACAGCTTTGCCCGTTTCCTTGCCAGGCATGGATTTGAGGTTTGGCTGCTGGATGTTGCCGGGTTTGGACAATCACAAGCGGTAAAGGACGGCTTTTTACCGGATTCAGATTACGCGGCCGAGGATGCCGCAGCCGCAGCCAGCCTGATTTTGAAAAACCATGGGCTGAAATCCATGGATGTACTGGGCTGGAGCTGGGGGACTGTGACCAGCAGCCGTTTTGCTGCCCGTCACCCTGAAATGGTCCAAAAGCTGGTACTCTATGCGCCTATTGTTGCCGGACTCGGCGCACAGCAGGTCACAAAGCCTTTTAACGAAAATACCTGGCTGCATGCGGCTGGCGATTTTCAAACCGATAAGAATCATGCCATCGATGCTTCAATTGTTGAGCCGGCGGCAGCGGACACCTTTTTGTCCAATTGCTGGCGCTATGACCAGGGCAGCAGCCCCAACGGCGGACGCCGCGATCTCATGGTATCGCCGCAAAAGCGGCTGCTTCCGACAGCTGACCTAAAATGCCCTGTGCTTATCATTGCCGGGTCAAAGGATCCTTATGTCTCACCGGCACTTTGCCGGGAGGCTTATCAGACATTGACAAATCCGGATTCCCAGTGCGTGATCATCAATGGAGCCGCCCATGCCATGATGATGGAAAAGCCCTATTACAAGGAATACCGGGAGAAGGTATTGACCTTTTTGCAGAAATGATTTATGTCCCTAAAGGAGGAAAATATGAAATTTTATAGATGCTGGCAACGGTTGTTCCTGGGCTTTTTAGGTGCGGCTTTGCTGCTTCTTTATACGGGCCCTGGTATAGCCGCGGCATCTGCCGGTGAATCCCCTGCTGCAGTGGACATGAACAAGCTGGCGGACACAATGCTCGCCAATATGAGTATTGAGCAAAAGGTCGGTCAGATGATGATGGTTGGTATCCACGGGCCATCGCTGGATAAGGAGAATCAGGCGTTACTGCAGCAAATCCAGCCAGGCGGCGTTATCTTGTACGATGACAATATGAAAAGCCAGGCACAGGTACGGCAGCTGAATCAACAGCTGCAGGCCAAATATGGGCAGAAAATGCCGCTTTTCATCAGTGTGGATGAAGAGGGCGGACTGGTATCCCGGATGAAAAACGATCTTACGCCACCCCCATCCCAGGAGGCTATTGGCCGCACCGGCAAGCCGGAAAGGGCCAGAGAGGCGGCTGGTCAAATAGCCAGAAACCTGCATGCCCTGGGCTTCAATGTAAACTTTGCTCCCGTAGCGGATGTTGGCTCCGGCCGGGAACGTTCCTTCGGCAGGGATCCAAAGCGCGTTGCTGATTTTGTCCAACAGGCAGCCGCCGGCTATGAGGAGACAAATATGGTTTACACTCTGAAACATTTTCCGGGGATTGGCAGGGGACATACGGATTCCCATCTGGACACAGTAGTGGTCGATGCTCCCCGCGAGGTATTGCAGCGGGAGGACATGCTGCCCTTCCGGCAGGCAATGGCACAATACCGCCCGGAGAATTACTTCATTATGGTGTCCCATATTTCTTATCCCGCACTGGATGCAAATAACCCGGCCAGCCTGTCTTCTATAATTGTGACCGATATGCTCCGCAGACAACTGGGCTGGCAGGGCGTTATCATCACCGATGCTATGGAGATGGGAGCACTTGCCAAGTATTACTCCTTTGAAGAGATGGGTGTGAAGGCTGTACAGGCCGGTGAGGACCTTTTGCTGATTGCCCATGGGCATGAAGCTGCAAAACAGATATACCAAGGAATCCTGAAGGCTGTCAGGAATGGTGAAATCAGCCAGGAACGTCTGGATGCTTCGGTAAAGCGCATTCTGCTGGTAAAGCTGCACCATTTATTCCAGGCATGATCGATAAAAAACAGATTGTTTTTCAATATCCTGCCTGTGGCACCAGCGGCTTCATTCCGGCAGGTACAGTGCCGGATACTTTTAGCTTCGCTTTTTTGAACCGCGCTTTTGTCATTTGTAAAAAGACAGTGAAACAGTTCCTGTTTGTTATTCCGGATAATGGAGAATAAGGCGCAATCTGCCGTATTTGGCTAAAGTTTTTAGCAGGTGGAAGGAAAAGTTTGTATATTGGGGTTGTAAAATTTTCATATTTGGAATAATCTAAGGAAGCGGAAAGGAGCTAATGTATGACACAGTATGATAAACGAAACATCAGCATGATGATGGATTTTTATGAAATGACCATGGCTAATGGGTATTTCCATCAAGATAAAGAGGTTAAACAGGTCGTTTTCGACGTTTTTTATCGTCGTAATCCGGATGCCGGCGGCTATGCCATATTTGCAGGATTGGAACAGATTCTGGACTACGTTGAAAATCTGCACTTCAATCCAGAGGATATTGAATATTTTCGTGAACAGAAGATATTTTCGGAAGAGTTCCTGGCGTATCTGAAGGATTTCCGGTTTTCCGGTGATATCTATGCCTTCCCGGAAGGCACGGTCATGTATCCGAATGAGCCTGTGTTGACAGTAGTTGCGCCGCTCATCGATGCGCAGCTGATAGAAACGGCCGTTCTGGCCCAGATCAATCATCAATCCCTCATTGCAACAAAAACCAGCCGGATTGTCCGGGCGGCAGCCGGACGGGCTGTCTCTGACTTTGGTGCCCGGCGGGCCCATAATATCGATGCGGCTGTCTACGGTGCCAGAGCCGCCTATATCGGCGGCGCGGTAGGAACGGCTACAGTACTGGCCGGACAACAGTTTGGCATTCCGGTGAATGGCACGATGGCCCACAGCTGGGTCATGTACTACAAGGATGAGTATGAAGCCTTCCGCAGCTATGCGGAGACCTATCCGGATTGTGTGATATTGCTCATTGATACCTATGACGTGCTGCATTCCGGTGTACCCAATGCAATCCGCCTGGCCAAGGAATTCCTGGCTCCCATGGGCAAACGGCTGAAGGGTGTGCGGCTGGATTCCGGTGACCTGGCATATCTGTCCAAAAAGGTGCGCAAAATGCTGGATGCTGCCGGCCTGGAAGACTGCAAGGTCATTGTTTCCAACAGCCTGGATGAATATACCATCAATTCCATCCTGAACCAGGGTGGAAAAATTGACAGCTTCGGCGTAGGTGAACGACTGATCACTGCAAAAAGCGATCCGGTTTTTGGCGCTGTGTACAAAATATCCGCTGTGGAAGAAGAACATGTTTTTGAACCGCGTATCAAGGTTTCGGAAACGGTAGAAAAAATCACCAACCCAGGCCGTAAAGAAGTATACCGCATTTACGGCGATGGCGGTCAGGCAGTCGCGGACCTGCTGGTCCAGCATGGAGAAGAGGTAGACCTCTCCCAGCCCTATCGTTATGTGGATCCGGAAAAGCCCTGGAAAAACCGCTATTTTACCAACAGCACAGCTAAAAAGCTGCAGCAGCTGGTACTAAAAGATGGCAAACGCGTTGGCCAGCCGGCCACGCTGGATGAAATCCGGGCATATGTAAAAAAACAGCTATCGGATGAAATCTGGCTGGAGGAGCAGCGCTTTGAAAATCCTCATCGCCATTATCTGGACATGAGTCCGGAATACTACGAAATGAAAATGAATTTATTGTATAAAACGCGGAATTCCTGATGAAAATCAAGGAAAAACCAAATATGACGGAATATTATTTTACGTAAAAGTTGTAGACATTAAAAATGTATGGTAGAATAGTCCGTCGTAAGGAAGTGTTTTCTTGGCACCCACTTCCCAAAAACAAAATCAAGAGGAGCGATTCCTATGTTTCAAGTGAATTTTCTGGTCAAGAATGCCATGATTGCAGCGCTTTATGCGGCATTGACCCTGGCATTGGCACCGATCAGCTATGGGATGATACAGGTACGGCTTTCGGAGTTCATGACGCTTTTGGCCTTTGTTGATCGTAAATATGTTCCCGGTCTGGTGTTGGGCTGTTTTCTGGCCAATATCGGCAGTCCCCTGGGCGCAGCCGATCTGGCCATAGGTACTCTGGCTACCTTCATTGCTGTATACGCCATGAGGTTTTGCCCCAATATCTATCTGGCATCCCTGATGCCGGTGCTTTCCAACAGCATCATCATTTCCCTGGAGCTGTTATGGCTGGACCTTCTTCCGGCGGGCGTGATGCTCTATACAGCCATGGGATACATCGCCCTGGGGGAGTTTGTCTCTGTTTCCCTGGTAGGTGTGCTTCTGACCAGGATGCTGCTGAAAAATCACCGATTAAAGGATTTTCTAACCCATATATGAAATTACGTTATTTTATGAATGCCTGCTGCGGGCATTCTTTTTTTTGAAAAGGCTTGCTTTTGTCTTGACAGCTGTATATAATAAGTTCCATGTAAATCTATTGTAAAGACAGGTGTTTTGTATGGGACTTATTCAGAGATTAGAAAATCTTCCCGTCAGTCGTTTTCATTATGAACTGCTTATCGTCACAGGCCTTGGCTGGATGTTCGATGCGATGGATACGGGCATCATCGCTTTTGTACTTCCTACCCTGGCTAAAGCCTGGGCATTATCGCCTCAGGAAATGGGCCTCATCGGCAGCATGGGGCTGGTGGGCATGGCTGTAGGCGCTGTTTTCGCCGGCGAATTGGCTGACCGTTTTGGCCGCAAGCGCATGTTCATGGCCACCCTGGTATTGTATTCAGTGGCTACCGGGCTTTGCAGCCTGGCCTGGAGCTTCAATGTGCTGTTATTCTTCCGTTTCCTGGTGGGCTTCGGCCTGGGCGGACAGCTGCCGGTAGCTGTCACCCTGGTCACCGAATACGCTCCGCCGAAAGTGCGGGGGAGATTCATCGTGCTTTTGGAAAGCTTCTGGGGGGTAGGCTGGCTCCTGGCAGCACTCATCGCTTATCTCGTCATCCCGGTTTTTGGCTGGCATGCAGCTTTCATTTTAGGTGCGGCTCCGGCACTTTATGTATATCATATTTTTCAGCGGGTTCCAGAATCCGTCCGCTATCTGCTGAACCAGGGACGGACAGCGGAGGCGGAGGCTGTTGTCTGCCGTATTGAACGCTCCTGCGGGATAGCGCCGGCGCCTGCGGCAGCATCAACAGAGGAAGCTCCGTTGGCTGCCAGTCAGGGAAAGATATCCTTCCGCGAGCTGTTGACACCGGAATTCATCAAGCGCACGCTTATGCTGTGGCTGCTCTGGTTCGGCATCGTCTATTCCTATTATGGGATTTTCACCTGGCTGCCGTCCCTTATGGTAAGCAACGGCTTTACCCAGATCAAAAGCTTTGAATATGTAATGCTTATGACCGTAGCTCAGCTGCCGGGCTATATCGCGGCAGCCTATTGTGTAGAAAGACTGGGACGCAAGGGGACGCTGGTGGGCTTTTTAGTCAGCTGTGCCATCTGTGCCTATTTCTTTGGTCAAGGCGGCAGCACCTTCACTGTATTAGCATGGGGCTGCGGCATGTCCTTCTTCAATCTTGGCGCCTGGGGCGTTGTGTACAGCTACACACCAGAGCTTTATCCCACCAGGATCCGGGCTCTTGGCTCCGGCTGGGCTGCGGCCATTGGCCGCACAGGAGGAATACTGGCGCCGGTGCTGGTCGGCATATTGCTGGCTCACAATTCCGGCTTCGGCGATATTTTCCTGATGTTCACCGGTGTCATGGTAGGAGCGGCCCTCATCGTTGCCGTATTTGGTCCGGAGACCAAGGGCCTGCGGCTGGATGAAATCAGCAAAGCCTAAAAAAATACCGCAGTGCCGTTGGAATCGGCACTGCGGTATTTTTCTGCATCATCAGCTGTTGGCATCACGGATGACAGTCTGCTCCGTTTTGCCCAGCACCCAGCCTAACAGCTTGATCTCCGTATACAGCATAAGCAGATGATCCTGGTTATTGCCATCGGAATTGTTTTTCAGTGACTTGTACTGTTGGCAATCCAGCTGATATCTGGCCCGGATTTCCGCCTGGCTGCGCATTTTCTCTGCCTGGCTGCTATTTTGCTGAATGATTAATTTTTTTGTGTCCATAATCATAAACTCCTTCATCCAAATCATTTCCTTCTGATTATCTTCGGCATAAGTAAAGGAAATCCTTTAAGCTCTCCCGATTCCCATGTTTTTTTATTGACATACAGGAAAAATACGTTATAACGCCATTGCAGAGGTGGGGAACCTCTTGATTCGAGTTATACCCCGGATCAAGAATTTTACCTTGCTAAGTATTGAACAATTGCGTTATAATGGAGTTTGTAAATGACATATGCCACAAATATATGGAGGAACCGATATGAGCGAGAATTGTAATCATGATTGCGGAAGCTGCGGGGAACGCTGCAGTGAGGATACAACCAGAAGGAGCCTGTTGGAAAAACCCAATGAGCTCAGCAGCATCAAACACGTGATTGCCGTGGTAAGCGGCAAGGGCGGCGTGGGAAAATCCATTGTCACCTCCATGCTGGCTGTCACCATGCAGCGCCATGGATATCATACGGGCATACTGGATGCCGATATCACCGGGCCGTCGATTCCCAAGGCTTTTGGTGTCAAGGGCGAGGTGCGGGCCAGTGAGGCGGGGGCCTATCCGGTGAAAAGCAGCGGCGGCATTGATATCATGTCTGTGAATCTGCTGCTGGAGAATGATACCGATCCCGTTGTATGGCGCGGACCGGTTATTTCCAATACAGTAAAACAGTTCTGGCAGGATATTATCTGGCAGGATGTGGATTACCTGTTCATCGATATGCCGCCAGGAACTGGTGATGTTCCGCTGACGGTATTCCAGTCCATTCAGGTGGATGGTATCATCGTAGTGACCTCGCCCCAGGAGCTTGTATCCATGATTGTTGCCAAAGCGGTGAAAATGGCGGAAATCATGCATGTTCCGGTTTTGGGCCTGGTGGAGAACATGTCTTATTTCAAATGCCCCAACTGTCAGCAGGAGCACAAAATCTATGGAGAAAGCCATATTGCAGAAATTGCTGATAAATACAAGCTGCCTGTATTGGCCAGGATTCCGATCGAGCCGGCATTGGCTGCCGCCTGTGACCGGGGAGCCATAGAGACCTTTGAGGGCGGCTGGCTGAATGAGGCCGTCGCCGCTTTGCAGAAGCTGGACGCATAAGGAGGCTGTAAGTCATGCCAAGGCCGCGAAAATGCCGTAAGGTCTGTCATCTGCCAAAGGTACAGGAATTTGCTCCCACTGGCGGAGCAGGGGAGGGCATTCCCCAGATCACCTTGACGGTGGATGAATATGAGGCCATTCGCCTCATAGATAAAGAGGGATTTTCTCAAGAGGAATGCAGTACCTATATGAAAATAGCCCGGACCACGGTACAGCAAATTTATAATAAGGCCCGCGGAAAGATTGCCGAAGCCTTGATTGATGGGCGCGTGCTGAGAATCGAGGGCGGGGATTACCGTCTGTGCGACGGCCGGGAAGCCTATTGCGGCTGTGGCGGCTGCTGGAGGCACCGCCATTGTCAGCCTGAGCAATAATAAAAAAGCTTGCTATCCATTTTAATATGCTCCCTTTATAGAATGCAGTGTTTTATTTCACTGCATTCTGTAAAGGGAGCATATCCTTTCGGATACCAAGCTTTTTTATTTATGATATAGAAGCGGCGGAACAGCAATCCACCGCTGGTTATTTTAAATCACTCCGCCGGCAAAAGGCGGAAGATATCCATCAATTGCAGCTGATAGCAGCCAGCGTACGGATATTGTCCGTTCTTTCCACAACAGCCTCATGGGGCTGGGACTCATAGATCACTCTCACAGCAAAAGCTGCTTCCAGAGCAAGCCCCATCAAAGCAACAGGAATCACCATTACCAGAGATGCCTCAAAAAACATGGATAAAACAATACCGCAGGCAAAGGCCAGCGCACCTGCAACACTCATAATCTTCATCATTCTTTATTCCTCCTCTTCTTTTCACAGGCTAAATATAGACCTTTTCATAAGGCTGGTCAATACCTTTTGCCGAAGCTTTTATCTTAAAAATTATTTGGAATAAGAATAAATTCTGAAAACAATTTTCATCCAGATAAATTACTATTATATAGAAGATAAATTCCATTCAATCCGGAGAGAATCATGCTGTTCCAAAATAATTTCTATATTTCATGGTAAATTCGAAAAATATCCTGTCAAGCGTTTTTGAAAATGTCCCAAAAAGCTCTAAACATTAGCACCGGAAATCCGGTGCTTTTTCATACCTCTAAATAAAATTTTTTTGCAATATATTTGTGGTGTTTTATAAAATTGGATTGCCTCCATGGGTGATCTTTTGCTGGGATATTAACCTTTTTCAGCTTTGGTGCTTCCTCCACAGCTATATCAAAGGTTTTTGAGCGTTCCGCCCGTACCGGAACCTCATCCAAGGCATAGGTGCGATCATCTACTGTAAAATACATTTGTTTGCTAAATGTTTTGGCGACCAGACCCTTTGTACCATGGCGGAAATT
>JGI20225J20221_1001722_pt3 | contig 20372 bp, 21 predicted proteins | sample BioMet4_FD_20221 | JGI IMG/M metagenome (IMG submission 20221) | reverse complement strand
CGATTGCGACGGTATGCCTTTGAAAATCGGAAGAAAGAGGCGCGGATCATCCGCGAGGCTTTGCACAAATATCTAGCCGATATGGGGTATTAAAACTATGCGCCGATATTTCGCCGCCATTGCTCTTGGCGTGTTTCTTGTCGTTGGGGGGCAGGTCCAGGCCGCATCCTTTGTGCTCAACAATACCCCCGTCGAGGTGTATTTTAGTCCAAACGGCGGGGCGCAAGCCGCAATAGTGCAGGAGATTTCTAAGGCCCGGTCTTCAATCCTGGTGCAAGCCTACAGCTTCACCAGTGCCCCAATTGGCAAGGCATTGATCGATGCAGCACGCCGTGGAGTCCATGTCGTAGCTCTTTTAGATAAGAGCCAGCGAGCGGAACGATATAGCAGCGCGACATTCTTAGTCAATGCAGGTATCCCGGTATTGGTTGACGCGGCACACTTCATGGCTCATAATAAAGTAATTGTTGTTGATAGCAATATAGTAATAACGGGAAGCTTTAATTTTACAAAGAGTGCTGAAGAATCTAATGCGGAAAATTTGCTTATAATTCGATCTAGTGAATTGGCAAAAATTTACACAGCCAACTGGATAGAACATAATAAACACTCTGAAGCTTATTAACTTTAAACGCAAAGGATTTTTGCATGCCACAACTTGATAAAAAAGTGGAAAAGGCAATATTTATTGCTAAGAAAAATTTGGCAGGTTTAGTGTATGATTTTCAAACAATTGAAGGCATGCCGTTTACGCTCCCTGAGGTTCAAACATATCTCCAAGGGATTACTATTGGAGGGCATAAGGAGACTGACGAATGTAAGTTAAAGCGGCAAGCAGAAGCTTGGAAATATTTAATTAATTTAGTTGAAAACGAAAAATTTAAAATGACAAAAGGCATAGCGTGCACTCTGCAATCAATAGTTGCAAAAGAAGAGGCTTTAGAGTGGGGTGATTTCCGACATGGGCAAGTTTGGATTAAAGGATCAAGTTATATACCCCCAGAGCATACTTTACTTGATCAAATGTTTGACAATTTATGCGAAAGAATTAATAACATAAAAGATGTATTTACAAGAGGGTTAGTTGTCTCACTTGATATGGCAAGAAGCCAATATTTTTATGATGGGAACAAAAGGACAGGCTTATTGATGACAAACGGTATGTTTATGTCTAATGGGCTTATGCCGTTTAGTATTCCTTCAAAGGCAGTTCTTGAATATAATACAAAGATGCTAAAATTTTATGAAACAGGGAAAGAGAAACCGCTATTAAATTTTTTTGAGAAACAATATATTAAAGAATATCCTGGTTTTGATCTTAATCGAGCAGGATTGTAATTGTCGAAATTCCATTCCGAGGGACCAAATATTGCGTAGTAACAGCTGGAATTTTAATTTTATCTATCCGAGCAATTGCACAAGATTTTTTGGATCAACTTGTGAAAGCAAAAAACTCAAAGTGTGGACAATCCTAGTAAAAAAAGTAACAGGAAAAATACATCATGGAATATCAAGATGACAGTGAATTTTCACGGGTTATTGGTCGCCGTAAGGTTTTGGGTATAAGCCCAGGAACAATTACAAAAGAAATGATGGATTGGATGGATTCCATGAACAACTACAAGACGCGAATTCCAAAGGGAATTTTTCGATATAAAAACCACGAAGAGGCTAATAACGCCATGGATGAATGGCTCGTGCAAACAATGGTTGCGTCAGCCAAAACAAACTGTACGGCCGAAAGACCAAGCAGACGCTAAGTTGATAGAGCATGCAATAAATGAACTATCTAAAAAAAATATTCCGCAAGAAGAAAAAGTCCTTATCAACTCGGCAGCAAGATATCTTTCAGAATTATCAAAATGCGAGAATCCAAGAATGGTTTCTAAATCAGTACAGAGAGGATTATTTGATTCTTCGAGTACCTATATAAAAAAACATGGAGGGAAAGCTTTTAGCCAACTGATAAATGCTAATTTTGGACAACAATCAAGAAAAATACAAAATTTCATACAATTACAACAAGATAGAGGAATGTGATTCAATAGGAAGATAGGAGCCCTCCCAAAGGAGCCTGCCTCCGCACGAGCTGGCCTGGTTGACCTGGTCAAGGCTCCCAACACAAAAGGCCCTGGGCATATGGATGCCCAGGGCCTTTTCTTCAACCTACGCTGGCGCTATTCGCCGGTAGGGGATCCGTCGGGCACAGTATCCTGAGCTTGCGGTTTCTTCTTCGAGCCTTTCGGGATTTCCTTGGCCTCGGGCTGAGGAGCCGTTTTCCCGCGTCTCTCCCACAACTTCATTTCCTTCATTTTATTTCGACGTTCGCGGGCAAGGCTTTTTGACGCAAGGGGAGTATTTTTTTTCATCCCCCATTTGGCCCGGTACTCCTCGGGCGTGAGGCCATGTGTGTCAAGATGTTTCTTGGTCAGCACCTTGAAGGACTTGCCGCATTCGAGGCAGACGACGCTGTTTTCCTTGATCGACTTGGCAGGATTGCCATGCGGCAACAGCGGATGTGTTTCAACTGGTGCAGTGTCGCCTTCCGCTTCACGCAGCGCAGCGGCCAACGTCTTCACGGCATTTGCCATATCCTGAGGGGTCATCGCCGTTACACCAGCCTGGGTTTTCACCAGATCAACAGCGGCTTTAACGTATTCATCCATAGTATCCTCCATAGAAAGCATTTTAGTAATAAGATTTTCCACAATAAAGTCAACAAAAAAATATTACAAAATTGCACGAATAAAATAGCGCACTTTGGTATGAATTGGAGCTGTTTCCGTACCACCAGTCTCATGAGTGGATCCACCGCCGGCATAATTTGTATAGCCTGTAATAGTCCCACCAGACGTGGTACCGGAATACGTTGTCCCTGACGTTAACCCACTTATTGCACTCCCACTAGTCCAGCCAGCATAACTCGATCCAGAAGTATAGGCTCCCCTTGTATATTCATTCATGATACTTGGAGCCCAAGTTCCCCATCCCATATACGGATCGCTAGTGCCGTACGCTCGACCACCATAATCAGTTACAATATCCTCGTAATAAGCGCCACTTGTCGTGCCAGAATAATACTGACCGTTCGCCCAACCGCTAACACTTTCACTTCCGATTGCTCCACCGTAAGATTGTCCCGACGCAGTACCGCTAACTGTGTGTTGATGCGGATCAATATTNTGAGCATGGGAACGAATAGAATCTGCGATCTGTTGCCCAACTTGGGATGTTATAGTAGTCCCTCGTAAAAATTGGCTGTTATAATTGGGGACTGTAGAGCGGCCAAGTACAGTCCGTAATTTATCGTATTGGCTGTCAGAAGGTATAATTTGGCCATTGCATTCCAGCCATTTATTCATATCAGCCGGATTTGACGCAGCAGGCCAGGCAATAATTGTCCCAACAGCAATAGTGCTTTCGCTCGAAATGGATACAGTCGTTGGATCAAAATGTGTCGCATCGGCACATTCTGCGAGATTATGAGTAAAAAAACATGCAAAAAAAAATATGGCAATCAACAAAACCATACAATTAAAAAAATATTTATTAAAGTGCTGCATGGTTACACCTACATTGATACGCCTTCAGGTTGACCGTTGTTGTCTTTAAATGATTCTCGACATTTTGGAAACCCCGAACAACCCCAAAAATTATATGAAGAATTTATACGATGAATCAGAGGTTTGCCACATTTTGGACACTTGTATTGACTGAGTTCCGGTTTCTCATGCGGTTCACAGCGTGATCCGGGTTTGCCATTGGCATCAATAAAAGTGGCTTTACAGTCAGGATATCCTGAACAACCCCAAAAATCATACCCTTTTTTTGACTTAGTTCCTTCTTTCAGCATATGCCGTAACGGCTTTCCGCAATCAGGGCAGCTATGTGTATTGGCACTAGAAAAGGATGCCAAATCGGTGTCGAGATTGGCTTTAAATTGCTGCATGGCGGTTAAATAACTCGCTTTGCCAGCCGCAAGTGCGTCAAGCAGCTCTTCCATTTTTTTCGTGTAATCATAGTCAAGAAAGCCGAATCGACTGCTTAATGCGTCGATAACGGCTTCCCCGCATTCTGTTGGCAATAATTTGCGCTTCTCGATTTTAACGTATTGTCTGGTGATGATGTTTTCCAAAATTTTTGCATACGTTGATGGACGGCCTATACCACGTGACTCCAAAGCTTTGATTAATGATGCTTCGGAGTAACGCCCGGGAGGTGCTGTTTTTAAAACACGCACCAGTCCCGCGCCAACTGGCAACTGGCTTCCTTCCTGGAGTGACGGGACCGGATTGTCCGGTTCTTCCTCTGCTTCATCCGTTTGATCTTTTTCCAAAACGATTTTCCATCCGGCATCAACAAGTGTGCGCCCTTTGGCCTCAAACTCGGGTTTGCGCCTATCAACATCATCGCCTTGCAGTATTACCGACCGCAAAGAAAAAATGGCATCAGCCAACTGCGTTGCCAACGTGCGCTGGCGAATCAACCCGTAGAGAGCTTTTTCAGCGTCAGACTCGCCAGCGTCAGTAACCTCTATATGGGTCGGACGGATAGCCTCGTGTGCCTCTTGCGCTCCATCCTTGCTTTTCCAATGTCTGATTTGAGACACGACAGGGAGATTTTGACTGCGGCAGAACTCTTGAATGGCGGCCACGGCCTCATCGCAAAAATTGGGCGAATCCGTGCGCATGTATGTAATATGGCCAGCCTCGTACAATTTTTGAGCCAAGGCCATGGTCTCTTTTGGGGAGAGTTTAAGCGCGATGGACGCGGCCTGCTGCAACGATGACGTGGTAAATGGCGGCGGCGGTGCCTTTCTGACCTCCTGCACAGTGCACGAGGTCACAGTGACCTTGCGGATCCCGGAGACACGAGTCGCCAGATCCTTGTCCAAGATATATCGTTGACCTGGTTCCAGCCAAGCGTCCGGCTTCCAGGTCGCTTTCCAGCCAACAGAGACATTTTCGATAGCGTCAAAAATGAGATCCACGCCGAAATGTGTCGTGACCGTAAATGCCCGAATTTCGCGCTCCCGGTCCACGACAAGCCGCAGGGCAGGACTTTGGACCCGGCCTGCCGATTTTTTCCCACCCAAAAGTCGCGAAAGGGGTGGAGATACCTGATAACCGACCAGACGATCCAGGACGCGGCGTCCCTCTTGGGCAGTGACCAGAGCCATGTCAAGGTGGCGCGGAGCCTTAACGGCTTTCAAGATTGCTTGTTCGGTGATTTCCGCGAACGTCACCCGTTTAGGATTTTGCAGATGCAAGGCATCCGCAAGGTGCCATGCGATAGCTTCCCCTTCGCGATCCGGGTCAGTTGCAAGATAGACAGCTTCAGCGGCTTTCACAGCAGTAGCAAGCTTCGCAAGAGTGGATTTCCCGCGATCCGTTGGCACGTAGCAGGGTTGCAGCGATTGCAGATCAACACCCAAATCCTTTATGGGCAAATCTCTGACATGGCCGCAACTTGCCATGACAACCCATGCTCCTCCCAAGTAACCCTGTATTTTTTGGACTTTGCCCGGAGATTCAACGATCAATAAATTACTCATTGTTTTCCCCCTTTTGGGTGATTTCGTTACTAGCGATATCACCGAAGTGCTTAACAATTATGGGTGATCGTCGCACTGCCGCTGATGATATCAACGCGGTACGTTGTTTTGATTGTGATATGGATTGAATCGGTACTTCGCCGCGTAATCTGGCCATTATTGCAGCAGCATAGGCCCTGCCGCGTTCGGGATTCCGTTCGAGGCACGTGTGGTAAGTGGCTACCGCTTGCCACGACAGGCCATAGCGCTTGATAGCCTGGGCCAGGATCCAAACGCCGACCTGGACGTTGCCCGCTGGATCAAAAACCACATCCAACGGGAGATGATACCGACGGAGCCATTGGGCGTTGATTTGCATCAACCCAATATCAAACGATAGGCCAGCCTGGAGGGCGGCCCGGGCCACTGCCATGGCCTGATCTTTCGAGGCATGGAGGTAGGGCCGACCTTCAATATTCATCGCCCACGGGCGCATACCGCTTTCATGACCGGCTATGGCCTGGGCAAGGGCTTTTGGGACACCGTAGCGTTCGCACGGGCCGGCAAAGAGATCCTCGGCTTGGGCTTGCGCAAATTCCGGGATCATCAAGACGAGCTGGCACACGGCCCAAATGATGGTTGCGGTTTTCATCATCATATGACTTATCGCCCTATCGCAAGTCCAAGCCCTGAATCGTTTTCTCTTCCTTTCCTTTTGGACTTGCCTTTTGTAATTTGTTCCGCGACCACTGCCAGCCCGCGAGACTGGCAAAGATCATTGAAATCCGTGAGACGTTTATCCATTTCTTCACGGGTAAATGTAGGGACAATAACACTGCCGCCAACCGCCTGTGCGGCCTGCTTTGCTTTTTCAATGCCAATATTGCCTTGATCACGGCCATGATCATTGTCCGCACAAATAGTAATTTGTGCTTCAGGGTATTTTTCACGCAGGGCACGAGCAACAGGTTCCAAGTTACCCGCATCAAAAGTAACAGCCACGGGTTTATCCGTCGCAACGTTGACACTCACGCCTGTGGCATACCCTTCAGTAAGGATAATTTCATCCGTGCGGTGTTTGGAGTCGTCAAGCATGAAAAAGCAACCAGCTTTCTGGCCGTCTTTTTGGAATCGCTTGTTTCCATCCCAATCAATTTCTTGCACATTTCGCAGTTCACCAGCCGCATTATAAAGCGGAATGAGCAACAAAAGTCCTTCGGGACTTTCTTTGATGCCACCGATTGGTGGAACACCTTTCCGAAGCAAATAGGGGTGATTGATTTCTGCAATAGGCCGGATCGGAGGAAGTGCATCAAACGCTTGGCGGACTTGGTTGGCTACCTCGTCCTGGCGCAACTGCCTGTCTCGATCACGCTGGGCACGCCGCTCCTGCGCTTCCTGGCCCAACAATGCCTTTTGGGCGTCGGTCAGGGTATGGCCATTTGCGACCCACTTTGTTTTTTCGCCACTCACGAAATTTTGATACCAGCCGGCCGGATGCCCATCGAGGAAGCCTTGATAGGCTCCATCCAGGTCGTGAGGCCTGCCGGTGACCGGCACGCGATGGATAGCGCCATCCATCGTCGGCAACCCCTTGAGATCCAGCCCAGCAGCACGCAGCGCTTGGGCAAACTCTTCGCGAGGATCCATCGGCACGGCAGGGGCGAGAGCTTTTTGGGGCAACCAAGCCTTCAACTTGGCCACATCCGTACCTTCAGGGGCGTACCAGAGCTTGGCTTGGCGGTCCCATTTGGCCCCGGCGGCTTTGGCAAGATCCTTCTCGCGATAAGGCACGTCCAGGTACCGCTTAGTTTGGAGGATTGCCGCTTCGGCGGCAGTGACTTTGGGTTCTGCCGGAAGTTCATGCGCCTGTGTTTTCTCCATCGCGATATCCATTATATATTGTTTGATTTTTTCCGCATCGCGACACGCGCGAACGATTTCGTAGGGATCTTCCTCAAGCGCTTTGATCCAGGAGCCTACGTAGGCAACATGCTGGCCGGGATCATGGGCGATGCCTAAATCCTGGGCGAGCATCCAGGAGGCGATTTCGGCGCGCAACTCTTCCCGGGCATAGGGTTCGGAGCCGAACGGCCCACCGTCGCGATCCAGACGGGATTCATGGCCGGTCCAGTGTCCAAGCTCATGCAGGGCCGTAGAGTAGTAAGCGTCGGGCGAAACGAAATGGTCTTTGGGCGGTAAGCGGATTTCGTCAATGGAGGGGCGATAGAACGCTTTATCACGCTGCGTGTTGAAAATGGCTGCTCCAGATTTCTGGAGAATTTCCTCGGCTTTTTCGTTGGGATCCCAAGCACGAGACATGACGGCCGTATCCAGCGGCGGGATATCCCCTTCGAGTTGGCTGACATGAAAAATCGAACTGAAACGTACGAGCGGACGCGGCAGTTCGGTTTGAACCATACGTTTGTTGCCGTCCGCATCAAGAAGTGGCTGGCCTTTATCGTCCCGGGCCACTTCTTCCTTGAAAAACTGCCAATAGACTATGGATTGGGATTTTTCCCCTTTGTGGACTTTGCACCCAATGGAATTGGCCTGCTTGAGGGACATCCAACGGGGATCATCGAATTCATACCCGGACAGCATAACCCGATTGATGCCGCTGTAATGAGTACCAGAAACCGGGTTCATGGGAGCGTGCAATTCTCCAGCGTGCCAGGGTTTAATCCATGGTGCTGTGCCGGATTTAAGAGCAGCAATAATGTTTTCCGCAAAAAGTTCATGGAGCGGTTTGCGAGAGGTGGCACTGGTTTTCATAACGAAAGATCCTCATCCAGATCATCCAGATCATCCGGCGAAAGGGCCTCTTCTTTGAACGCGCCCATATATTCGGCAACGTCAGGATCCACCGGGATCGGCAGACCAGGATCTTGCAACGCTTGGGCATCAACAGTTCGTGCTGCTGATTGCAGGATATCTTCATCACTTACATGGACCATGATATTACCTCTCTTATTGTTAAAATATCCAAAGTGGCTGAACTTTTTGAAGGGAGGACAACTTAACCAATCCAAAATAGCGGCTATCAAACCCTCCCGAATGATGATCAGAAAGGACCAGCGCCATTCCATAAGGAATTATTCCTGATTTTAATTCAGATGGTGGTAGTGGTCGTAGGCAATGATCGGTTGATAATATTTTTGATTCAGTTAGTAATTGTCCATTGATGAAGATCCCATTCGAAGATATATCAATGAGATCGCCGGGCAGACCACGAACAATTTTGACAAGAGGCTCTGATCCATTTTTGCATGATCCTTTGTGTAAATATTCACGCTCTAGAGCGAGAGTTGTAAAGGATTCAGAGTCTAAGCAAAAAGATATAATATCGTCATGCGATATCTGAGAGTAGACGATTTGATAAAATCCTCTCGGCATTGATGGGGTGATATTGATTCTGATATTTAAACAATATAATAAGCATAAAGCAAACAAAAATAAGACACAGGAAATAAGTAAATAATATTTTTTACTTGCCATCGCTGAAACCTTGATTGTGCAAATAGTCGGTATAAGATGTTGGCTTAACGGAAGAAATGGTTTGATTAGAACATGCCGAGTTGTCTGCGGTATGGTCTATTAGTATAGCATTAGAGGAATCAGGAGAATTAACTTTGGACCTAAATAGAAAGACCGGGTCACGGAAGAACAGGATTTGGCGACCATAAATAGGGGAGCGACCGGCAACAAAAATGAGCATATCGCCGGGTTTGGTCACGACATCCCCTTTCTTTTTGAGGCCAGGAAGGCGCATGCATTCATCTGGCGTGAGAAGAGGTCTTGCAGTTTCGGAGATGCTCAGCGAAGCATTTTTAAGATGCCCACTGCGCGATCCGCTCAAAGAGGTCTTTTCCTGGACGACAGTTGTTTTCCCGGTCATTTCAGACAATTGTTTTGCTGTATCTAAGGTATTGGGTGCATATGCAATACGGATATGGCAATTGCCTTGAATGCCATTTTCTTTCCCATATGTTTCATTGAGTTGTTCAACATTTTGGATAACTAAAAGATAATTAATGCCGTAGCCAGCGGCATACGCAATGGATTTATTCACAATTTCCATTTTCCCAATAGATGTAAACTCATCCATGAGCATCAAAAGACGACGTTTCGGTTTTTTCTGGACACCATTTTCGAAATCCATATGTTCACAAAGGCGACTAATAATGAGGTTCAAAATAAGACGTAAAAGCGGTCGGACTCTATTTATATCCGTAGGGCTAACCACAAGATATAGACTTATAGGGCTATCGTGGTTCATCAAATCCAAAATAGTAAAATCAGACTTTTCCGTGTTCATTGCAACAACAGGATCACGGTATAACGCCAAATTTGAAACGGCAGTTCCAACGACACCGCTGCACTCATTCGGACTTTTATTAAGCATTTCTCGGCCAGATGATGCAATAAAGTCATGTATATGATCACCACCAGTAGCGCCGGAAGGGAAACATTCTGCGACAAGCTTTGCATGGTCAGTTTTCAACATTTCTTCAAATAATTCTTCAATTGAGCGGTCTTTATCAGCAAGCATTAACCCGAGATCATTTAATGTAGCAGTTCGCTTGTGTTTATGCTTTATCATAACAAGACAATGCAATAATGCACCAGCAATAAAGGCAAACCCGGCTTTTGCCCAATAATCTTGTAACCCTTTTCCTTCAGGGTCAACGATCATTGTTGCAACATTTTGGACATCAGGAATTGCGTAGAGCGTGTTTAAACGGACTTCTTCAAGAGGATTAAAGCGTGTTCCAAGCCTGGAATCTCCGACACTTGCGTCCGAAGGATCGAACCGAAGAACCTTATGGCCTTGAGACTTTCGCCATCCAGACGTGAGCGCCCAGTTTTCGCCCTTTATATCCAAAACAACTGTGGAATCAGGGTAGGAAAGCAATGTTGGAAGAATAATGCCAACACCTTTCCCGGATCGTGTGGGAGCATATAATAAAATATGCTCGGGGCCATTGTGACGTAAATACAAATGCATTTTCCATGGCAACCCTGTCAGAACACGGAATAATGAAACATACATAGGCAGATGTTTGATATAACCACCAATATAAATACCTTTGCTGTCGATTAGCCCCATTTCCTTGATTTCGTCGTCGGTAGCCCAATGGGCCGACCCGTGGATATCAGATCCGCCTGTAGGTTTCCGCATGGCAAATAATGCAAAACCAACAATAAGAAATTGAGGGATGATAAAGAGAAGCTGCCCATGAAATTCTGCTTGGCGAACGGCCTCATGCACACTGCCCCAGCGATGCCAATAGATAATATTCCAAGGTGCATACCAAAGCTTGCCAAATGCGGTCAGCCATGGTTGTCCAAGAGATGGATGATAAGCAAAATAGGATGCAACCTCTTGAGTAGTTAATGATAAACTGGCCAAGGAAATAAAAATAAAAAAAAGAAGATACCAGAAACGAAAATGCTTTTTCTTCCTTTTATTTACATTCCCAAGGCCATAGTTGTTTGTCATTTCATGTGACATCGTTAAGGCCTCCGTTCATTTTGTACATTTTCTAAATATGGTTCTTTAAAAACCAAATCCTTGGTAACTATGACATTGAATCGAAAACCAGGGCGTATTTCAAGCGTTGGTTTAATGTTCATATTTTTTGACAGCATTTGAGCTGTCGCTTGACCGAGTTGTTGGGCCAAGGCACCAGTCATTTGTTGTTGCATCGATGCAGATGTTGAATTGCTATTCGACGAGTTACTAGGAGACATGGTATCAACCGCATAGGATGTTGAGCCTGTGACCAAGGACATGAGCAACGCAGAACCAAATATGCGGAAGTAGTGATTATTTACTTGGTCTTCATAGCCGGCATAGCCGGCGCTATCCGTCCCTGGCATTGATTCCAGGGTTATTGCCGAGCCGTCCGGGAAAATGATGCGGTTCCAGGCCACGAGCACCCGAGATTGGCCATAGATGACCCGGGAGTCGTACACGCCATAGAGCCGCGCTCCTTGCGGGATAAGGAGGTAACGGCCATCGGCTGTGTCGTAGACGTTCGAGCTGACTTGGGCGATAATTTGCCCTGGCAGGTCGGAATTGATGCCGCTGATCATTACTGCCGGGATTACGGCCCCGGTCTTGACTTCATAGCGTTGCCCGGCTTGTCGAGTCCCCGCCGCAATCCACTGTCGATCAAGCGTTTTGGACCGTTCAAAAAATTTTTCCTTATCTTTATCAGCAGCAGGATTATAATCATTGGTGCCGTTGGATGTTCCTGCCCCACCGGAAAGACGTTCGAGTACGTCTTGTCTGTTGTCTGCTTCACGTGATAATGCGTTATCGGGAGAGGATTTTTTCCCATCACTTTGTTGTTTGTAATCAGTATTTGATTTATTCGCTGTGTCAGCTTGGTTATTTTTTTTAACAATCAATGGCGAAGAAAGCGCATTTATTTGCCATTGATATTTTTGCTTTCGTAAGTCATCCTTCTCTTTTCTTAATTCGGGAGGCTCATTGTTTGTAACAACAACAATTTGAGGTACTTCATTTTTTGGTTTTTCAGGAGCAGGAGGAGGCGGTGGTGTTGCAAGCCCTTTTCCGCCATCTTCTGGTACAAGAGGTTTCTCGTTCCGTACTGCTGCGATTTCTTGTTTAGGTTTTTCATCAGTTTTTTTCTTGCCAGAAAATTCGATAGCCCAAATCATCACACCAAACATCAATATTAAAGCACCAGCTAAAGCATATATGGGCCATTTCCGCATGCGTGCAGTTTGCACGCATTCTTTTGGATCATTTAACATTTTAACTCCCTATTTGGCACATGCTGTATAAGTTAAAATCCGACCATAATCAGACGTTGGATTGATCCAACCTAATGAATCGTCTGTAGTCAAAATTCGCAAATGAACTTGCCATTGTGTGTCGCTAATAGAGGAGGCCCAGGCCTGAAATGATGTAATTGGAGGAGCATCGCTACCAGCGGAAGCAATTGTAGGAGTAACAAATATTTGTGGTACAGTATTTGTGTCAGAAGGACATGTTGGTTTGTCAATAAAGTCGTTATCTTTTGCTATTGTTGATGATTTAAATAGTGTGCTATTGCCAGTATCGGCAATCACTTGCATTTGGCCATTTCGGCAGACATAAAAACCTTGTTCCTTATCAAGGAATAGACGTCCTTCTGACGTAGAATCACACGTTTCTGACGAATATATTCGTGAAGTAAATTGAGTTTCATAGATGTTCCGTATAGCATGATCCGTCATGTCAATTTCTGTTTGCATGGCGTTGAGTTCGGTATGTCCCGGAACAGCAACGCGATACAAAAAATCCTGACCTAGGCTGCTTGAATCGAATGTTGCGAGAGCCCCCAGGTGGCCGGCTCCGGGAGACGTGACGCCGCGACTTGCGAGATCCAATGTCCAGCCGCCAAACGATCCACGCAAGGATCCGGCTGGCTGATCCGGTAGATTGCCGGTAGGGATAAAACCGCCGGAACCACCAGCCATAGCCGCCGCCGAGGGCACCATGGAGTTGGCAAATTGAGCATCGCGCGAGTCCTGGCCCCGACCTCCCGATGTCAAGACAATACCCTGGAGGGTATTGGACGTCGGTTGGCGGATATAAATCTGATATGTTTGCCGCCAGACATTGTATTCAGAAAAACCAGTTGTAAGAAAGCCACCGGAAATAAGTTGTGCGATTGTGATAATCGGTCCACTCGAAGTTCCTGCTTGAGTCAAAAGAGTCGTCTGGTTTTTCCGTATATATGATGCTGTTGCTTTAGTGACAGCAACTAAATGGTCAGCAGCTTGACGTTTTTCTAGCTCTCGATTCCCTTGCATCCATAAGTTAGCTAAAAGAGGTAAAATTATAGCTAAAACAAGTAATGCCGCAATAGATTCTATGAGTTTCATTATTCTACACTCACAACGCTTACAATATTTCCATTTGATATAAAAGATGGAATTGAAGTAGTGCCACCGTAGCTAGGTTCTAGTTTCCCATTTGACACATACCCAATAGCTAACGTGCCAAAATAAAGTTCTCGAACAACATCAACTTCATTTGAAGACGCTTCGCCCCAAACATAAAGGCAACCGGAATCAATCCTCGCTTGCCATGTACGGAGCGTAATCCATCCAGCAGGCAGAGATAGAGCAGATGTCGCGATAGCTCCTGTAGTCTTATGGCCTGAAAAAACATAGCGATGCACAGCATCCCTGTAGAGAGCATAATTTAATGCAATAGCTTGGATACGCTGGTCATTCTCCTTTTCAATGGGGATAAATTGTATCATAGCNAGGATGCCCATTAAAACCGCAAGAACGGCAAGTGGTTTCATATTGCTTCAATCCCAAATTCGCGAATTATACCACGAGTATCACGCATGTCCTGGTTCAACGTGATAAATTGCTTGTCACGAATCTTTGCGCGGATTCCTTTGACGCGAGATTCACTTTTTGCTGTTTGATGATGGAATGGAAGCAGTAAAAATTCAGGAACCTTTTGCATTTTCTCATCTGACTCCAAATCTTGGAGTATGATTGCAAGAAGGCAGTTTGCAAGATTCTCACACGCATTGAGTCCATCAAGTTCTTGTGCCCAATTAATAAGTCGTTCAAGGGCAGCGATAACGTCAAAACCATGAATGGTTGCAACAACAAGTTGTTGCCGAGAACCAAGAGCAACGCGCAACGCTTCCAGTGCTGCGTATTTTGTATGTATTTCACCAATAAAAATTACATTCGGGGACGCGTACAGATGCGCCCGTTCAATTTGTGCAGGGAGCTCATGCTCGCCTTGAATTTCAGTCTGAAAGCAATATCCGTGCTCCCCCCAGGTGCCGCCTAGAGGGAGTTCCGCCGGACATTCGAACGTCACCGCATGGCCCCCATAGAGTTTGAGTCGCTCGACCACCAAGGAACTGGCCGTGGTCGTCTTGCCTGACGCTTGAGCACCCGCAATGAGGATTAGCCCCTGGCGTTGCTCTCGGGCTAATAACCATTGGCAAAGATACGGGGGGAGCCCAAGCGATTGTAATTCAGGGATGGTTGTCGGCAAGCGACGCATAAACCATGTTGGACGTTCATTGTTGACATCCTTTATTGATGCAACCCGATAATATATGCCATTATGGCAATACCGGAATGTCCAAGGTTCTACCCTGCATCCGGTCACCGGATCAGTTTGTCGGTTAGAAAGGATTGCATTAATAAGTTTATTTGGCAGATCATTTGTTTCATCAATGCAATCGTTTGGGATCGGCACCAGTTGTTGCCCACTCGCTTGGCATCCTTTTAGCCGAGCTGTTCCATCGGGAAAAAGGATTAAATCTGAAAAAATAATATCAGATAGCATTGTTATCTCGCTGTATAAATAATCGAATTCGTATCAGAACAATACGAAACAATATCTGCAATAAATGTTGAAGATGATTTATCGGCAACGCTCCCATTAATTGCAATAGACAACCATGCATCACTCTGGAATTTTGCCAATTTTGAGCATTCTTCTTTTGGAATGTTTGTTAATTCAATTGTAAAAGCCGCGTTGGAGGAGTCAGGAGCTAAAGTAATATCTCCGCCAAAGGGATTTTTTAGCGAACTTCCCTTGATAAATGCTTTCGGTACAAGTCCGGCATTCAGTGCAAGAGAATTGTCAAGGCTGGCATAATCTGCGCTGCCAGCAAACATCTGTTGTACCTGCATACGCATCGACAGGAGGTTTTGTTCCGTGTCACCGAGTTTGGAACTTGAAAACGCCGAGTTAATCCCTAATGCAGCCATTGCAACAACCAAAAGTCCAACCAAAATAGAAGCAATTGTTTCGACAAGAGACATGTTAAAAACCTCCTGGCAACAGTTGAGATTGAATAGAACTAATCGAAACGGCAATAAAAGAAATAAAGCCTGCAATGAAAAGAATACAGAATATGTTAATTATCCGTGTTTGTTGCTTTACGATTTCTACCCCGCTTTCCATCCATTCCTCGGCAATTTCATATATACGTAAGTAAAAATTGGGTAGAGCTGCATAGACAATCAAGTCATCGATAACGTCTCTGTCGGGAAATTGCATGGACGCATCATATAGCGATTCACCTAAATTTTTCCCCATGCCAAGCTCCATTGATATTGCATAAACACGTTCTTTTAAATATGAAGAAGTGTTGTCAGATTGCATTATATTGTCTAAGATATGATTTAATTGAAGGCCGGATTTCATTAAAGTTGATACAGTCAATAGCCATACAGAACCAACCAACATTTTATAGATTGACCACGGAGGAATAATCTCAAAATAAATTCTTATTTTCCCGGTCCATATAGGTAGCGTTAAAATTGATACTATAATAGCTATAATAACAAACGATATAAAAAGTATCCCGCTTGCTGAAGAGACAAATGTAGTCAAGTTATAAAAAGTTTTTGCAGAGCCATTCCAAGTTGCTGGATCGGATAACATCATAAACTTAGGCATAACTACAAATGATACAACTAAAATGAGTAAAATACACATGCCAATTAAAAATATTGGATACGCTAATGCCGATACGATATCTTTTAAAATTTTACTACGTGCAGTGTTCAAATTTGAGGCAAGTATAAGGCCCTCATGAATTTTTCCAGATCGTTGACCACTTGAAATCAACATGATCTCTTCAGGAGTTGCAAAACCAAATAAACTTGTTCCAAGATCATGCCCCTGGCCAAGCCTCTCAAGAATGGATTGGTATATTGCTGTAGTCAGAGAGTGCCGTTCCTGGGCTCGATTCCGCATCTGCTGCAATGCCAAATCCAGACTCATTCCATGCCGAGTCTGAGCTGCTAATTTCTTCCAAAGACGCGTTCTTACAGATCGATTAAAAGAAATTTGCGAAAAAAAATTATGAATATCCATGGTGTTATGCTACACTGTCAACTGGTATGAAATTTTCGTTGAAATCAAGCGGAACACTCAACCTTTCCTCAGTAATAAGCGGATCGGCCACTCCTCTTTTGATTAATTCAAGCGCATGGTCGAGATAACTTTTACCGTTCTTTTGTTTGCGCCAATATTCATATGCTGCCGATTGTTTATCTAAACGCAGATACTCAAGCAATGTCCTGTCAGTATCGATTACTTCGGCAGCTATTGTTTGACCAATAAGCCCGCTTTTTTTGCATAGTTCGCAGCCATCACCACGAACATGTATTTGTTCTCTGTCGTCACCGCACAGTTTGCGAAGTCTTTCTTGTATATCTTCTGGAATGTATTTATTTTTTTCTTCATTTTTTAATTTCATAAATGGTATTTTACAATTAGGACACAATACAGGGATTAACCGTTGATATTCAAGCCCGGATAATACATTTTGCGCACAAAGATGTTCCAACGGATTTGACATACTTTCTGATAATATTCTCACCAATCGTGGGATTATTCCAAGTGCACTACTTGCATGGACTGTTGCCCACACTCCATGACCTGTAAGCGATGCGTCAATAGCTGCTTTGGCAGCTTCAATATATCGTATCTCGCCTATCATTAAAATATCAGGATCACAGCGCATTGTTCCAGCAATCGCTTCATCATATGATTTGTTCCTTTCGTTTTGATCGTTAGAATTGACTTTTATTTGGCGAACTCCACTCATTGGATATTCAGCAGGATCTTCAATNCTATAATATGCTTTTTCTGGATGTAGACTTGTCATACATTCCATGACATGCTTTAATACGGTTGATTTNCCATGCCCCGTTGGNCCAGAAATNATACTAAGCCCAGTCCTACGTGTTAAATAATTGAATGTATCACATTGATCATTCGAAAAACCAAGATGCCCAAGTCTATCATGCAATGTACCCGTTGCAGCAGTCGAATCATATAGCAACCTGAGGCACATTGCAGTGCCAATGCCTTCTTCACCAATACATTCAATTGGCTCAGAGTGAATGCGGATAGCGTGAACACTCGGGGGTAAGTACTTTCTTTGTACGATCCGGCCGTCTTGCCGTTCCGTCGGTGAAAAAACTGCATCAGAAGATTGTGCAAGTATTTGATAGATAGTGGCTATGAGACGCTTGCCTCTTTCGGCACTAAGCTGTGTATGGTCAACAAGCAAACCATGGCAGCGAAATTTGATTATTGTATATGTACCAAAGTCAACGATATGTATATCTGATGCTCCAACATCAAATGCTTTGGCAATTAATTCAATTGCGAATTGCTGAACTTCGTTATCTCCCTGGAAATTACTTGTTGCATAGGTCGCAAATGTGGAATTAAAATCTCCTGGAGCATGAAATTCGTAGTCATAAACACCACGACGCCGTAAATTTGCAAAGAGCGATACCATATCAAGCCGGCCTTTAAGCTCACTTGATATGTGTAATACTCCGCCTGCAAGCGCAACCCGCCCTTTAATGTCCGACGGAACGTCATCGATTAGCTTAATAACATCAATAATTTCACTTTCCATAACTTATTCTTCTATTCCTAATAGCATTGTTTGTTTGCCAGTTCGGATGAAAACACCTTCTCTGTTAACTTTGCTCACAATGCCACTTCCGACTTGATCACCAATCCGAACTGTTTGTAGCTGCCCATGAATACGGATTATGGCTGTAGCACGTCCGTCAACAGCCTGAATCGATAAAACGATTGGAGGAGTATTAGAGGTTTGAGCCTGTGGTAACTTCGGTGCTGGCTTGACTGGTTCTGGTGCCGATGCAGGTATGGATTTCAATGCCGCCGGTGGTTGTTTAGGAGAAAGCTTTTCTTTCTCCTGGATTATCGCCACTTCCAACTTGGTTCTATCCAACTCAGCTCGAAGGGCAGTCAGATCCCCAAGATTTCCAGCAACCGGCGTTACTTTCTCAGACGGCATCACAGATTCAGGTTGTTTTGCTGTTGTAGGATTGGGTGCAGCGTGTGCTTTGGTCGGTATTGTAGGTTTTGACGTCGAAGGCGGTGGTGGTGTTTCCCGGATGCTCCAGGCACAAAGGCCAACCACAATCAGCAACACAGTAAGTAAGCCACCAAATACCAAATACTTTTTGTTAATTTCGTGTATCAACATATACAGCTCCTTTCATTGTCCAAGTGTTTTTTTCAAATATGATAGATTCAAGTGTTATTGATGGAAGTTGTGTAATTGTTTCAGGGAATAATTTGTCAATTATTGCAGCCGCTGGAATCCCTGTAAGTTCCCATTGCCAGCGCATCCATGGGGACGATATTTCTATGTCATCAATTTTCTTTTTTTCTGGAGGATTCATATTGAGTTTCAAGTGAGCACCAAGAGTTTGCACTCCATGATACAACAATCTAGTGCATTGATCACGATTCAATAATGATATATCATCCCTATTTGTTGTTTTAATGCCGATTGTTGCTATATGAGAAATTATTTTTGTTGGACTTTCAATTTTGCTGTTTTGAGGGAGGTGTATAAAGTCTGCTTCAGGTGTATAGTTCCAATTTATAGTAATTGTTTTTCCGTCATAAATTGCCCGCTCTAAGGCCCATCCAGATTCAAACATTGGTAGAGCCAACATAGCATTTAGGCCACAAATAATAGATTTTTTAAACGGTTGTACTGACAGCCATTTTTTTTCAAAATATTGCTCTGGATTTGATAATATTTCTTTCTTTCTTTTTTCTTTATTGATTATTGCTATTCGAGCGGCTTCCATTGCTCGCTTTCCAGCTTGATGGTCTAAAAATTTTTTTATAAATATGATGCATATTAAAATGACAATACCGCAAAATAATAAAAGAATAATTTTTTTACGTTGCTTTTCAGTTCGATATAGCGATATTAAATAACCATTTGCCCGGCCGCTAATTCGTCCAAATACACCGTACTTAATAAATGGAGATAGCCACTTCAGACTATCGTCCACTGAGTTGCAAATAATTTTTTCGTCAAACTCACAATCGAGTAATCCACGCAAAGATAAAATCCATTTTTCAGCATCTTCTCGATTGGAAAATACTTGATCTCCCATTCCCAAAATGATCCCATGGGAAAAGGCACAGACCCACCAAAACTCACCGTCAGAATCGTGCAGGCAAAAAAGTCCTAGGAACGAAGTTGCAGGCATGCGCATTGATGCAGCCAGGGAGCGGACCCCGAGCCATGCTTCAGGGTGGCCATCGCTGACGGCGTAGCCGTATTGGCGCTGCCGGAACGCGACAACGTCAAAGGCGGGATCCTGTTTTTTGGCCTCCTGCCTAATTTGTTGTAAATTAAGCATCTTGCTTGACGCCCACTGGAAGCCAACTGCAAAAAGATTATTGTTTATTGTAATCTGACGCATTAGACTATGCCTCGGCAGATTCAATAGCTATTGTAATAATGAGGAGCTTTCTCCCATAATCGCCTGTATGCCCGCTTTTTGTTAATCCAATAGATGAAGATGTGGTATGTGACTCTTTTTCAAAACCACAAAGGACCAAAGTTTGACCCATTTTCATTGTCGATCTTTGTGACAAAGCTTGAGTGGACACTTGTGGCAACTCAATTGTGACGTCTGATGTTGTAAATTCTTTCATTTCGTCAAGCGATGATAGATTGATATTATATTGCAAAATGACACGTCGCTGATCCAAAATATGTGGTATGACAGTCATAGCAAAGCCTACGGTAACCTCGCCTGGAGTGACATCCGTAGTTTGAGAATAATCCGTTGTAGATTTACCGACGCCCGCCAAATATGCATGTCGTTCGATCGCCAAGACCGGCACAGGTTGGTTGGACATGACCAAACCGCCCGCCGACGTGACTTGACTGGCATTACCCCATTCGCGCAAAGCCTTGAGTGTAGCCGATGATCCTTTGAGTTTGCCGGATACAATGGTTGCAGC
>JGI20225J20221_1001716_pt1 | contig 20427 bp, 17 predicted proteins | sample BioMet4_FD_20221 | JGI IMG/M metagenome (IMG submission 20221) | reverse complement strand
GGATGTCATCACGGGGGCCAAGCAACATGTCGAGCACGCTGTGAAGCCCCGGCGCAAACGTTCCATGACTCACGAGCAGTAGATATCGCATGTCCAATTTATCCAATCGCGTCGTAGAGGCAAACAAAACGAACTCCACCAAAAGTAAGACTGCAAACTGGAGCCCAGACCATACGAAAGGCATTTGCCAGAACCATCCGCCCTCTTTACGAAGGTCTGACTGCCTGCAAATATAGAGGACTGGCGAATTCAGTTGCTACTGTTAATGACTTTCTGGCGTCAGTGGACAGAAATAATCGGTTAACGGTAGCAACTATCTACGCCACATGGCTAACATGTTATCTTATGTTTGATGAATAATGGAATTTTTAAAATGACTCTCCGCAGGTAGTGCCCACGAGAGATCCTCTGTCATGACTTGTCGTTGCCGAGGATGTCATCGCGGTCATAGGTGATGCTGTAAGCCTGCTCAAGTGCTTTGAGCAGCTGCTTGGAGTCCTCTTCGCCAAGGGAGCTAAGCGCCTTGGCAAGACCATCTACACCCTCCGTCTGCTTGGAGTCGGCATGTTCACGCCCTGCATCGGTGGCTCGCACGATAACCCTGCGCCGGTCATTCTCGTCCGGTCTTCGCTCGACGAAGCCCTTCTGCTCAAGGGAGTCGAGGATGCGTGTCATGCGCGGACGCGTATACCCCAGGCGCTCGGCCAACTCGGAGGGGTTTTGGCCCGAGTCGGTGCGCGAAAGGTGCTCGAGAACGGGTGCCTCGCCTGCCTGAAGACCCGCAGTCGTGCCAAGGAGTCCCTTGGCTACGCCTCGGGAATACACGATGAGCTTCTTTGCGGCGTCCTCGTAATCCATGATCTCTATCTCTTAGTACGACAAGAATGGGAACTCTCGGATAATTGCCGACAGCAATAGTACCGATTTTAGCATTCCCCTTTTTCGTCACCCTCTCACGTCTCAATTTGAACATCATACCCAAGTCGCATTCCCGACCATGGATTTCCGTCTTGCTCCCTCGTTTGCATGGTCTTCAAGGTGTCGTTGGCCAGGGCGTTGTTTACCCGCGACATAGGCAGGAGTCCCCATGAACGTTGTACAGCCTATCGCAATCGTAGCGGTCCGGGGAGTGCCGGGGACGGTGAGCCCCACTCCCCTGCCATGTCCGATGCGTTCAGCGGCCTATCGAGGTGAGCCACACGGAAAGACATTGGGACAAGAGAGGACTTCCCCAAGCTGTGAATCGGCCGGATTCGTAGCGAGAAGGGAAGCTCTCCGGTTTTTTGTCGCTCTCTAACCCGTAATATCCTGACGAACAACAGTAAGCTCTCGCCCAAATGCCGCGGCCTTGCCCGAAGTAGGCGGAACTGCCTGAGCTAGGTCCGCACCGCTTGTACCCCTCTTGTCATCTGCCCGCTGCGCGCAACCAAAGGGTCTGGGCACGCCGTCAAGGAACCATCTACAGGAGAGACGCGTTGAATCGGCTTGTCACTGCCAAGACAGGACTGCGACGTTATAGTATACGAACACCAACAGGATAAGGATAGCAATGATGACGATGGCTACGACGCTATGCTTCTTTTTCACTATTGCTGCCAATCGAACTGGATCGAATACTTATCACCAAAGGCTGCGACGAACATGTTGGTTATGTCCTTCTCGGCGTTCGTACGAGCCTCATCAAAAATGCCGCCCTCAGCCACCTCTGACTCACCCTCTTCCTGACATTTTGCCTGGAAGGCAACGACGTCCTCGGCATGGACGGGATTGAGGATGTTGTCGTTCTCCTCAAGCACCCCCGACTCGTCCATGTCTGGGGTGTCGGAGCTGATATAGGGGGAGGGCAGGGACACCGTTATGGTGTCCCCTTCCTGTGAGAAGGTGGCATCGTCGAGGTTCACGCCGACCTTGATGGTGCCAACGTAGCGATACCAGAAGCTGTTCTCCGTGAATGGAATCTCGAACAGGTTAAAGAACTCATTGGCGTCGGTGGCCTTATCGGTGATATTGTATCTTTCCGATGCCGTGACCAACTCGTTCTGAGAAATGATCCGCTCGTAGACAACGGATACATCGGGAGCCTGAGGTTTGGCTATAGTCTGGCTATTTTGGAAGTACAGCATCCCCACAACGCCAAGAACTGCGCCCACGACAAATGCGGTGACGCCAATACCAAAAGGCGTCCGCAGGAAGGCCTTCCATGAGAAGGTCTTTTTTGGACCTACTTTTTCTGTGGGACGGCCTTCCTCATCGTCGGTCTCAGACACGGCTCTCCTCCTACTGAATCAGTCCTATCGGAGTAAACTCATAGCTGACAAAAAGCTAAAGACATAATAGGGCTACCTGTCTGGCATCAAGCTGAAGAATCCGTTTAATCTTTGTCACCGCAGTTCCACGACTATGGGAGGAAGACTTCCGCAGGCACCAAACGCCCATCACTCCACGGACTTGAGCGCCCCCACCATATCGATGGCCCTCGCCTTATGGCCCAGGGCAAGATCGACGACGAGCGCGCACCCGAGCGTCAAGGCGCTCGAGATGGCAACGTCCGCTGGTGAGACGTACGGGAGCGCCGAGAAGGTCATGCTTCCCGAGAAGGCCTTCATGTAGACGCCGAGGAACCAGACGCCCGCAGGGAGACCAAGCACCCACCCGATCGCCGTCGCGAGGAAGTTCTCACGCAGCACCGACGAGCGGACCTCCGATTGGTGGAAGCCGAGCACCCTCATGGTCGCATACTCGCGCTCCTGCTCCGTGAATCCGAGCATGCCGAGGTTGTAGAGGATGACGACGCCCATGAGAACCGCGGCGGCCTTGAGGATGGAGAATATCAGCGCGAACGACTGCATGGCCTGATCTGCCGAGGAGAGACCCGCCTCAGCCGTCTGCACGCCGCTCACAGACGAGCTGCCCGCAAGTTCGTCATCAAAGTCGGTGCTATCGAGCAGCAGCGCCGTCGGGGCAAACGTTCCGCCGGCGGCCTCGAAGGCATCCTCGCTCATATAGACGCCCTGGGCGAAGGGGGCGTAGGCAACACCCGTCACGGTAACCGTGCGCCAGCCAGTCTCGCCGACGGCGCGAAACGCAATCTGGTCACCCACCGAGACCTGGAGCTTCTCGGCGACGGCGTCCGTGATGACGGCCCCCGCACCCGACAACCCAACCGTATCGCCGGCGTTGTCGCGAAGATGGAGGTCACCGCCCGCACCGATGACGGTGAGGACGCCGCCTGCGCCGGAAAGCCCGCTGATCTCCATGGATGACTCCTGGACCCACTGGCCCCCGCCGGCAAGCGTCTGGACGGAGTCCCTGTCCGCCTGGGTCGCTCCGTCGGTCAGAGTCGCCTTCGACTGATAGGTCCACATCTCGCCGTAATAATAACCCGGCATGCCCTGAAGCGTCGTACCCGCCCCGAACGCCGTGATGAGCAGCATCATGCAGCCGAGTGCCCCCGAGAGGCCCATCGCGAAACGGACCTTGTTGCGCGAGATGTTGCGGAGCGTCCACCTCCACTCGAAGGGAAGCCTCTCCCAGAGAGGCGATACCCGTTCGAGCAGCGCGCAGTGACATCCCCCTGCCGTCTCCTTGCCGCGCATGGTCTCGGCTGGCATGCGCGACAGCGCTTTCCTGCAGGCAACGAGCGTGGCGGTGGTGCAGCAGATGACCACGGCGACGGTGACGCCCGGGGAGGCGGCGGTGTTGCTCACGGGCCATGCCGGCAAGGTGAACTGCGAGGTCTGCACCGCGAGCATCAACGGCGAGAGCACTCGTGGGCCGATGACGAGGCCGGCCACGGCACCGACGGCGCTCACGACGAGACCATAGAGCGCGTAGTGCAGCCGGATCTCGGAGTCACGAAATCCGAGCGCCTTCATGACGCCTATCTGCGTGCGCTGCGTGTCGACGAGGCGCACCATCGTGGTCCACATGGTGAGGAGCGCAAGCAGGAAGAACAGCGCAGAGAACACGATGGAGAGTGACCGTATCTGCTGCGTCTTGGCCACGATCGACGAGACTCCGGGAAGCGTGTCCTGGTCGGCGAAGCCCATGTAGCGGCTACCAAGGATCTGCTGGACGCTATCCTCGATCCCGCTCGCGTCGTAGCCGTCCGCAACCTTGATGCGCAGAACGGTCGGAGACATCCGCGACGACGCAACGCCGCTCGCACCAAGCTCGTCCGCGAGCACCTCCTGATAGATGCCCTCCATGTCGCTCGTACCGACGAATCCATATCCGCTCTTCATGTGGTCCGTCGAGAGGGACGAGCCATCCCCTATGTAGTAGACATATTCGGGTGACAGCACGAGTCCCTCGATCTCGAGCGTACGACTCACACCGTCCACGACAAGCTCGATGGTATCGCCCACACCGAGCCCATGCGCGGAAGCGAACTCGGCATCGAGCCAGATGCCGGAAGCATCGGGGTCATAGACACCTCCCGAGACGACCTCGGGTGCCGACACGTCGTCTGTGCCCATGCACTCGATCGCAAGGTCGGAGGTGCCGGAGGTCGCCTGCACGGAAGTGCCGGCGCTCACCTCCTCGACACCTGCAAGGGCGCGTATCCGCGCGACGTCATCGTCCGTCATCCCCGAGCCGTAGACCCATGCATCGGCGAGGTTCGTCTCGGAGAAATAGGTGTCGGTCTCCGTCTGCATGCCGCACCAGACGCCCTCGATGCCGCTGTACACACAGACTCCCAGAAACGCCATCAGAAACACGGAGAAAAACTGCGGCCACATGTGCGCGAGGTCGCGGCGCATCTTGACGAAGAGATATCCCACTACCACATCACCTCCTCCATGCCGGCTGGAGCGTCATTGTCGACAACCGAGGCGACGCGCCCGTCCTTGAGGCGGACGACGCGGTCGGCAGTCGGTGCGATCATGGCGTTGTGCGTCACCACCACCACGGTCTTTCGGCGCGTGCGCGACATGCCCTGGAGAAGGGAGAGGACCATCTTGCCCGTCTCGCTGTCGAGGGCACCGGTGGGCTCGTCACACAGCAGGAGCTTCGGGTTCTTGCAGAGGGCCCGCGCAATGGAGACGCGCTGCTGCTCGCCGCCGGAGAGTTCGGAGGGGAAGTTCCGCAGGCGGCATTCGAGCCCAACCTCCCGGAGGACATCCGCCGCTGAAAGCGGGTCTGTCCCCAGGCGACAGGCCACATCGACGTTCTCATAGACGTTGAGGTTGGGGATGAGGTTGTAGAACTGGAAGACGAAGCCGACGTCATGCCGACGATAGTCAGTGAGCGCATGGGCACTGAGCTCGGTCACATCGGTGCCCCCGACCAGGATTGTGCCTGAGGTCGCCCGGTCCATGCCCCCGAGCAGGTTGAGCGTCGTGGACTTGCCGGACCCCGAGGGGCCGAGCACGACGGTGAAGCTTCCCTCCTCCACGTCGAAGCCGACATTGTCGAGGGCACGGATGCTCTCCGTCCCCGCCCGGTAGACGCGACTGACGCCACGAAGTTCGACGAAGCTCATGACCTGCCCACCTCTCCCCCGGCGTTCGCATCGCACGTGAGGTCGGTGCCGAGGAGCTGCGAGACGAACGCTAGCGCCTCCTTGGCCCCGGCGTCCTGCGTTGTCTGCGTATGGAGCATCGCGTGGATGCCGCCGCAGATGGCCATGGCGATGCCGGCGGTGCCCACGACGTTCGTGAGCACTGTTTCCGGGAGCTCCCCACTCGCGAGATAGAAGTCGAGCGCGGAGGCGATGTGCGGTGCAGCCCTCGCCATGAGCCGCTCGAAGAGACTCTGCTCGAACATCTGATTCTGCAGGGTGAGGGAAAGGGAGTGCGAGAGGCTCCCATCACGCTCGTCCGTATCACCCGCGACCATCCGGCCTATCATGTCGATCGATTCGCCCAAGCGGACCCTGGCAGCAGCGGCCATCTCACGCACCCCACACGAGCGGTCATCCAGGATGTCCGCAAGATCTTGGATGTAGCCATCCATGTATGTGGAGAAGCACGCCTCGAAGAGATCCCCCTTCGATGCGAAGTAGTAGTAGAAGACGCTCGGGGACGTACCTGCGCCGCCGTTCATCGCCTTTATCACGTCTCGCAGCGACGTGTTGCCGACGCCCTTTCTCGCGAAGAGCTCGAGGGCCGTCGCGATGAACTGCTCCCGTTTGACCTCGGGGTCGTGCCTTGCCCTTACCATGGGCCGCTCCTTTCATAGAATGGTGTTCTACAAATGTTATAGAACGCCATTCTATGAAAGTCAACGTAAGTTTACTTATACACGACAAGTGCAACCTACCTTCTCGTTCGAAGTGCCTTGGGTGGCGATTCTCGACGAGGATGGAATCTTGCACGGCCACGTTCGCTTCCGCACGGTGGATAGCACTGACGCAGGCCATCCCTATCTACGCATGGTGGCTTCGCCCGTTCCAACATCCGACCGAGACACGACCGCCTGTGCCCTCTGCCGCTCACATCCCCCTGATGTTGATGCCTCCCCCAGGAACACCATCAAAAGAGCCGCGACCACGGCAACGATGACAGCAACGGCGAAGACATCCGTCACCGATGTGGCGAGGATGGAGTTTGCCTGGCGTAGGATCTCATCGAGATTCTGCGCATAGGCAGCCGGAACCTGCGCACGCAGCACGTCCATGGCGCTGGCGCTCGTCAGCGTGGCGGGATTCCCGACAAGCGCCTGGACGCTTGACGGCAGCTGGCTCATGTCGAGGCCGGCAAGCCCCTGGGACATCGAGCCCGTGAGGACCGCCCCGAACGCCGCCGACCCGACCGTCCTGCCCATGTTCTTGGCGAACATGGCAAGTGAGGTGACCCTGCCTATCCTCTCGCGTCCCACGGCATTCTGGGCGTTCACGTTGCTTATCGGCATATTGATCCCNACCGCGAACCCGACGAGTGCCGCATAGAGCGAGACCGTGACGCATGAGACATCTCGGCTCATCCTCGACAGAAGGAGCATCCCCACGGCCGTGAGCGCGAACGATCCCATGCTCAACGGCCGGCACTTGCCCGTCCTCGACACCAGCTGGCCGGCGACGTTGCTCGCCAGCAGCAACGCGAGCATCATCGGCGTGACGACCACGCCAGAGGTGGTGGCGCTCGCGCCGATGACGGCTTGGACGAAATAGGGAAGNTACATGATCACGACGAACATGAGGGCCTGGTTCAGGAACCCCATCGCAAGCGAGAGGCCGACGGTGCGGTCCCTGAGATACGACAGGGGCACGACGGGATCGTCCGCCCGTGCCTCGATGTGTCCGAACAGCGCGAAGAGCACCGCCGAGGTGACGNCCAACCCGATGAACTGGATGGACAACCACTCGAAGTAAGTCCCGACCATGCTGAGAGCGAGGAGAAGCGGGACAAGCGCAGCCGTGAGAGACGCGATTCCGAAGACGTCCGCCCTGCGCCCAGCCGTACGCCCCTCATCCGCTGGCATCACCTTAGGAAGGCCCACCATGACGAGAGCGGCCGCAAGAATCCCGAGTGGCACGTTAAGAAGGAAGACCCATCTCCAGCCGAGCAGATCGGTGACGAAGCCGCCAGCCATCGGCCCAATGATGCTCGCAACCCCATACATGGACGTGACGAGTCCGGTATACCTGCCCCGCTTGNTCGGCGGAAACAGATCTGCGACGGCGGTGAAGACGCTCGAGCAGATGGCTCCGCCGCCTATCCCCTGCACGGCACGGAATGCGATCAGCGTCACCATATCCCGCGATAGACCGCAGAGAACGGACCCAGCGAGGAAGACCCCGAGCCCGACAAGAAGAATCCGTTTGTGTCCGCGCAGGTCAGACAGCATCCCGCAGACTGGCATCACGATGGTCGACGTCAGCATGTAGGCTGTGAAGGGCCATGAGTAGAGCTGGGTGCCGCCGAGTTCCCCGGTGATTGCCGTCATGGCCGTGCTGACGATAGTCGAGTCGAGCGCATAGACCAAAAGGCTTGTCATGAGTCCCGCGAATACGAGGAAGGNCTGCTTCCCATCGTTATGATGCNTTTTCATGATTACTCTCCTATATATTANTATACATTATAGTAATAGAGAACAAAAACAGGCTGGACCGACCAGTCACCCTCGGAGCGTCAACCCCGAGCCTTCTGATGTCAGTCCAAGTGAAAGCTGCAGGCCCACGTGTAGAACAGGGAGTATGTCTCCGCGTAGAGCTCGATGATGGCCTTCGCCTCCTGCGACTTTCCTCCCTGCTGCCGTAGCATGGCTCTCATGCGGTTCTCTTTGTCACGAAGGCCCTCCCGCATCTCCTCCAACAACCTCTCGGCATCGCTGCGATCGAGATGATGAAGGTTGTCAAAGAATGCCGCAAAGTCGATGTAGACGGTTGGAGGCCTCATGGCATAGGCTTCCATCTCCTCGCCAAAGTATCGCAGACCCCTCTCGTTGACTGTATAGACCGTCTTCTCCGGCATCCCACCTTCGCGGATGACAGCTGCGTCGAGATAGCCCTGCGCGCACAGGCGAACGAGGTTCTTGTAGACCGTGGGTGGGCTGATCTTCGCCCAGGTCCTCATGTTCGCCTCCTCCATCCGCCCAACGAGCTCGTAGGCGTTCGACGGGCAACCAATCAGCATCCCAAGCAGCATCAGGTCAGCAGTAGACATGTTGACATCCCTCTCCCGTCAAGTCGCATCTCTCATGGCTTCACTATACGATAGAGTGCCGGCGTTGCTCTCGGATGGCAAAAGCGACATCCGAGAGCAAATGGAGATGGACAAGGTGACGAGCGAGCCGAATCCTTGCGACCCTGCTCCGTTCTCACCGCTCGGTCCCGGCCTCCTGCAGGCCAGACCCGTGACGAGCAGCCTCAAGACCACGATCGGTAAGACGGAAGAGCTCGTTTCTCACGTCAATCGCACTGATATCGCCCGAATCGTCACGCACGAAGCTCACGTTCTCGCGCGCGGAGGGCCCGGCCTCGATCTCGAGATGCTCCCTCACCCTCTCCCCGACGTCCGAGGGCACCGCGACCGAGGTGCGATTCTCGCGAACGCTCTCAACGAGACCGCGACGTGCGAGGTCACCGAGCAGGAGGGAGACCCTCTTCCTGGAGGTGTGCCTTCCGGGGAGCAGCCGTGCGATCCTGCCGCACGACAGCTCCGCACCTTCTGCAAGCCGCAGGACCTGGAGTATCTCGTCCTGCTCGTCAGCGACCGACCGGGTGGCCTCCACAACGCCACGCCGATCATGGCTGTGGTTGTGTTCGCGTCCGTACCTGTCATCCATCATGCTCATCCTCTCTAGGTCAAACTCCTTGACCGCGTTGTCGTTCATTCTTCTCAGCAGGGACGATGCCTCATGGGCCTCCTCGTCCGTAAAGCCATCCGTCAGGATGGTCGTCCACAGGGACAGAACGTCCTTGAGCCTTCCCTCGAGCCTCCTGGCCTTCTCCGTCAGGAAGAGCCTGTTCGCCCGGCCGTCCGTAGGGTCCGGCTCACGTCTGACGTAGCCCGCCCGCTCTAGCCTGCGCACCGCCACGGTCGTGGTGCCCTTGTCGATGCGCAGGAGGTCTGCCAGGCCCGCCTGGGTGATCCCCTCCCTCATGTAGAGGGCGACCAGGAACATGCACTGACCGCTCCCGATCCCGTCCTCCCCCAGGTGCTTGTCGACGAACGCCTGGTTGTAGCGGTAGAGGAAGGAGATCCATCTGCCGATCAGGTCCGTCTCGCTCCATTCCATGCGCGCTCCCCTTTCACTAATTGGATATCCAACCTTATAGTGTCACTATATGGTTGGATATGCAACTATATTTTTGGGAAGTTTTGGATGGTGCCGCGTACCCTTGGACGCTAGATGATTACGCGGTATATATGGCGTATATGCATACTACGAGGCAACCTCTGATGGATGGCAAAGGTCCGAGGCACGAGATGCGGCATCGGCTCATACCAGAACGACTCACGCTTCTTGTCCTTGGAGGCTAAGAACCAGCCTCGCATACCCAGCATGCCATGGCAGAGCAGATGACTTACGTCTATGACAATCCTCCTGCTATGCTCAGGATTGCGTTTCCGAACAAACCCGCGGGGGCCACGAGAACAAGCCGTTCGTCCTCCGAACACGCCTAGAGTAGGGCAACCGCCGGCAATGAGACGAAAGGCGCCGGCATCATCTGCACGGGTAACGAGTCCGGCCTATCCTTCCTGCTACCCCATCCCCGCTAGGCACTGCAGCTTGTCCATCGCAACCTTCGGCTATCTCGGCCCGGCTCCCATGCTCTGCGACGCAAAAAGAGACACGCATCCGAGCAGGTGTGAGCAGCCGCTTTCGCATGAAAACTACTGTCAGGATTCAGTAGTTGCTTCCTATGACGTAGGCGAGAATCCCATTAGATCCAGCAGTCGCATGTCAAAACAAACATGCACCCGTCATGCTATTGGCATGACGAAGCCTGGCGACACATACGAGACGACGGCTGACACCCACGACATCTCCGACAACGAGCTCGTGAGGTACGCGAGGGAGACAAGTTCCAGCGGTTCCATGGTGAGTTATACCGACTGATGCAAATGCTCATACAGAACGAAGGATCTCAGAAGCAGCACTCGCTTCTCGCGCGTCACCTACTCAGAAACCGATGCGATTCGAGGCTGCGGGGGGTCCTGGACCGTTTTTCCCTATGCTGCCCTGGAGAGGGCATTCTGGATTGGACACCAAGTCAGGAGCGAGAGGCGCCCGACATGGCCCAAACGAGAAAGCGCTACGACAGACAGTTCAAGACCTCCGCTGTCAGGGTGGTCCTCGAGGGGGAGAGAACGGTCGCCCAGCTCTCGGGCGATCCTAGGATTGAATTCGACTCTCGGACGGTAGGCCTGGGAGTATGAGGAGCTCGGCGGGATAGCGGTTCCTGGTAACGGATTCCCTAGGACGAACAAGGACCACGAGATCGCCAGGTTCCGCAGGCAGGTCGAAGAGCTCGAGATGGAAAACAGGATACCAAAGAACCTCCGGGCCCTCTCGAGTCGAAGCTGTGTGCGGGGTACCGATTCCCCGAAGTAGCGTCTTCGGTGTCGAATTCACGGGACAGGTCAACCACAGTCCGCTCGCCTTCCAAAACGACCTTTGCGGCAGCTACCTTGGACTGCCTGTCATATCTCCTTCTGGTTTGGGTCATTGCGGACACCTTCCACTTCTGACTTAGTATTTGATTTGGATTACGACCTCCAGCTTTGTCTGGTGCAGAGAGATAGGACCTGCAGGCTCTTTAACCTACAGGTCCTACCTTATGCACAAAGACGAGATTCAAGCCTCATGGGAAGCGGGGCTGATTGCATGACAGGCAGTTTCTATCCAAGCAGCCTCTCGGCAACATTCACGACACCGTCACGCCCCACTTGGCACACCTGCTCTGCTAAATCCATCGCACTCCCCATCTCATCACGACTCATCAGCGCTTCGATGAGCATCGGAAGGTTGATTCCAGCAACCACTCCAATCTCGTGTCCCTCGCCAAGAAGTGTCGCAATGGCATTCGAGGGCGTGCCTCCGAAAAGATCCACCATCACAAGCGTCTGAGTGGCCTCGTCCATGGCTTTCAGCTTTGCCGCCAGCTCGGTAACGAGCCTATCGAGGGACCAGTCCGGCATGAAGGACAGGTAATCGAACTTATCCTTTGGCCCGAGGATCATCTGTGCCGCATCGCTTAAACCTTCTGCCAGCCTACCGTGCGTCATAATGAGAACATTGACCATTCCGGAACTCCTAGAATAGACCGATGATCGCGCCGACGATGCCGACTACGATGAGTCCAAGCAAGAGCTTGGTGACAGAAGCATTCTTGCGGTCGTGCAGGTACCAAATGACGCCAGTGACGATGAACGGCAGAAGGCCGGGCATGAGCCCGTCAAGGATGCCTTGCAGGGCCGTCGCAGCATCACCCATGCCCCATGCAATGGGGGTGGTGACCGTGACAAACCCAGCGGTCAAGCCACCGATGACGATGAGGCCAAGAATTGAGAGTACCCTGGTAATTTGAGAGATTGCCTCGGGGGAGAATATCTGGGAGTCCATGATGTTCATGCCCTGCTTGTATCCAAACTTTACACCCCAGAAGGAGATGCCGATCGTCAGCACGGTCCACGCCACGATGAAGATAATCGGGCCGAGCGCATTGCCCGTAAGGGCAAGACCCATGCAGAAGCTCAGAAGCAGAGCGTTTAGCGTACTGCCATAGAGCGAGTCACCGAGCGCAGCCAATGGTCCCATGAGACCGGCTTTGATGGCGTCAATCATGTCGTCGGGTACGTCGGCACCATGTGCTCGCTGGTCCTCCATGGCCAGAACAGCACCGACAATGGGCGTACCGATAGTCATCTCGGTGTTGAAAAACACCATGTGACGAGTGAGGGCAGTCCCAAGATCGTCCTTTTGTGGATAGAGCTTCTTCAGCGCAGGCGCAAGGCTCCATGCAAATCCCACGTTTTGCATACGCTCATAACTCCACGCTGAGGTGTTAGAAAAGAGCCAACGACGTGTGACCTTCTTGATGTCCTCATCGGTCAGGGTACGAACATCCTCGGACGGCTGTTCAGAGTCGGCATGCAGTTCGCCGTCGGCAGCCGACTCAGTCAGCTTCGGCATCTTGTCAGATATACCAAGCATGCTGATCATTGCAATTGCGGCCCCGATAAGCGCAACGGTAAAGACGGGGAGCTTAAGAGCGGCGACACAAACGTAGCCGATAACCAGGTAGCCCAAGAAGAACGGGCTGGGCAGCAGCATCTTGATGAGCACTGCCATTCCGATGGCAGGAAGCATGCCACCGACGACAGTGAATATATGGATGAGCGAGGCAGGAATGTAGGCAACGATGCCCTGCGCGAGGCTGGAACCAAAATAGAGGACGAGGAAGCAGGGAACAAAGCGGATCAGAAAGGCGATGATCTGCGGAAGACCAAGCGTCATCCAAGTAAGCTTGCCCAAATCGGCATCCGCTGCATACTTATCGGTCTTGTGCACCAGGAACGAGTTGATCGTCGCGAAGAGCTGCCACGCGAAGGTGCCGATAATACCGAGAGGAACGGCCACAGAGACAGCCACCTCAGGAGTAACACCAGTGGCAAGGGCAAGCGCGGTCCCCACATATCCAGCAATGTTGATGTCCGCAGACATGGCACCACCAGGTGTGACGGCACCGACATAGAGTGCGTTGATGGTCGCGCCGATAATAACGCCGTCCTTCACATCTCCCATGATGAGGCCAACTATGAGACCGGCCACGAGCGGTTTCCCGAAGCCTTGATACGAGATTGCCTGACCTCCCAACCATGGCGAGGATATCCAAGCCGCATAGGTGAATAAAGCAATGAGTGCCGCTTGCCAAATTGTCATACCATTTCCTCCTTAGAAGTGGTTTACCGGCTGACCAGGTACGGTCTGCATAAACACGTCGACGTCATCGCGACCGAGAAGGTCCTTGATGGCTGCGTAATTCTCTTCATCGAGATGAACGGTTCCTGCATACGTTTTTCTACCAGGAGCAGCACCGACGTTGCCTACGCACACCTCCCAAGGGTGTCCTGGATTTGCCACCACTAGGGCGCGAGCTGTCATCGGTGTCTTCACGATGATGAGAGACTGGTCACCGCAGTTCGCGACCAACGCTTTCCCCTCCTCAACGGAGGCCACCTCCAAGCTCACCCCACTGGGGGTGGCCATCTTCAGCGCCTTCGCAATGATTCTGTTCTTCGCGGCTGTGTCGTCCACGACCAGAAGCTGCTTGACTTTTAGCTGCTTGAGCCATGCGGTCACAACCTGACCGTGCACTAACCTGTCATCCACGCGTAAGTACATGTCTCCATCCTTTCTGGTTTGGCTTTGCTGGAACTCAATTGTTCTGACCCATCGGTTAGCAGTCGCCTGCTTAAGCGCCCACCCTCGATTCCATGCCAAGCGAAAGCACGAAATCGTGATATGGCTCTAAGTCCTCGTCATGAAGCGGGCTTTCCTTCCAGCCGTAGTCGTATCCGAGACGCTCGTATTTTCCTAAGCCGAGAGTGTGGTAGGGAAGCAGGTCGACGCGATGCGCGCCTATGCCTTGCGCCCACAGAATCATCGACCCGAGCACGTCGCGATCGTAGTTAAACCTCGGAATGACTGGAATGCGTATGTTGACCTTGCGGGGACATAGCCTCGCCAGGTATACGAGATTGTCCTGAACAAGAGCAAGACTTGAGCCAGTTGCTTCATATAGCTTCGTACCGTTGATGTGCTTGAAGTCATAGAGAAAATGATCAACGTAGGGTTCAACCTGCTTTATGGTCTCGTGTGGGACGTTGCCCGTCGTCTCGACTGCAGTGTCTAATCCTTGTACCTTCGCCTCCCTGAGTAATGGCAACGCCCACTCGATATGCATGAGCGGTTCACCGCCGCTTATAGTGAATCCGCCACCAGATGCTTCGTAGTAGTCACGATCACGCTCCACAACGTCGAGTACCTCCCCGACGGTGTACCGCCTGCCTTGAAGTTCAATGGCGTCCTTGGGACAAGCCCTCTCGCACTTATGGCATGCCGAGCATGTAGCAGCATCAAAAGTAAACTCACCGTCTACAAAGGAGATGGCGAACCGGCCCCCAGTGGCACATGTCCGTTCGCAAACACGACAGCCGACGCATCTTGTCGCATCATGGAACAGCACTGGCAAAGTAGGCTCCTGCGTTTCGGGGTTGGCACACCATGGGCAGTGAAGGGGACATCCCTTAAGAAAAGCGACCGTCCGAATGCCGGGGCCGTCGTGCGTGGCAAAGCGCTCAATGCTCATGACGTAGATCGACACGTCAGCATCCATCGCCCTTCTTCTCTCCAGATGGTCGAATTCAACACGATTTCATGACACACCAGCCGATATCGCCTCATTCGTCCCAAAGCGTGCGCGAGATGACCTCGTCCTGAACATCCCTTGGAAGGTCGACGAAGACCGCACTGTAGCCTGCGACCCGTACAATTAGGTCGGGATACTTCTCGGGATTTACCTGCGCATCTTCAAGTTCTCCCTTGTCACAAACGGTGACCATGAGCTGGCATCCCCCGCGCTTGAAGTACGTGTCAAAGAGGCACTTGACCTTCTCGCGATCGCAACTGAACATACGTGGCGTGAACTTTATGTTCTGAACGCTTCCTGCGTGGTAACGCGAATCAAACTTCGCAAGTGAGTTGAGCATCGCGGTAGGACCACTCGTTGCCGCCCCACCTTGCGGGTTATTCGCAGGGTTGAGGTAAAGTCCCGCACGGCGTCCGTCAGCACTCGCGGCAGTCATGTGTCCCCAGTCGGTGTTGGTCTGGTTGTTTGAGATGACGATGAGGTAGTAACCCATTCCCTTGGCAATGCCACGACTCCGAACGCCCTTGGCCACATACTCGTAGAGCTCGTTTGCCATGCCGTCGACACCATCGAGGTCGTTGCCGTACTTATCGGCGTGCCACAGGTCGAGGCGCAACCGCTCTTCGCCAGGGCCTCCGAAGTCATCGTTGCACGCGTCGACCACCTGACGCAGCGTGTAGCGACCCTCATCGTAGACAAGCGTCTTTATGGCCCACAGGGCGTCGGAGGCATTGATGTTACCGTAGGTCTCGTTCGTGCCGCCAAGAATCCGGACGCCCCCGTCGAGAAGCGCCCGCCCCCTCACCAGACAGTCATCCATCAGAATGGACGTGAACAGGAAGCTGACCTCCCTGCTCATGACCTCATAGGAGTGGTACTGGTCCTCTACCGAGAGGTCCATGTAACGGTCGAGAAGCCGTTTGTAATTGTCAGATAGATCATCGAACGAAACGAGCTCTTCGATAGGACGCACGTGTACGCCCGCACTCTTGTCGACGCCATCATAGGGATCGATGCCGCCATTGAGGCTCATCTGGAGAATCTTGAGCAGGTTGATAAGCGTGTTGGGAGTGCCTACGCTCTTCCCTTGGATGACAAACTCCGTACAGCCAAACGGCACATACTGCTCGGCAATCTCGCGCGGCACACGCATGCCATACTCGACGGCGGGGACCTCGACGTCATCGTTATAGAGCGTTGGGTAGGTGGCGCCTGCCCCGATGGCATCGTAGGCCATGTCCATGATGTCTTCAGGGGTATTTCTGTCGAAACGCAACGTGAACTGTGGCTCGACATAGCGACAGTCCCTGCACACCCTGAGACAGACACGTGCAAACTTGTCTGCCGCCTTCGGGTCGGGGCGGCCCCTGCCACCAACGATGACGCGACCATTGACGGTGGTACGACGGTTCTCGATCATCGTCCAAAGACTCTTGACGTAGCGGTACGCATCATCATCGGTGAGCAGGCCGCTCTCCATGTCCCGCTCGAGGAATGGTCCAAGCACCATGTCCAGTCTGCCGTAGTTGATGCATCCGGCACAAAGCGCATAGGCCCAGAGCAACTGCAACGCCTGGTGAAAGGTTGTGGGGGGCTCCTCGCGTACGGCGAGACAGTCGGCGCGCATGAGTTCGAGTTCGCACGCACGCATTTTGGTGGCCCCAACCTTTGCTTCGTCGCAGAGTTCGGCAAGGCGGCAGAGGACACGTTGGAACAGCTCAATTGCCTCAGAGCATGCGGAAAGGAACTCCTCGGAGGCAGGCATCTCCTCAAGACGATGCGCGATCTCCTGCTTCAGCCCCCGTACCCCGAGATTCATGAGCTTGCTGTAATCGAGCATCATACCGGAAAGACGTGCGGTTGCCATGAGGGGCGGCTCGTACTGCATGAAGAAGCCCGTGGTGGCATCCCCAAGGACATCCTGACAGTAGATCGACTTCGTATCGTTCTCCTGCCAGTAGTCGTATAGTGCATCCGCCCTCGTCTTCTCCTCATCGGTTGTGAGGGTCTGTCTAAAAGCTCGCAGCCTATGGAACACGCAGTAGTGTCCGACGCCCCCAAGCGACGTCACGCACCCAAAGCCTATGGGCAGGAAATCGAGCCTGCCGACGATAAGGTCATTTGGCTGTATGCTGCGAAACAAAGTCGGATAGAGCACCTTCAAGCACTCGATCTCCCGCCGAGCCTTGTCCCGACCAGAGAATCTGCGGTGCGTTTCGGTATAGAGTTCCATTATGCGGAGCTGTTCCTCGGGAGTCTTCTCAGACGGAATCGGCTTGCTTACCTCGACGTTCTGTGTGCCATCGATGTTTATGTGCGTCACTGTCATCACCCCGCTAGACACGTATCGTGTAAACGTCAGTCATTGGCATGCTGACCGTGGTGTGCACGCTCAGCGTCACGCCAGTTGTCTTGATAACCGCTGAGTAGGTCCACAAAGCGCTTGGCAGTGAGATGCGGACGCGTGATCGCGGAGCCCACCACGACGGCATGCGCCCCGAGGAAGATGCACTTCATCGCATCCTCTGGCGTGTAGACGTGACCCTCCATCATCACATAGCATTTGTCACAGAGCTCATGGCAGAATTGGGCGAGCATACGGTAGTCCGCGCCCTCGATGCTTGCCGTCGCAGCTGTGTAGCCATAGAGCGTTGGCGCCACGATGTCAGCACCGTTCTCTGCCGCGTGACGGCCCTCCTCGATGTTAGAGACGTCCGCGAAGGTGGGGATGTCTGGGTATTTGTCTCTGACCTGTGGGAGAAGGTCCCAGGCAACAGTTCCCTCATGCGTAACCTGTTTCGTGCAGTCCAGAGCGATGACGTCAGCACCTGCTCCGACGATGGCATCCACCTCCCTCATCGTCGGAGTGATGAACACATCGGTATCGTCGTGCCAGACCTTCCAGAGCCCGATGACGGGAAGGTGAACGGCTGCTTTGATTGCGGAAATCTGCTCAGGCGTGTTTGAGCGGATGCCCACGGCGCCGGCCCACTGCGCCGCCTCGGCCATCTTGACTGCCATGTCATCGGTGTAGATGGGGTCATCTCTCTGTACCTGGCAGCTTACGATGAGTCCTCCCCCCATCTTCTCGATAAGCTCCTTGGCCCTTGCGTTAGCGTTCCTCATGGATTCTCTCTACTCCCCCTAATCGCTGCGGTTCCTTACGTGCTGAATCTATTTCTATCATTTCTTTGATAGAAATGATAGATAGATTTTGTGAGCGGCAAGAAAATCATGAGGACCAATCAAGTAGGATATGAGTCGAGACTTAGGAGTGCCTGTCTATGGAAGATTCAAATGCCCTCATTGACGAGATCCGACTTGACGAATTCTCATCGGTTCCCCTCTACCGACAGCTCGCCAGTGACCTACATGGCATGATCACATCCGGCAAGCTGCCAGTCGGCACACCACTCGCCACCGAGAAGGCGTTGAGCAGGGACCTCGGGGTGAGCATTTCTACCGTACGCAACGCCTACGGCCTCTTAGTAAGCGAGGGTTTGGTGACGCGGAGACCTCGTCGGGGCTCGTTCGTCTCAAGCCCTGAGCTTGTGCACCAATTGAACGGGTTCTATAACTTCACGGCCGACATGCACCGCCAAGGCAATTCGCCCGGGACAAGGCTCGTGTCATTCGACCAACTCGTGCCAGAAGAAGACATCAGAGAGAAGCTCCATCTCGCACCGGGAGACGAGGTCTTCAAGATCGTAAGGCTCAGACTCTCAAATGAATCTCCGATTGTCCTAGAGGCATCCCACGTCCCCGTGCGCGTTTGTCCCGGTCTCACAAAGGAGGATGTGCGGGGTTCGCTTTACGAAGCCATCACACGCATCTCCGAGGCTTCGCCCGTCGAGGCGTACGAGATACACGAAGCCATCGTCCTCGATAAGGGACTCGCAAAGATGCTTGGGCGAGACAAGGGCGACCCCGCTTTTCGCATCCTGCGAACAACCAAGAACTCACGTGGCGAACTTTTTGAGTATTGCGTCTCCATCTGCCCGGGTGACTCCACCCACTACGAAATGACCTTGGGACTCAACGATACCAAGGTATCAAAGTTCCAGGCGTAGCAGAGCAATCGTCTGCTAAGCTCGCTCTTCGCTGGGCCATGGGCATCGAGATAGTCCGTCTCTCTCTCGATGTTGGCTTAATGACCCCGTTCGTTTTTGATTCGTGAGCGACAGCCATACTCGAACAGCAGGCGACACCATTGCCGCACCCTACGGAGCACTGACCTGGATTCCCGAGGAGCTGGATGCGATAAGCCGCTTGAACACGAGACGGTATAGATGTCTTTCTGATTCCCAATGACCTCGTAAGTCCCCGAGATGTGTCCAGGTCACTCGTAGCGTTCGATGATAGCATGCTCGTCGACGAGCAAATTGAGCATGTATGCGTCATCAAGGCCACATGCTGCGGATTGCCTCGAGACTACTGCGAACGTCAGGCTATGAGGATATGCCATCCTGCACGATTTAGCCCGAACTCGCATGACAAGGCTAGCCAGTCTCACAGTCCCATATAGCGCAGCATGCCAGTGACAGCACGCTTGGCACCGGCTGCGGCATTCACTACGGTCAGGGGTCCCTGCACAACGTCACCNGCGGCAAACACGCCAGGNACGGTNGTCTGNCAGTTCTCATCNATCTCGAGAAGACCGCATGCGTCGCTTTTGAGACCTTCGGTTGTAAGGACGAGCTTGTCCTTGGGCACCTGCGATACCGCGATAATCACCGTGTCGCAGTCCACCTGCTCAAGCTCGTCGCCGAGTCCGACGAGCCTACCATCGGAACCGAGGATCGACTGACGAAACACCGGTCCGCTCTCGTTGATTAAAACGATCGACTTCCTCTGAACGATCTGGGCACCCTCGAGCTCCGCATACTCAACCTGGTCGGAGCTCGCAGAAACCTCATCGGTGTTCGAGTACAGCGTAACGTACTTGGCACCATGGCGCAGGGCCGTGCGGGCGACGTCCATGGCAACGTTGCCGACTCCGATGATGGCAACGTCCCTTCCCATTTCACAGGTGTCCGGGTCGGCCAGGTAGTCGATGCCAAAGTAGACGTTGCCGCGAGCCTCACCATGTATGTCAAGCTTTCTGGCACGCTGAGCACCTGTAACGACGAGCACGCTGTCATAGCCGTCACGTAGGAGGTCATCTATGTGCAGCGTGCCACCAATGGTCGTATTCGGACGAATCTTGACACCCATACCCTCGAGAAGACTGCGATACCTGAGAACGATGGACTTTGACAGGCGAAAGGCCGGGATGCCGTATTCAAGCAGACCCCCGACCTTCGGACGCTGCTCAAACATCGTTACGCCGCAGCCGGCATCGGTCAGCTTGAACGCCGCGGTGAGACCGGCCGGGCCAGAACCCACGATTGCAACTTCTCGACCGTTTGGAACCATGTCATGGGGTTCCAAACGGTCGAGATATGCGTCGGACACATACCTCTCTATGCTAGAGAAGCGAATGGACGTGTCCTTCCTGCCCAACACACAATGGCCCTCGCACTGGGCACCATGGTTGCAAACGACCGCACAGGCCAGGCTCATGGGATTGTTCTCGAAGAGAAGCGCACCGGCCTCCTCGATTC
>JGI20225J20221_1001715_pt1 | contig 20440 bp, 17 predicted proteins | sample BioMet4_FD_20221 | JGI IMG/M metagenome (IMG submission 20221) | reverse complement strand
GTCGATTTCATAGTAACGAAGTCCATCAGCCGGTTCAGCCGCAATACCACAGATTGCCTCGAACTGGTAAGACAGCTTCTCGCCCTGCATATCCCCATTTTCTTTGAGAAAGAAAACATCAACACCGGGTCTATGGAGAGTGAGCTTTTTCTTGCCATCCTCTCAAGTATGGCAGAAGGTGAATCGGTCTCCATTTCGGATAACAGCAAATGGTCTATCCAGAAACGTTTTGAAAACGGAACCTTTAAGGTAAGTTATCCGCCATACGGCTATGACTGGAACGGCGAGCAAATGCTCATCAACCCAGAACAAGCAGCGGTCGTGAAGGAAATATTTGCTGCTGCCCTTTTAGGAAAAGGTACAAGCAGCATTGCCGCAGATTTGAATCTGCGTAGCGTCCCTACCAAGCGAAACGGTAAATGGACATCTACTACGATTCGCGGAATGCTCTCTAATGAAAAATATGTAGGTGACTGTATTTTCCAGAAGACCTTCTCCGATTCTGCTTTCAACCGGCACAACAACCACGGTGAAAAAGATCAGTATATGGTTTCTAATCATCATGAGGCAATTATCCGTCGCGAGGATTTCGAGGCTGTCCAAGTGCTTATCCATCAGCATTCAGCTGAGAAAGGCATCGTCAAAGGAAGCGAAAAGTATCAGAAACGCTATGCTTTTTCCGGCAGGATCGTCTGCGGAGAATGCGGTGATACCTTCAAGCGCAGGATTCATACCTGCACCGTATACAAATATACAGCATGGAGCTGCAACACTCACATTCTGGATAAGCAGAAATGTTCTATGCTCTACGTCAAAGATGAAACCATAAAGCAAGCCTTCTGTACTATGATGAATAAGCTGATTTTTGCCCACCGGATGATTTTAAAGCCATATGTTGATGCTCTGAAGAACATGTCCACTGATGACTCACTGCGACGAATTCAGGAGATAGAAACTTTACTGGCCCAGAATACGGAAAAGCGTGAAACGCTGACGCGGCTCATGACGCAGGGAATCATTGATCAGATTCTTTTCAACAAGGAAACCAATGAACTGCTTTCGCAGGCAGACAGCTTTCGCAGTGAAATTAATGCCCTGAAAAATACAGTTTCCGGAGATGTCACAAAAGTCACCGAGGCAACCGCACTGCTGCGCTTTGCAGAAAAAGGCGGAATGATACCTGCCTTTGATGAAGAACTATTCGAAAAATATGTAAACCGCATTATTATTCGCTCCAGAAATGAAGCATGCTTCGAGCTGAAATGCGGTCTGGCACTAAAGGAAAGGATGTGATGATATGGGGTACACACCATACGGCTATAAAATTGAAAATGGATGCGCCATCATCGACGAGGAAAACGCAGACAAAATCCGTAAGCTCTACAGTAATTATCTTACCGGCATGCCACTCGCCAAGGCTGCCTCGGAAGCCGGAATCGACACTTATCACGGCACAGCCAAACGCATGATGGAAAACAGGCACTATCTTGGCGACNACTTCTANCCGGCGATTATTGACAAGGAAATCTTCGAAAGTGCTGCAGCGGAGCGTATCAAACGTGCAAACAAGCTCGGCAGACTGAATCACAAGAGAGTGATAAAACCATCTGTCGTCCCGACGTACTTCCACCTTGCTGCCGCTGTGCAGCATTATGATGATCCGAGACTGCAGGCAGAATATCTCTACAGCCTCATTGAAAGCGAGGCGGTTTGATGGGTAACGTTATGGTCATTCCGGCCAGACGCCAGGTCGGAAATACAGTTAAAAAATCGGAACAGCCTAAGCTCCGCGTTGCAGCCTACTGCCGAGTCAGCACGGATTCTGATGAACAGGAAACAAGCTATGACGCACAGGTCACCCACTACACAGAGTACATTCAGAAAAATCCGGAATGGGAGCTGGCAGGAATCTTCGCCGATGACGGCATCTCCGGTACCAACACAAAGAAGCGTACGGAATTCAAGCGTATGATCGACGAGTGCATGGCCGGAAACATTGACATGATCATCACAAAATCCATCAGTCGGTTCGCCCGCAATACTCTTGACTGCCTGCAATACATCCGGCAGCTCAAGGACAAGAATATCCCGGTTTACTTCGAAAAGGAGTCAATCAACACAATGGATGCCAAAGGCGAAGTGCTGATCACGATTATGGCGAGTCTTGCCCAGCAGGAAAGTCAGAGCCTTTCGCAAAACGTAAAGCTCGGTCTGCAGTACCGCTACCAACAGGGAAAAGTTCAGGTCAACTACAATCGNTTCCTCGGATACACGAAGGACAAAGATGGNCACCTGGTTATTGATCCGGAACAGGCTGAGATTGTGAAGCGCATTTACAGGGAGTACCTCGAAGGCTACAGCATGGACAAGATCGCCGCCGGTCTGGAAGCTGACGGCATTCTCACCGGTGCCGGGAAAGAAAAATGGCACACGAGCACGATCAACAAGATTCTTCGAAATGAAAAGTACATCGGAGACGCCCTGCTGCAAAAGACCTATACCACCGACTTCCTTACCAAGAAACGGATCAAGAACAATGGCACGGTGCCTCAATACTATGTGGAGGATGACCATGAGGCCATTATACCGAAAGATCTCTTTATGCAGGTACAGGCTGAACTTGTCCGTCGCCGGGCAGTTCACGTCAGTCCATCCGGAAAGAAACGCAGCTTCTCCTGCAATCATTGCTTTGCGCAGATGATCTTCTGCGGCGAGTGCGGTGAGCTGTACCGCCGCGTCCATTGGAACAATCACGGCTGCAAATCCGTGGTATGGCGCTGCATCAGCCGCCTGGAACCAACCTCCGCCGACATGAACTGCACCAACCGGACGGTAAACGAAACCATCCTGCAGGATGTCACCGTCAAGGCACTCAACCAGATTCTCACTGATAAAAGCACCTTCCTGAAAACCTTGCAGAAAAACATCGCCAGAGCCGTTGTCAGCGCTGATACCCTTTCGCCTGATGGCATCCAGAACAGGCTGGCGGAACTGCAAAGGGAGCTCATCAAAAAGGCCAACAGCAAGCAAGACTACGACGCCATCGCCGACGAGATATTCCGGCTCCGAGAGCAGAAGGAAAAATCCGAAGTAGACAGCCACTGCCGGGAAGAAGCCATCAACCGGATCAAAGAACTGCAGGACTTCATCGACCAGCAGAAAACCGACATCATGGAATTCGATGAGGCACTCGTCCGGAAGCTCATCCAGCAAATCACCGTTTTTCAAGACCACTTCACTGTGGAATTCAAGTCCGGCGTAAGCGTGGATATTGAAGGATAATGCCTATAGACGCACGAAACCCTCTCGACCATAATAGCCGGGTGTGTTCGTCAAGTAAAAATGTTAGCAAAAGGTCCCCAAAAAGGTTAGCACCTTGGAGCACCTAATAGATTGTTCGTTCAGCCAGCGTCAGAGACCCACTACTGCCCTTTTGGGGGCCAAACAGGTCGGGGCCCAATGCTCACTTTTTGGAGCGCCTTTTCAGCGAGTACGCTGGCGCTGCATGGACTGGGTCAGCCGGTAGCTCTCGCCGGAAAAAATCACAATATGGGAATGGTGGATCAGCCTGTCAACCAGCGCTGCTGTCAGGCGGTTGTCGCCAAAGACTGTGTTCCACTGTGAGAACTCCAGATTGGATGTAATAATGAGGCTCTTGCGTTCGTAACAGTCGGAGATTACCTGAAACAGCAGCTCTGCGGCATCCTTGTGCAGGGGCACGAAGCCAATCTCGTCAATCACAATGAGCTCCACTTTTTTCAGCGTGCTGAGATAGTTGTTCAGCGTACCCTTGTTGTTCTTCTCCAGCAGGATATTGGCAAGAGATGCCGCCGTGTAAAAGCGGACATGCCGCCCCTCCTGGCAGGCTTTCAAGGCAATAGCCGTGGCGAGATGAGTTTTGCCAGTACCAACGGTGCCCATAAAAATGAGATTCTCCTTGGGTGTGAGAAATTGCAGTTCCTCCATATACTCGGCGGTCAAGCCGCTGGGCAGTTCAATGGCGGAAGTCCACACAAAGTCATCCAGCGTTTTCAGGACACGGAAACCGGCGGTTTTCACCATACGGTTAATACGGTTGGCTTCGCGCTCCTTCAGCTCCAGCTTCAGCAGATCGGTCACATATTGCTCTGTGTTTTCAAACTGGACAGAGCGCCATTCCTTGGCCATGCCGCCCAGCTTCACCTGTCGCATCATCAGCTCAATTTCCTCAGACATTTGCATCGCCTCCCATCTCGTCGGCGCAAAGTCCGTTTAGCTTCGTTTCCCGCTTTGCGGAAAACGAAGCACACTCCCTTGCTCCTCCTCTCAAAGCATGACCCATTTCATTGGGCTCATGCTTTGTTCCAAACAAAACATCATAGGCGGAGAGGTTGGGATTGTAATGCAGTGCCAGAGAACCGGGCAGTTTCAGCGGGTCAGGTCGGTACTCTTTCTTTGCAATCATGTAATAGCACTGCCGGAGGCTGTCTGCATCCGTGCGGCCATTCTCACCGGCAAGCTCCAATGCATCTGCGCACAGAGCAGCGTTGCCGTCAGAGACAATTTCGCTGAGCAGTTGAAGTGCATTTTTGCGTTCTCTGCCGCTGGTCTGTTCCAAAAATGTCTGCCACTGCTGCGGCATCTGGTGGAAGAAGCGGGTGTGCTCAATCGCTCCCGGCTTTTTGCAGAGCACGGACACATACTGCGTCCAGTCATAGACCTCATCATTGGTTTTGTAGCTCCTGCGGTAGTGGCCAACCGGGTGGTGGTCATGGAAAAACTCCACATGGTCAAAGAAAATCTTAGCCTGCACCGTTTCACCGGACAGCATGGGAGAAAGGCCGTATTTGTTAGTTTCAATGGTCACAAAGCCGCTTTTGTTCACCGTCAGTGCCGCATAGCGGAACACCGAGAACGGATACTCTGGCAGGCACAGGAGACTCGCTTTGTCATCTTCCCAAAGCTCCTCAATCAGCCGCTTTTTCTTGTAGTGGGGGCGCTGGGCATCCTTCTCACACCATTCCCACAGGGATTCGTTAAAATCGTTAAAGGACACAATGGTCGGAACTGGCACAAAGGCGTTTCTGCGGCTGTAGCCCACCTTGTTTTCCACGTTGCCCTTTTCATTACCGGACGCCGGATTACAGAACTCCGCACGGAAACGGTAATGCAGCATGAACCGTGTAAAACCGTCTGTGAGGATTCGGTCTGTGCCCTTGAGCACCTGCACAACGGCGGTGGACATATTGTCAAAGCGCAGCACCGGCGGCACCCCGCCAATGTGCTCAAAGATACGCTTCATTCCGGTAAGCAGGCATTCCTGGTTCTGCGAGGGGAAGGTCTGGGTGTAACCCTTGTTGGAATTGGGAAAGGAAATGGTCAGCGCATAACCGTCTTGTTCCTGCCCGGCGCCGTCGTAGTAGAGATGCTTGCCGAAATCCACCTGCCCACTGCCCAGCGTATGCTCTAACGGCAGATAACCGCTGTTCTTGGAATTCATCACGAACCGCTTTTTGCGGACGTACTTTTTCACACTGGAATAGCTGCCACCAAAGCCGTGCTCATCCCGCAGGCGGCAGAATATCCTCCAAACGGTGTGGCGCTGCTTGCGCGGAATTTTGCGGTCGTTCTCCAGCCATTCGTCAATCACGGGAATGAAATCTCCCAGCACCGGATAACTCGTTGGCTCGGTATCCGGCAGATTGTCCGCACTCCAGTCAAGCTGGTAGGCGTACTTCTGGACAGTCTTGAAGCTGTGACCTGTCTTTCGGGAAATTTCTCGCAAACTTAGGTCTTCATTTTCGTAGAGATCTTTGATATGATTTACTTGAGCCATTCTTAACACCTTTCTGCTACCTCCTTAGTCTTCAACAAACTAATGGTAGCGGTTATTTCAGGTGCTGACAATGGCTCACTTTTTATGCCATTTGGGGTGCTAACTTTTTCGAGACCTTTTGCGATACTTTCATTTTACCGAAAACAACTCTACGAAAAACACATCGTAGGGTGCCTTGTCTTATCACAAAAGAAAATTATTATACCCTAAGGTTAATACCGTTAAATGCCATGAGCCCGACAATTTTGAGCACTTTGTTTTGTACTCCCAGAAGCTCACCACTACAAATTATCATCAACCCGGTCCTTTTTTCAGTCCACTTGCGGTTTCATTGTTACTTTGTCATAGCGTCGTGTCAGAAGGCGGCAGAGAATAGCATCTGCCATCAGCACAACACCTGACCAGAAAAACCATGTGTTTACACCTATAACCTCAACAACCGGACCTGCAACAAGTAAGCCTATCGGCATAGAAAGAGTCATGGCGGTCATCAAAAGGGAAAACACCTTGCCCATCATTTCAGGTGCAATNCTTTCTTGAACATAGGCCATAACNGGAACATTCATAAATGTGCCAGAGGCACCCAAGAAGAAGCAGCATATAGCAAATATCCAAAAACCGCTTGTCGGTAACGCTCCGCTAATCAGTGTAGCCAGACCCATTAAGCCAATAGCTAAGGATGCCATGAAAAACCTCCTTTTCATGCCGCCCCATACACCAATAACCAAAGATGAAAGAAGTAATCCACCTGCAAAGACAAATTCCACAATGCTATTGTGCCATGCTTCGCCCATAAAGTGGTTGCGTACCAGCAGAGGGAACAGAGAACCTAAGGGCATATAAAGTATGGTCATCAGCAGCATGGGGGAAAACACAGCCATTAAAGGTTTATTTGCTTTCATTGCGATAAAGCCCTGCTTCATGTCAGACAATACACTCATCTTCTCATTGGTTTGCGGAATGTCCGGAATTATAACAAATAGGAGGCAAACTATCGCAAAAGCGGCTCCCAGTATATCCACAATCATAATGGAGGAAATAGGTAGAAATGACATAAGCGCAGCACCCAGCACAGGCCCCATCATGTTGGATATTGATTGGATCATATTTCCCCAGCCCCCTGCTTTGGTCAACATATCTGCTGGCACAAACATGGGTATTGCCGCTTGCATAGCTGGACCGTGAAAGGTATTCCCCAATCCACGCAAAAATAAAACAATGTAGATAAACCAAATAGGGGGTGTTTCCACAAGTAAAAATGCTGTGCCAAGGATGATGCTGGACACAGCTACCAGACCGTCAGCTAAAATCATTACTGTTCGGCGGTTGTATCGGTCGATCCACACACCGGCAAAGGGTCCGATTAACATATTGGGGAGAAAGGCAACTAAGGATGCAATCGTCAAGGTGATTGCGGATTCAGTCTGGATGGTCAGCCACCAGATAACAGCGAACTGCACTGCGGCAGAACCCAAGATTGAAAAAGCCTGTCCTGTGTATATTACAGCAAATTGTTTCTTCCAATTTTTTATTCTGTTCATTATAGAAATCTCCTTATATAAAATTAAAAACGAACAACTGCTTAAGCGTTGTTCGTGCAGAAAGACATAATTTTACAAGGAGATCTTCAAAAGCGAGGATATACTCATGTAAATATGTCTTTAAGCACAACAAATAAACCCTAAAAAGGGCAGTGCTTAAAAACTAAATTACATGAATATCAAATACATATTTCTACCCCACTTTCACTTTAAAATTATTATACTATATTTTAACTGCAATCTCAAGACATGAAACAGGATTATGTTCTACTCAATTTTTGAATAGCGTCTTCTTCGGAAGACACAAAGAAGATATCTCTTCCTCTATTGCTTTCATATATAAAATCTTTCAGCGGTTTGCTTGTATATACTGAAAAGTCTCCAACAATCGCAAACTTAAACTGATAATTGATAAATTTTTGCAAAATTTCACCCGCAATCCTCGTACTCAAAACAAAAAAGTCCGGGGTCACCGCATCTTTGTTCAATATAATGGAATGGCTTCCTGTTTCATAATTTACAGACATCATGAAATCCAGTGCGGACTGCACGTCTGAAATGCAAACCGCATCGCTGCTTACAATAGCTATTTCTTTGCCGTTTGCCGTAATCTTCTTTATATCCATGATTTAATTTACCTCCCTCAGTGCTTATGATTAGAAGTTGCATTAAACTATTTTTTCTTTGCGATATAAAATACATAACTGTAATAATCCTTAAACCTATTATACAAATCAGCCTCAACCTTACCTGCTTCAACGAATTCTTTAACCTCATCAGCATAATTATACTTTTTCAGGAATGCTTCCGCGTTTTCCAAAAGCGGCTGATAATAATTATCTATCCAGCACTTATCATCCAGCGCAAAATGGGCGACGGAAGTATATCCGCATTTCTCAATAACTGATAGCTTATTTTCGATTGTATCTATCTCCGAATAGGCATTAACCCAATACTGCTCGATTTCCTCCGGTCTTGTATCGGTCAGCCATGAGATTTCGGAGACAGCGATATATCCGTTAGCCTTCAAATACTTTCTCCACAGAGACAACCCCTTTTCAAAACCGATGTTGTAGATAGCCCCCTCCGACCATATTACATCGAAATAATTTTCATCAAAGGTTAAGCCATCCATCAGCATCTCTTTTGTTGTTATACGGTTAATAAGGTTATTCTCTTTTGCATTATTCTGCAGCTGATCCAAAAATTGCGGCAGCATATCGACAGCTGTTATTTGTGCAGCTGTGTTTTTTGCAAGGGTTATTGTCTGACCTCCAGATCCACATCCAATGTCCAATACTTTCGATTTTTCATTTAACTGCGGAATATAGCTTAGCGCTTTTAATGTCGCTTCTTCACTGCCCGGCCCCTGCCGTTCGTTATCCTTGTGATACTCTATGATTAATTCTAATAAATCCATTTTAATTTTCCTTGTAAAATATCTATTTTTTCTATCTCCCTTAAATTGGGGTTTATCGCGCTCCTTGCTTCAGTGATTTAATTAGCAACATCATCGGTCGCCGCATTTCATCTGACATACCCGGAATCCCCATCATATCGACACTCGGCGTCGCTTCTTCAACAGCTTCCAGCCGGAATCCGGCGTTGATGAGTCCCGAAAGAATTTGAGTCAGTGTGTGGTGCTGTTTCGTGACATCCTGTCCAAGAAAATGGGTAACTCGCTCTCCGGGATAAAAGTAATCATCAACAGGCCAATACTGAGGCTTGCCGTTTGCATTATAAATCCAGTCCTGGTTCACACCCGCCGTAAAGACAGGGTGTTCGATGTTAAGAAGAAAAATGCCATCCGCCTTTAGCGTCAGATATACTTTCCTAAAAATTTCGTCAATATCTGCAATATAATGAAGTACCAGATTGGAAATCACGCAATCGTATGAATCGGCGGGATAATCATATTCTTCCAGTCCGCAGACCCGATAGGTAATTTTAGGATCGGCATTTTTTTCTTTTGCCTCATGTATCATTTTCTCGCTTAAGTCGATACCCAGCACCTGCTTTGCACCGCACTCAACCGCATATTTGCAGTGCCAGCCGTAACCGCATCCAAGATCGAGTACGCTTTTGCCGCCTAAGTCAGGAAATAAGGCCTTGAACTGATGCCATTCGCCCGCTCCGGATAAGCCTTGTTGACTGCGTGACATTTTTGCATATTGGTCAAAAAATTGTTTTTTATCATAAATGTTGTTCATATTCTCACCTAATTCGTGCAGTTAATATCTTCCAGAATGAATGTTCATCAATCATTCGGAAGAATATCTTTCACTTCGTTAATCAATTGCTTTAGCTGCACACAGGCATTTACCCCATCTGTTCCGGCTACCGCAAAAATTGAATTTACTTTATCTTTGTATCCAAGTGGGTGAATGTTAAAATGATCTATCATGCCGACTGCCTTTTTTTCGTTTAGGCAGTATTCTTCATTTACTGCAAACAACACCTGGTTGAGCGCTGAAATTACCCGTACAATATGGGCAGTAACATAATAAACATCGTTTTTCTCGGCGTTACTTTCCGCAAACATTAAAGAAAACTCTGCTTCAAACGCAAAGAAACCAATAATAGCTCTTTTCAATTTTTGCGGGTATTTTTCCGCTACTTGCTTCAAGGTTGATATATTGCCCTCTTTATCCCACAACACTTTACAAACTGCCAGTTCTCCCATATACATCACATTCATATAGGCATGAGGATGTCCCGTTTGATAATGCGCGGAAATAGCCCCTTGCTGACATTCGGCAATCACATTTTTTACTCTATCCGCGTCACGCAGAATAAAGTCAACATGGTATCCGTTAATAACGAGCCAACCCCCGCCATTCACCCATTTACCCCATTCACCGGGAGGAACAACCAGATTATCCCGATGTTTATCATCTATTAGTTGAGCTGCCTTGTTTAAAGATACAAGGTCAAGTGTGGCTTTATCGTAATAGATACCGATATCAATATCCGATTCAGAGGAATGAGTGCCCCTAGCACGCGAGCCACCAAGCACAATAGCTTGGATGCCTGAAACATCCGCCAATGCATATACAACTTTATCTAATATTGTTTTAATTTCATTCATGTAACTCACCTCATCATTTTAATGCGTACTTCAAATCCGATTTATTGCTTTAAAAACAGCTCGTTTTTATTGTAACATCCAACTCGACCACACAACCCTGTAAAAATCAAAAAACATCTAAATCGACCACTCGCCAGGCCCCAAAAAGCCGAAACATCTAAATCGACCACTCGTTAAGCACCGACATCTAAATCGCTCTCTCACGGGCAAAATCGTGTCTTTGGACTTATTCCCATGAACCGATATTTTTGCGATTTTCACACATCGGAATTTTACTTTCAAACCCCGAAAGCACCAGTATTGCTGGACTTTTTACACACCCGTCAATTTACCCTCGACATCAATACCACGCACTCCACGTGGCTCGAGAGGACAGAATGAATGTCATTTGAGCGTATCCGTTCTCGGAAACATATCCACTACGTTTTTGGCACTATCGGTAGGCGGGAACATATCGACCTTCAACTATCACACCATTAAATGTGTTTAGTTAATAATATCGCCTTTGTTTTTAGCTAAATTTTCATGCCATTCTCGTCGCTTAGTAGCTGTCGGTTTCGTCCACTCTGTTTCTTCACCAATAATTTTTAAAGGTTCTTGTGAGCGATAAGAACGCGTTAAGTTACCAGGGAACTTTTTGTCAGTAACATTTGGGTCGTTTTCAAATTCACCTGTAGGTTCTACTATATAAACGCGTTCTCTTCCTTTTCCTTTTGCTAATGCTGCTGCAAGACCTGCCCCATTGACATTAGCAGTGAAATAAATATGGTTCATTTTAAGCCCAGGTTTGTAATTTGAATTTCCACCCGCTATCAGAAAATCACCAACTTTCAAATCTGCCTTTGTCCCATGGTAAAATGGGCCTTTATCTGTTAGTGCACCATTATATGATTTGGCCAATTCATAATTTCTAGTTGCCTGTTCAGAATCACCCAACTCCTCATAACAGTTGGCAATGTTTATATACAACGTGGAGTAAGCACTCTTAACGTTATCATCATCTATATTTTGTGCACACTGTAAGGATGTTTCCATCCATTTTAATTTATCTGTAATATTTTCTTGTATACGAGCTAAATGATAAGCTGCGATAAATCTTTCATAGTCATCCGTTGCTTCGTGCCATGCTTTATGAAACATCGCAATCGCACCCTCACTGTTTCCACAGTCCTCCAATCCCATCCCACTCATGCAGATTTTAATAATAACGTTATTTGGATCAAATTTTTTATTCATCTAATCTTACCTCCAAATTAATTGAATGTTATGATGAGTATATCCAGAACTTCAACTGCTCAAGATCTTCTCCATTGGCTTGCCTTTTGCCAATTCGTCGATTAATGAAGCAGACCAAAATAATCACTATCCCAAATCCCCCAACAAATCTCACTAATATACTATCGAAGTATAGCAGTTGAAATTCAGAACGAACAGTCTATATTTGCAATTTTGTATATGTTATAATTAAAGTGAGGAAGAGTATATTATCAGTGAAGTTAAGCTTTTATTGTTTCGGGGGTGCCTAGCACAACCCGAAATTAGCTACGCCAAACATTCACCAATCGTACCGTTTACGAAAAGGGCACTCTTAATAGGAGCGCCCTTTTCGTAAACATTGATGTAATTAATAGTCTTTTTTCTTTACTGGAATCCAAATTTCGCTTCTATACTTAGGATTCCCAGTGTCTGGACTCTCACTCCATAAAATTTCAGGACCTTCAACCGCCTCGTATCCTGATGATGGAAACCACTCTGAATATATCCTACCCCACACATTTTGAAGTGTTTCCGGGAATGGTCCAATCGATTCAAATACAACCCAAGTACTAGCATCAATTTTTAATACATCAAATTCTGCTGTTTCATCACTTGAAGTTGCTACACCGATGTAATGATCTAGTTCTCCTCTTTCTTCCATTCTTCCTTCCGAGAAATTAGTGGAAGCACTAATAATACCTGTTGGTTCTACATTTGAAATTGCTTTTAATTGTTTAATAACATCCGTGGTTAAAAGTTCAGTCATTTTTGCAATCTCTGGATTGACACCTTTAAAAATAATTGGAACTCTCTTCTTAAATCCTACTAACTTAAAAGGTCCTTTCTCAACAATACGATAGTTCATTTCGCATCCTCCTTTAATTGATAATTGAAAGGTCATTCGAGGATAAGCTTTTAATTGTGTATTCTCACTCCTTGCCTCAGAAGGGAGAATGCCATGCAGGGAATGAAAAGCACGGGAAAATGAATCAGCCGAATTATAGCCATATTTGACGGCTACATCAATTATTCTCAAATCCCTATCTTTCAGATCAAGTGCAGCCAACGTCAGTCTTCTTCTCCGAATATATTCTGATAAACTTATGCCTGCTAAAAAAGAAAACATCCGCTTGAAATGATACTCTGAACAATAAGCGATTTTAGATACTTCACTATAATCAATTTCCTCTGTTAAGTGCTCTTCAATATATGCCAATGCATTATTCATACTTCTTAAAGAATCCATCAAACAACCTCCTTTCATCATCAATATTATCAGAGGATGCATTTACCCATCCGACAATCTGTGCACAATGTAGTCGACTCACCTTATTCGGGAAACCCTTTAGTTTACATTTGTTTATTCATTAATTGCTCTAACCCTGCTTCGGATGTTAGATTTTCAAGATTATCAAATATTTCCTCTTCGCTCCAGTTCCACCACTCTAGCTTTAGTAAGAATTCAATCTTTTCGTCACTAAAGCGTTTTTTGATAAACTTAGCTGGATTCCCACCATATATTGAATAGGGTTCAACACTTTTCACTACTGTTGAATTAGCGGCAATAACCGCACCATCACCAATTATAACACCTGGCATAATGGTTACATTTTGACCAATCCAGACATCATTACCAATCACAGTATCTCCCTTAAAAGGAAGTTGTTCTATTGTAGGAGTAACCTTTTCCCATCCACATCCAAAGATATTAAAGGGATAGGTTGTGATTCCATCCATTCTATGATTTGCACCATTCATAATAAACTTCACACCCTCTGCTATTGCGCAGAACTTGCCTATTATCAGTTTATCTCCAAGAAACTCATAATGATGCTCTATATTATCATAAAATTTCTCTGGTGAATTTTTATGATCACTATAGTAGGTGTAATCTCCAATCTCAACATTAGGTCTTTTCGGTAGGTTACTTAAATAACAAACAGTTTTTATGTTTTCATTTGGATATAGTTTTTTCTTATCTGGTCCTATCATAGGATACACCTCTCTTTCATACTTTTATATGTTTTCTATCGTGTTTTATATGATTCATTATTTTGATACCATAGCAAAGCATCCTTTTCTAGTTGCTTTACAAATGCATCCTTACCAGTGCAGTAGCCTTCAATATCCTCCGAGAATCGATAAGCCAGCTCCATCTTTAATTCACCATACTCTAAAGCGATGTCTGGATGTGTACGCAGAAAGTCCCTTACTGCTATATGCCTATTAATATCTTTGTGATTGCTTTGCTCAAAAATATGAATCTGGTGTGTCCTGTTATCGCCGCCTTTGCGGAAATATCTACGTCCTTCAATACCAAACTTACCCATACACTCATAACCAATCGCTACAAATTCTTTGTTATGCTTATCAACCAAACTAATATTTGTCACTACGGGCATTATATCAATGATTGATTTAGCGGCTAACCCTTTGACTGCTGTACTGCCAATATGGTAAACCTCCACCAATATATCCTTCAATATATTCTTTATCTTCTGTGATTCATTTTCATACTCTACTTCCCAAAAGGGGTCGTACGGAACTACTCGTATAAACAATATAAACCCTCCAATCTCATTCTCAACGAATAATATTTTTAGAAAAAAGTCTTTATACTTTTTAACAATGGAGCCGCCAGCCAGAACAGACTATACTGACCAGCGACTACCTTAAATTTAATGTTTCAGATTTATTTTCTTATCTCTAATTTCATAAACTACATCAGCTACATTTTCGAGTAAGCGTTTATCGTGGGTGATAAACACGATAGTTCCGGCATACTCCTTCATTAGTATTTCCAAAGCCTCTAAACTTGGTATGTCAAGGAAGTTACTGGGTTCATCCATTAGTAGGATGTTATATCTACCCATGAGCATTTTAGCTAGCAACAATTTTATAATTTCTCCACCGCTTAAAACAGATAAGCTTTTTCCAATATCGTTCTGTTTGAACCCCATAGATGCTAGCACTGAACGAATTTCTGATATATTGTAATCACAATCCTCCTGCATAAACTCCATGACATTCTGATTACTGTTGTACTTGTAACCATTCTGTGCAAAGTAACCTATTTTTGCCTTAGGTGAAATAGAAATTCCTTCTTCATGGTTTAAGATCATTTGGATTAAAGTTGTTTTTCCGGTTCCATTACCACCAGTTAACGCCACTTTTGCTCCTAGAGGAATTTGAAAAGATGCATTTTCAAACAGTGCCTTATCCCCAAATATTTTATTAATTTCCGTACCGACTATAGGGTATGGATTATGGAGCTCCAATGCTTTACTTTGCCTGAAACGAATTCTGCGAATGTCTTCCGGAGCTTCTACATTTCCTAAGGCTGCAATCCTGTGCTCTAGGGATTTAGCGGCATTATGCATCTTTTTTTCCTTACTTCCTATTGATTTTTGATGAGCTAAACGCCCTCCGCCTTCAGTACTTTTTTTCTTTGAAGCACCTTTCGCCTTCTGTTCTATTTTACGAGCCTGTTTTCGCTTTTCCTCCGCAGCCCTTTCCAATCGGGCACGTTCCGCAATAAATTGTTCGTATTCTGCAGCTTGGCTCTTGCGTTCTTCCTCTTTCTGACGAAGATAATCAGAATAGTTTCCCCAATACTCAGTGATTTTGCCATCTTTCAGTTCCCATATTTTATCTACTATTTCATCAAGAAAATAGCGGTCATGGCTAATAACTAACAGTGCACCTGTAAAATATTTTAGCTGTCCAATTAGAAAATCAATTCCTTCACGGTCTAAATGGCTCGTAGGTTCATCCGCTAAAATACCATGAACCTGTGCCGATAATGCCTGTGCTATTTTAAGCCTTGTTTCTTCACCACCGCTCATGGTCTGTATATCTAATTGCTCAACACCGAGCTTGCCTACAAGTGCAAAATCTTTTTCCACCTGCAAAGTTACTTCGTCCAACTGGGGAATATAGGCAAGTTCACCCAGACGATTCATTTTACATCCTGGGGGAGTTAATTCTCCTAAAAGTACCCTGAGTAAAGTGCTTTTTCCAGCACCATTTGCTCCTACTAAACCAATACGGTCATAATCATATACTTCTAATTCATTTATATCTAAAACATCGCGTCCTTTGAATTCCACACGAATGTCTTTTGCTTTTAATATCAATTCCATAACATTTCCTCCTGTCTATAATCGCATGTTTTCTTTTGCTTGTACGCAGGGAAAACCCTGCGATTTTAGCAGGAAGAATTACATGAAAATTAAATACATAAATATGGTCCCTCCTATGAATTTTGTTTTAAATCTAATTTTCTAACCTCAGTTATCATGGGGCAAGCTATGGCAATGCCAATAATTAAAACACCTGATAGTAAAAACCAATGATTTACACCGATTCTATCAGCAAAGAACCCAGATAGAATTAACCCAATTGGCATAGCAAGTGACATGATACTTCCGGTCAAAGAAAATACACGTCCTAAATATTCAGGCTTAATTTTCTCCTGAAAAAGAGCTGTTTGCACACCGCTATAAAATGGCACCGAAAGCCCCATTATTGCACAGCAAACTACAAATATTACAAATCCATTTGGAGGAAGTATTCCCGAAACGGCTAAACTGGCCCCCATTATAAAAAAAGAACTTGTTATTAGTAATACACGCTTTTCGAAGCTCCCTAATCTTCCTAACAATAAGCCTCCTGCTAACATTCCAGATGCAAAGGAAATTTCCGTAATAGAAATATGCACAGGTGTTCCATTAAAGTAATCCATGCTTATTAAAGGAAATAGTGCATTAATTGGCATATAAACAAAAGTATATAGTGTTCCTAAGAGTAATAAGGCAAACAATCCTTTGTTTTGTCTCAGAACGACAATTCCTTCTTTCATTTCTCTTATGAAATTTGGTTCCAAACTTTGCACTCGATCACCCAGCTTAGGTATACGTACAATTGCTACCGTAATAGATGCAATCACAGCACCCAATACGTCGATGGCAATAATAGCATTTAAATCCCAAACGGAGTATAAGAGTGCTGCAACTGCCGGACTAACAATATAGCTTATAGACTGCAAAGACTGACTATAGCCTGCGCATTTCGTTAGCTGCTCTTCTGGTACTAAAAGTGGTGTAACCGAATTGAGTGCTGGGGTATGAAAAGCTGTTCCAATGCTACGGATAAACAATACTATCATAACCATCCAGACAGGTAGCTCCATATAGAATGCAACAATAGCAAGCACTGCACCAGCTGCTGCGATAATTAAATCAGCACCAATCATTATCTTCTTCCTATCATGACGATCCACTAGCACACCAATTGCAGGTCCAAAGACCGCATAGGGTAAAAAACCTACTAGTGAAGCCATAGACAAGACCATCGCAGATCCAGTTTTTTCTGTAAGGTAAAAAATAATCGCCATTTGCAGGATGGCACTAGTGATTAATGATACTGCTTGCCCTGCCCATATTGTATAAAACTTAAGTTTCCAATTGTTGTATTTTTCCATTTATATTATCTCCTGCATATTATTTTGCTTGAATTTCTATTTTGAATAGCATTCTAGGCAATAAAAAATGCAGGCCTAAATCCACAATGTGGCTTTTGGTCTGCATACATACAATTTGGAAACATTCATATTAAAGACATAGTTAAATAAAGGTATAGTTTAATAACCTATATCCTCACCGTAACTAATGAATGCTCAATATCGTATAAATAAGCACAACAAAAAAGCCTATCATCGGGGATAGATTCTGCTTTTTTTATTGCCAGCTTATCTTAAACGCATTGAGGCTGTCATAGTTTCGGTTCCTCCTAAATTCTTATTTGGATCATCATATATTTTAACACAATAAGTCATTAATTTTTGTCGTCCAAAAAGCGTAACTTTTTTTTTTCCGGTTTTTTTTTCGGGAACCCTTCGTTAAAGCACTAATGGTTGTTTCTCAAACACGAAGCTTTTCCGACTTGGTTTTTTTTTTTTCTTTTTGTTTTCAAATGTAAAAGTTTTTTCCGACCCATTTTCCAAAGGTTGTGCCCCCTTTTTAAATCCTAGGAATGCCTTTGGTTTTTCCCCCCCGCGTCGGGTAAAACCGAAAATTAAACGGAAACTACTTTACTCCTTTCACCTACCCGCCCTTTTTTCTCAATTTTTTTGTGAAAAAAAAAATTGGCAGTAAAAAAAAAAGGACGTTTCCTTCCCCGGGTAACACCTTTTTTTTTTTTTTTTGGTTGTTCATTTTTTTCGTCCCCCCTTCCCTTTGGTAGGGGGTTTTAGGTTCTCAAACGTCGCCAATAAAACGGCACAAAGGGTCGGGGTGGTTTTCCTTGAAAGGGTTCTTTGCCTTTTTCGTCCCCGTCCTTTTTTTTGGGTTTTCAATAACTACGGGGGAAGTCCAAAAGGCTGTTTAAAAATGTTTGTTTTCCTCAAATAAAGTTTTTTGTTTTCGAAAGGACTAAACCCTTAAAAACGGGTCGCAAATAAAAACCCGGGCTACCCTACCGCTAAGGTTTTCCAAAAATTTTGATTACAATTATTTTTTTTTTTTCGCGCTACTCAAGTTAAAGCAATACTAACCCTCCTTACAATAACAGCCTGGTTAAAAACTGTAAAACTAAAGTAAAATGTTTTTTTTAAAGGTTTATAAAAGTCAAAAAACGGGCATTTTTGGTGTGACCCTAAACCGGAAAAAATTCCAAAATAATCCCCGGCCGTTTCGAAAGCTTCTGGGTTCTTTTTGTTAAAAGGGGCCGAAAAAAAAAACTTTTTTCCTTTTTTTGTAAATTAAAGCTACCCCTAAAAAGATTTTTTTTTTCCGCCTCCCCAAGAAAAAAAAGGATTTTGGTTTTAAAAGGGTAACCCGGAAGGGGGACCGTTGTTCGGTCCTTTAGGCGTTCAGCAATAAAGAGGTCTTGCACTTTTTTAAAACCCCGTAAAGGGGTTAAAAAAAAAGGGCGCCAATAGTTTTCTCGCCCCTTTTTTTTTTTCAAGTCCCTTTTTTTTAGGTAGGGGGGTTGGCAAAGTACCCGCAATAATGGCTTTCTTACCTTCCCCCCCCTGCCCCTTTTTGACTAACAAAAACTATTCCCCCCTTTTGTTTTTTGGCTTTTTCGGCTTTTTTCATAACAAAGGCCCTTGCCTAAAAAAAAAGCCCCTTTTTAAAATGGGAAACGGCCCCCCCTTTTCGGGACGAACCTCCCTAACCCTTCCCCTCCCCGAAACTCCCGTTTTCCTTAAAACCCTTTAAGACCCCTTTTGGGACGCGGCCCGTTTTTTTTTGGTCTTTACCGCGAAAGTCTTGGTAAAGTTTTTTCCCTTTCTAACGCGATGCTTTTTAAACCTCTTTCCCATTTGTACCCTTTCCTTAACCGCCGAAGGAAACGTCTTTTTTTTTTGAATAAATTTTTTTGTTTTTTTGTTCTAAAAAGTAAACTTTTTTTTTCCCCCCTTTTTTGAGACAATTTCCTTGTTTTTTTTTTTTGGGCCCGCGGTTAAAGAAAAGGGGGGTTCCCATTTAAATACAACCCTTTTTTTTTGGTCCGGGTAAAAAACTTTTTTTTTTTTTTGGATTTAAAAGTAAAAGGGGGGGGCACTGGAAAAAAATAAAACCCGTTCCCAAAGTTTTTTCTTTTTTTTTACCAAGCTTTTTCTCGCTTTAGGAAGACCCGCATTTTCCCCGCCGATTTTTTTTTTTTTTCGCCCCAGAAATTATTTCGTTTTTTCCCCCCGTTCCATTTAAACCCGCGAAATTAGCCCTCAATTAACCAAAAAATTTGACGCCCTGTCACGCCCCCGCTAAATTAAAAAAAAAAAATTGGGCCCCTTGCCAAAATGGGTGACCTTATTTTTTTTTGGCTTTTTTCGCAAAATGTTTTTCCAAGAATAACAACACCCCTCTAAAAACGCAAGTTTTTTTTTTCGGCAAAAACCTCCCCTTTTTTCCAGACCTTTTAAACCCGTGAAACGGGAATTGGGTTATTTTGCTTTCCTTTTTTTTTTTTTTTGTAAAAAAATTGTCTGTCCGCGGAAAAACAATTCCCGATTAATTTTTTTTTTTTTTTGGCTTTTTTTTGAAAACCGATGGTTTTTTTTTTTGGGGAAAAAAAAGGAAAGGGTTTTTTTTGGGCATGTTTTTCTTTTTTTTTTTTGGATTTCCCCATTCCAGAACTGAACCATGGAAGAAATATTTGCTCTTTGTAACTGTCTGTCGTAACTTAATACCGGTAATTTGCTTGTTTCCTTGTAAAGGGAAGGCTAGTTGCGATGTCTCTTTTATGTATCGAATGACCATGATTACTTCTTTTAACTACTTACGTTGTCTACTAAAACTTTATGTTAACCTTTTCTTAATGTTTGTTGTCGAAAGAAATATTTTCTTTTCCAGGGGAGGTTCCTTACCCTGAAATAACTTCTACACCGACTTATTTAAATGGCCGGAAGCCCTTTTTACTTCTTTTTAAGGTGACCCAACTTTTAAAACGTCCTCGCTCTTCCTTTTTTCCCGGTTGCTTAGCGACCGAACTTTACCCCTACTAAAGAACTTTACTTGTTTAGGATGCTCAACCCCTCCCTTATACTTTACTCGTTCAATCATTCCCGCCCGAATAACTTTTCATTGCTATATACTTTATTTCGAGTGGCAACTTAAAGTTCAGACCCTAACTCTAACTGCTTTCTCTATATCTTATAATTGGGGCGGTAATTCCCGATTAGGGGGTAAACCGCCAAAAATTACCTAAAAAAAATTAAATTTTCAACGAATT
>JGI20225J20221_1001713_pt2 | contig 20465 bp, 15 predicted proteins | sample BioMet4_FD_20221 | JGI IMG/M metagenome (IMG submission 20221) | reverse complement strand
CCGCCGTCGTCGTGCGAGCGGTAGATGCGCACGGCGCCGAAGTAGTATTCGGGCAGCTCCGTGCTGGTCGAGGCGAAAACGATCGTCCCGTCGGGCAGGAGGACGCTGTCGTTCGACGCGTGGCCCGACTGGATGCCCGCCGGCACGGCAGGCTCCCAGGTGCGGCCGGAGTCGGTCGTTTTGCGCATCCAGAGCTCGTCCCGGCCGTTGCACCAAGTCGTGAAGTTCACCTCGGTGTCGAGGAACTTGGCGAAGAGCAGGATGATCTCGCCCTTTTTGTTCTTGATGAAGATGGGGTCGTGGCAGCAGTAGCGGATGTCGCAGCCGACCGCGTCGGGATTCGACCACGTCTTTTCCCCCGGCGCGAGGCGGGAGACCCAGTCCTTCGCGTCGCGGCCCATCGGGTCGCCGTTCCACTGCAGAAAGCCGCCGTTCCATACGGCGAGCAGCGAGCCGTCCGGCGCGAGCGTGAGACTCGGCATGTGGTAGCACTGGCGCTCGTCGAACCATTCGACGACCCAGTTTCGTTCCAGGATTTCAGCCTTCATGGGGTTGCTCCTTTCCAAATTCGAGCGTCAGAAGCGCCGCGCTCAGCGGCGGGAGGGAGGCGGACAGCTTTGCTTCGCGCCCCAGCTGCGTGAAGACGACGGGGCTCTCGCGGCCGCTTTCCGACAGGCAGCGCACCTCCTGCAGCGTGCCGTCCGGCAGCAGCAGCGAGAGATTTTCTGCCGGGTCGTGGTTGCCGTTCACAAGATAGAGAAAGACGGTTTGCCCGCGCTTCGTGCAGTAGGCGTGCAGGTGCGCGGCGCCCAGAACGATCGGGGCGTCCAGCTTTCCCGACCCGGCCAGCGCCTTTTGGAGAATGTCGCGCCGCACCGGGTTCAGCTGCATGGGCGGGATTTCGCCCGGCTGGGAGAAGCGCCCGAACGGATAGACGAGCGCGCGCCCGTCCCAGACCGCGTGGCCCGGGCAGACGGGGCGGCGGAACGAGTCGTAAAATCTCGTCCAGAGCTCCGGCTCGCCCTCGTATTCGACGCGGAGTGCGTCCGCGCTCGAGATGACGGCGGAGGCGCGCCCCTCCGGCACCTCGCCGCAGGTCTTTTCCGGGACGACCTGCTCAAAGGCGTACTCACCGCCGTTCTGCGCCATCCAGCGGCAGCTTCGGATGCCCGCGAGACGGCCGAGACCGAGCGAAAAGAGCGTCCAGGCGGCGTCGCCGGAGAGAAGGACAAAGTTGTCTGCGAACAGGGCCTCGATTTGCCCTTCGGACAGATTGCGCAGATACTGGCCGCTCACGGCGCAGCAGCAGCCGCGGACGCCGGGGTCCGTCTCATAGACGAAGGGGATACCGAACGCGCCGAGAAGGCCCGCGAAATAGACCTCCTGCGGATAGAGCTCCTCCATCCGCTCGCCCTTTTCGGTCTCGAGCGTGTAGGACGAGCGCTCCGAGATCAGAACGCGCACGCCGCGCTTTTCCTGCCGCATGGCCCCGGAGGCCGTGACGGCGTTCAAAAACGGCTTACACTCCCGCAGCATGTCCTGGTAGCCGTCGGAGAAGACGATGCCGCTGCCGTTCAGGTCGAACAGGTCGATCGTCATGCCGGCGAGGTCCAGGGGCAGCGCCGAGGCGAGCTGGAAGCGCGTGAACGCGCGGGACTTGGAGAAGCGGGAATAGGGGTAGTTTTCAAGCTCGGGATAGACCTGCGAGTTTTCGGGGATCAGCGCGCGGCAGGCCATCGAGACCATGTCGAACCGCATGAGATATTCCTGCGGCGCGACCTCTGAATAACAGGGCAGGTGGATGCGGCTCACGGGCGGGTTGCCCGCCGCGAAGCCCTCCAGAATGCCGTGCCAGTCGCGGCCCTCGGCCGCGTGGACGTAGGGCACCGAGCTCATGAGTCCCACGCGCGTCTGAGGCGAGACCTCGTGCACGGCCCGGCCCACGCGCTCCGCCAGGCGCGTCATCGTCCCGCGCGAGACGTCGAGCCAGATCTTCCGGTAGGGGTGCACGCCGCCGGGCGCGAGCACGCCGCGCACGAATTCCTCGCGCGTGAGCGTTTTTCCCGCGCGGCGGGAATACTCCGCCATGTGGGCCGGGCAGAAGCAGCCGCCCCACAGAAGCGGGTCGTGGTTGTGCAGGCGGAAGTCGTCCTCCACCCAGAGAATGTTCGGGCGGAAGGCGGCGTAGCGCGCGTAGAGCTTTACAAAATAGTCCTGCCAGGCCTCGTCCATGGGGCATACGCAGAGCGAGGCCTCGCGCCCGGCGGGGTCCACCATGCGGCGGAACGGCTGGTCCGGGCGGAGCGCCTTGCCGAGATCGGCGTGCATGAGGCTGTGCCACGGGTTCACGGACACCGTGACGCCCTGCGGCGCGACGGCCTCGCGCACGTTTTTGAGCAGCGCCAGATAGATTTCCTGCTCGTCCGGCGTCGTGTGGCCGGTGTTGAGCTCCTCCACGTTGCAGAAAACCGACACGTCGTCGATTTCGGCCTCGCGGCAGAAACGCTTCAGGGATTCCAGCTCGCGCGCCTCGTTAAAATACGGGTCGCAGCAGAAGCGAAAGGAATAGCAAAAGGGATCCTTCATAAAACCTCCCGGTCAGCGGGTGATGGGCAGGCCGTAGAACGAGAGCATCGGCATGCGCATGCAGTCGCAGGGCGTGCAGGGGCCGGGATTCATGCGCCAGACGCCGTGCAGGCGGGCACCGTCTCCCAGCGGGCGGGCAAAGTGCAGCACGAGCGACTCGGTCTTGCACTCGTAGCTCGCGCATTTCTGCAGCCCCGCNCCGTCCTCGGCCTCGAACGGCAGCAGNTCGGGCCCCACGTCGAAGGGGTTGAGCCAGTTGTAGATGCGCGAGAAGAAGAGCTCCACCGTGTCGGGCGCGGTGAGTCTGGCCTCGGTCGCCTCCGGCGCGCGCCATTCGAGCGGCTTGCTGTAGAGCTCCGCCAGGCAGCAGCGCGCGCAGCGCTCGCCCACGACCAGGTTTCCCTGCGCCGCGTTGTGGATGAAGTCGTAGAGCGCGATGTCGGTCGAGGGCAGGACGTANAGCGGCCGGGGATNGTCCGCGCNGCGCCTCGACCTGCGGGCGCTGGGCGCAGGCCAGCGCCCGCACTGGCGCGTTTCGAGCGCGAGATCGGCGGGGTTCATGCAGCGGTTGATCTGCACGGTGACGACGGGCAGCTCCGGCTGGCCGAGGCGGCTTCGCGCCGCCGCGACGAACTGGCCGAATCGCCGGAGATACGTCTCGCCGGCGTTTTCATAGCCCTCGGCCTCGCCCTGAATCCAGAGCATGGCCTTCGGGTGGATGTCGTAGTCGCCCAGCTGCTCGAGCATGTTCTCGAGCAGCGAGCCGTTTTCCTCCGGGTTCCACCAGCGCAGCGGCGCGCCGCCGTAGGCGCTCATCACGAGGCCGATGGGGTAGCCCAGCTCGCGCTTCAGAATCTTTGCGAAGTGCAGCCAGGGCGTGTGGCCTGGGTTGTGGTTTTCAAAATGGCCGATGTGGACGGAGTTCGTCGTCTCGCCGAGCGGGTGCGTGGCCAGCGCCCAGCGCCCGCTGTCGCGCAGCAGGTGGATGCCCAGCTCCGGGCCGTCCTCCACGGGATTTTTCGAGCGCCCGGCGGCGTTGCTCTGCCCCGCGATGACGAAAATATCGCCGACGCCGAGATTGTGCACCATGTCGCCGCGCGTGGAGGACAGGCCGTCCCAGCCCTCGTACTCCATGTAGGTCTCGACGCGGTAGAGCCCGCCCGCGGGGACGTGCCCGAACGTGATCTCCCAGCGCGCGTCGTCTGTCACGCGGCAGGGCGTCCAGGGGATCACGCTCTCGCCGCTCGACTCGAGCGCGATGCGCGCCCGGACGGTCACGGCGCCGGATTCGATCTCGTGGAAGGTCATGGGCAGCTCCATGTCCTGCCGGACGCGGTGGCAGGTGCCGGTCAGATGGAGGCTGGCCTCGCCCCGCGCGTCCTGCTGGAAAATCTGCCATTCGCTGGCGCCGCTTTCAATGACGACGCCCTTTTTGAGTTCCGCACCAGTCATAGCTTGCTCCTTTTAAATGGCCGCGCCCGCGGCCTCGTCGATCTGTGCCTCGCGCTTGACGCCGATGAGCGTCGAAAGAACGCCCGGCTGCCGCAGCGCCCAGGACAGGCTGTACTGCACCATGGACTGCCCGGCGGCCTTCGCGGCCTTCTCGGTCTCGTCCAGCACAGCCCAGATCTCCTCCGTCATGGGCTTCATCCAGTCGGGCTTCTCCGCCGCGCGGCTGCCCGCGGGCGGCTCCATGCCGCGGCGGTACTTGCCGGAGAGGATGCCGCCCTGCAGCACCTGGTAGGGGATGACGCCGATGCCCTCCTTTGCGCAGAAGGGGATGAGCTTCTCCAGAGCGCCCGTGTTCACGAGGCTCAGGGGCGGCTGGCACATCGCGGGGTCGGGGATGTTCTCCTCGCGCGCGGCCGCCAGCAGCGGCAAAAGCTGCTCGTAGGTGTAGTTGCTGACGCCCCAGGCACGGATCGTGCCGGCTTTCAGCTCCTGCCCCAGCGCGCGGGCGATCTCGCCGGGCTGCGTGTTCGGGTCGAAGCGGTGGAGATAGTAGAGGTCGACGTAGTCCGTGCCGAGCCGCTTCAGGCTGCGGCGCAGCTGCACGCGGATGGCCTCGGGCGAGGTGTTCTCGTCCTCGGGGGCCTCGCCGACCTTCATGCCGAGCTTGGTCGCCACGACGTAGTCCTGGCGGGCGCCGGCGACGGCCTTGCCGACGATCTCCTCGGCGACGCCGCCGTGGGAGCCCGCATACCGATTGTACCCCTCATACATGTTGGCGGTGTCAATAAAATTGATGCCCTTGTCATGCGCATAATGCACAAGACAGACGGCGTCCGGCTCCGCGACGGGGCTGCCGAAGGTCATGGTGCCGAGGCAGATCTTGGAGATTTTCAGGTCGGTGCCGGGCAGACGGGAATATAGCATGGCGTTTCCTCCTTATAAAGACGCGGCCAGTTCGTTGAGAGCGTTCATTTTTTGCAGCAGCTCGTCCAGCTGCTCCTTCGGCATGGAGCCGGGCACCCACATGGACGGGCGGCGGAAGCAGCGCAGCGCGAGATCCTGCGCGCGCATGAGCTCCTGGAACGCGTCGAGGATGCCGAACTGCCAGCCGAGGCTCAGAAATTCGGTGTAGGCCTTCTGCAGCGTGTAGAGCTTGTCGGTCTGCCCCGCCTGCGCGAGCGCCCAGACCTTGCAGTAGAACTCGGGCAGGAGATTGATCCAGGTGCCGATGGTGCCGTCCGCGCCGTAGAGAAGGCCCGGGACCAGCATCTCGTCGAGTCCGGAGTAGACGATCTTCTCCGGGTATTCGCGCTTGAGGCAGCGGATGAGGAAGATATTCCAGTCGCTCACCTTGATGCCCGCGACGCCGGGGATGTCCATCAGCCTGCGCAGCTGCGGCATGCCGGCTGTGACACCCGTCACGCCGGGGATGTAGTAGACGAAGACCGGCGCGCCGGTCGCGGCGAGCGCCGTGTAGTACTGCACGATCTCGTCCCAGCTGCCCTTGGGCGGAATGGACGCGACGGCGTCGGCGCCGAAGGACATGGCGTGCTCGGAGAGCGAGACGGCCTCGCGCTGCAGCGTCTGGCCGACGTGGACGATCGCGCGCTTGCCGGCCGACTGGACGGCGGGCAGCATCCAGGCCGCGATGTCCTTGCGCTCGCGGGTCGTGAGCTTGCTGCCGTCGCCGGTGCCGCCGTTGATGTAGAGCCCCGTGACGGGCGTTTTCAAAAGCTTCTGCGTCAGCCGTTCGAGCCGCGCCCAGTCGAGCGCCTCGTCCTCGCCGCAGGGCGCGGCGATCGGCGCGACCACGCCGCGCAGACAGGTGAAATCAAGCATAATTGCCTCCTAAAAAATAGGGGCGGCAGAAAATCTGCTGCCCCTGTGTTTTATTTCCGAAGTTCCTTGACGGCGGCGATCAGGCTTTCGCACATGATCTTCATGCTCTCGTCGTCCATGTTGCACCACCAGGGGAAGGAGAAGGAGTTGTCCCACCACTTCTCGAGCACCGGGCAGTCGAAGTCCCCGTCGCCCTTCTTCTGGAAGAGCGGATAGCGATAGAGCGGATAGTACTGCACGATGCAGCGCACGCCGTATTTCTCGGTCATGAGGTCGAGCAGATCGTCGCGCGTCTTGCCGGAGCCCATGGGATTGTAGTGCATGATGTACTGGTGCACGACGTAGCGCCCGCCGGGGATGCACTTGGAGAACTCGATCTCGGGCACGTCCTTGAGCCATTCGCGGATCTTCTTGTCCTGCGCGATGAGCGTGTTGTTGTTGTGGGTGACGCTCTTGAGCTCCTCGGTGCCGAGCGCGCACTGCGCCTCGCCGATGCAGTAGTTCTGCGGCCAGCGGTCGTCCAGGAAGCTGTCGACGTTGGACATGGCGGGCGACCAGTAGCGCTTGCGTTCGCCCTCGAAGCCGCAGGCGCCGTTGTGGCGGATGCCGGGGGCCGCGGCGGCGTCCTCGTCGGAGGCGCAGACGAACATGCCGCCCTCGCCGAGGGTCGTCATGGTCTTGGCCGAATGGAAGCTGAAGCAGCCGAAGTCGCCGAACGTGCCGACGTGCTGGCCGTCGATGCGGCAGTCGAGCGCCTGCGCGCAGTCCTCGACGACCTTGATGCCGTGCGCTTTGGCGAGCGGGACGATCTTCTTCATGTCGCAGGGCATGCCGAGCAGATGCACGCAGACGATCGCCTTCGTTTTGGACGTGATCTTGCGGGCAATGTCGTCCGGGTCGATCGTCCAGGTGTCGGGGTTGATGTCGCCCCAGACGAGCTTCGCGCCGAGATCGCCGAACGGGATCGCGGAGGCGCAGAAGGTGTAGGCGGGGACGATGACCTCGTCGCCCGGCTGGATGTGGCAGAAGATGGCGGCCATCTTGAGCGCGTCCGTGCAGTTGGCGACGGCGAAGGCGTGTTTGGCGCCGGTGAACTCCGAGAANGCCTTCTCGAACTCGACCATGTACTTGCCCTGCGTCTGGCCGCAGGCCTCGCGCATGACCTTGACGACGGCCGCGATCTCGGCCTCGGTGTAGGGGTGCTGCATGGCGGGGCAGGTCACGCGGTAGCCCGCGACGGCGCCGCGGCCGGAAGCATCACCGAGCAATTGATTTTTGGACATTTTTTTACCTCCTGAAGCCAGGAATCATCCCGGATTTTTCATGTTTGTGGGCCAGTTGGCCGTCATGCCGGCCGCCTGACATAGCTTGCGCCCCCCGGAGGGGGCGCAAGATGAAGAGCAGTTCTGCAGAGATTACTTGGTCGCGTAGTTCGTGCGCGCGGTGGCGACAGCCTCGTTGATCATGGTCTCGAGATCGGCCGCNCCGGCGTCCTGATAAGCCTTCACATAGTCGGCCCAGGAGGCGTCCACATCGAGCTGGCCGCCGATGAACTGGGCCAGATACTCGTTCGTGGTGTCGGAGAGCTTGCTGATGATGTCGGTTGCCTCGGAGGGCAGCGCGATCATGTTGTAGTAGGACGGAAGGACGATGTGCACCTTGTCGACATAGGCGGACACGGTGTCGCGGGCCTTCTGCACGAGCTGGTTGTCGGTTTCAGTCGCCCAGTTGGAGGAGAAGTCGGTCGGGTTGGAGACCGCGGTCCACCAGTCGTTGTTCGTGAAGTCGACGTAGTACTCGGTGCCGCTGAACATGTAGCTGAACCAGCAGTACTTGCAGCGGCCGTCGCCGTAGCCGTAAGCGCCGTCGATGGCCTTCCAGTAATCGGAGCCCTGATCGGTGCGGAACTGGCCGTCGGTGCAGTTCTGGAGCAGATCCTGGCCCTTGCTGGAGGCGATGTACTCAACGAGGTCGAGCACACGGTCGGGATACGTGCAGCTGGTGGGGATGAAGTAGTGGGAGTTGATCCACGTGCCGGTGTCATAGATGGGGCCGTAGTTGCCGTCGGAGGTCAGAGCCTGGCCGACCGTGAGGTCGTCGGGGGAGGCGTCTGTCTTGACGGAGGCCCAGGCCGCGTTGTAGAAGTCGCGGAACTGGCCGGGATAGCCGAAGCCGAAGTTCACAGCGCCCAGCTTGCCGGCGCCGAAATCGGCGTACGCGTCGTCAAAGTCGCCCTTGACACCGATGTTGGCGTCGAGGCCGCCGGTCTTGTAGAGCTCGGCGAGCTGCTTGACGACCGCCTTGCTGGCGTCGGAGGTCGCGGTGATGGTCCACTTCTCGGAGTCGGTTCCGAGCTCGCCCGAGAGGACGGTGCCGGTGCCGGCAGCGGACGGAGCCTGGATGCTGGTGCCCTGCGGCAGAGCAAGCTCGGCGTCGATCTCAGCCCAGTTGGTCAGTTTGTCGTTGCGGGGCCACCAGCCGACGTAGCCGGCCTTGCCTGCGGCTTCGCAGTAGGTCATGAACTCATCGACGGTCGCGGGGACCTTGCCGCCGTTGACCTCGTCGAGGATGGACTGGTTGTAGACGCTCACGCCCGCGAAGGAGGGCTCTGCGAACGCCGCGACGGAGTAGATGGCGTAGGTGGTGTTTTCATCGCCGGTGTACAGTTTGTTGTACGCCTTGTATTCCGCGGAGTTGATGATCTTGTACAGGGTGGGATAGCGGTCGGGGCTGGCGTTGATGATGTCGCCGATGTTGGTCACAAGGCCGTCCTCGATGTACTTGGCGATCTTGTCGGTCTCGCCCCAGGTCGGGAAGAGATCGGGGCCGGAGCCCGTGTAGAGCTCGGTCTGCATCCGGTCGTCGAAGCCGTCGGTGCCGGTGTCGTACTCGACGGTGATGTTGAGGTCCTTTTCGATCTGTGCGCGGATGGGGTCGTTGGCATAGCCGTCGGCGTCGTCAAGGCTGTTGCCGAACTGGGCAAAGCGGATGTTGACGTTGTCCATGCTGGCATAGTCCTGCGCGTTGGCAGCGGAAGAGGAGCTGGCAGCGGAAGAGGACGCCGTGCTCGCCGAGGTCGACTGGGCGGCAGACGCAGACGCGCTGGCAGCGCTGGAGCTGGTCGCGGTCTTCTTGCTGCAGCCGGTGAAGCAGACTGCGAGCATCATAACCGCGAGAAGCAGACAAAGAGCACTTCTGAACTTTTTCATGATTTTCCTCCTTAGACGTTTTAACTCACGCGTTATGCGTAAATTACTCTTTTACGGCGCCCAGCGTCATACCGGACGTGAAGTACGGCTGGATGAAGGGATAGACGATCATGATGGGCAGCGTGGCGCAGATAATGGTCGCCATCCGCAGCGCCATGGGGGGCGGCAGCGTGAAGCCGAGGTTCACGGCGCCGTTGCGGATCTGGTTCATCATGGAGGCGTCTGTCAGCATCCTGTGCAGCACCCATGAGAAGGGCTGCAGCTTTGTTTTGTTGCTGATGAACATCATGTAGCTGTAGTAGTCGTTCCAGTTGATGACCGCGATGAACAGGCCCACCGCCGCGATCATGCCGCGCGAGAGGGGCATGATGATGCGGAAGAAGATGCCGACCTCGTTGCAGCCGTCGATCATGGCGGCCTCCTCGAGGTCCTTGGAGACGGAGAACGAGAAGTAGTTGCGCATGATGATGAAGTAGGTGATGTTGAGCGCGCCGGGCAGCACCATGACCCAGAACGTGCCGATGAGGTGCAGGCCCTTGTAGAGGAGGTAGGTCGGCACCAGGCCGCCCGCGAAGAACAGGTTGAACACGACGAGCGCGTTGATGACGCGCATGCCCTTGATGTGCACCTTGCTGACGGCGTAGGCCATCGTGGAGGTCACCATGAGGGAGAGCCCCGTGGCCAGGACGGTCTTGAGCACCGAGATGACCAGGCTGTTCGTGTAGACCTTGGTGTGGAAGATCTGGATGTAGTACTGGAAGTCGAAGCCCTTGAACCAGAGCATCAGCCCGCCCTTGATGTATTCGTCGTAGGGCATGACCGAGGCCACCACGCAGTACCACAGGGGGTAGAAGCAGATGAGGCCGAAGAGAACGCAGAAGAGCGTGACGAAGATGTCGTAGAAGTTGAAGCCGCAGACCATCAGCATGCTGCGCCGGCAGCCGGACTCCTGTTTCGGTTGTTTTTTCATACGCGCGCCCCCTAGAAGATGCCCATGACGTCCATTTTGGAGACGATCTTGTTCGTCGCCAAAACCACCACCAGGCCCAGCAGCTGGGAAACCAGGCTGATCGCGGTGGAGACCTCGAACTGGGTGCCGCCGCCAAGACTGATCCGGTAGAGGTAGGTGGACATCACATCGCCGGTGGACAGGACGTAGTTGTTGTAGAGGTTGTAGATCTGGTCGAAGTTCGAGCTGAAGAGCCCGGCCAGGTTGAGGATCAGCAGGATTACGATGGTCGGCTTAATGGCGGGCAGGGTGATGTGCCACATCATGTCGCCGCGGTTGGCGCCGTCCATCTTGGCGGCCTCGTAGAGCGACGGGTTGATGGTGGCCATCGAGGCCAGATAGACGATCGTGCCGTAGCCGCTCGACTTGATGAGGTCGGAGACGACGACGATCGTGCGGAACATGTCGGGCTGCGTGAGGAAGTTGATCGGGTCGTGCCCCATCATGACGAGCAGTTGGTTGAGAACGCCGCCGACCTCGCCGGTCGAGGACGGGTACTCGAGAAAGACCTGCACAAGGCCGGAGAAGATGACCCAGGAGAGGAAGTACGGCAGGTAGGTCGCGGTCTGCACGACGGACTTGAGCCGCTTGAGCCGCATCTCGTTGAGCATGAGCGAGAGGAAGATCGTGAATACGGTGCTGAAGAAGATCATGTAGCAGTTGATGATGACCGTATTCTTGAACGCGCGCCAGAAGTTGGCGTCGTTCACCATCGTCTTGAAGTTCTCAAGGCCGACCCAGGGCGAGCCCCAGATGCCGAGGTTGGCGTGGTAATCCTTGAACGCCAGCTGGATGCCGTACATCGGGCCGTAATCGAAGACGAACAGAAACACAAGTCCCGGCAGTACCAGCAAATAAAGGAACCAGTAGCGCCGCATGTAGCGGAAGAAGCGAACGTACCAGGGGAGGGATTCCAGCGTAACAGCGCCGGCGGTCTGCGTTTTCTTCATTTTATCACTTCTCTTAATGAATTATTACTAATAAATTAATCCGGGACGGTGAAAATCACGGGGAAATGAGAGGCGGGAGGCCGCCTTTGAAAGGCGAAACAAAATAAACCAAGATACCAAAAAGGGATTGATATTTTTTACTTTTTAGTGTAGTATACCAACAGAAGGACGGCAAGTCAATAGACACATTCCATAATATCCGAAGAAAAAATTATTAATTTTGATCAGCGATTAGCGAGATATTATTACTAATAACCGGAAATCCCGCTGCTTTTCGGATTTTTCGATATTTAATAAAGGAGTGAATGGCCCATGACAAAGAAAATCGGCTTTATCGGCTATGGCCTGCGCTCGCGCACCATGCTCGAGGCGTTCCGCTCGATCGAGGCGGACATCACGGTCGCGGCGGTCGCGGACCCCCGGCGGGAGGAGATCGAACAGCAGAAAAAGGGCGACGAGCTGTTTGCCGGCACCCGCTATTTTGACGACGCCGCCGCGATGCTGGACACGGCGGAGCTCGACGGCGTCTTCATCGGCACGCGGTGCTCTCTGCATACGCCCATGGCCATCGAAGTTCTGAAGCGCGGCCTGCCGCTCTTCCTCGAAAAGCCCGTGTGCAATTCGGAGGAGCAGTACGCCGCCCTGAAGGAGGCCGCGCGCGGCAAGCTCGACCGGGCGGTCGTGTCGTTCCCGCTGCGCGTGACCGCGGTCGCGCAGGAGATGAAGCGGATCGCGCAGAGCGGCGAGCTCGGCCGCATCACGATGGTGCAGGCCGTCAACAACGTGCCCTACGGCAGCGTCTACTACCACAGCTGGTACCGCGACCCCAGGGAGACGGGCGGCCTGTTTCTGCAGAAGACGACGCACGACATCGACTATATCCGCTGCCTCATCGGCGAGACGCCCACGCGCGTCTTCGCGCACACGGAGAAGGTCTATTTTAAGGGCGACAAGCCCGCGAACCTCCGCTGCCCCGACTGCTCCGAGTACCGCACCTGCCGCGAGAGCAGCTACGTGGTCGGCAAGCTCTACAAGGAGGAGGTGCAGGGCGACAGCTGCTGCTTCGCCGTCGACACCGGCAACGAGGACATGGCCACGGCCACCTTCCTCTGCCCCAGCGGGACGATCATCAGCTACAACCAGAACTTCATGGTCAAAAAGAGCGCGGCCCGGCGCGGCTGCCGCCTGGTCGGCACGCGCGGCAGCGCCGAATTCGACTTCTACACCGGGAAGATCCGGCAGGACTGCTACGACAGCGCGCAGACCATCACGCACGAGTTCCTGCCCGGCAGCGGCAACCACTTCGGCGGCGACGAGGCGCTGGCGCTCGACTACATGAATCTCCTGAACGGCGGCAAGCCCTCCGCCAGCCTGCAGGACGGCCTTGTGAGCGCGGCCTGCTGCCTCGGCGCGCGGCGCGCGGCGCAGGAAAACCGCCTGGTGGACATCCTGGTCTGAGGGAGCCGCGATGGACAAAATCCTGACGCTGGACGTGGGCACAACCTCGGTCAAGACGTGTCTGTTCGAGGAAGACTGGCGCCTGGCCGCCAAGGCGGCCAGGGAATACCGGCTGCACGCCGCCGGCTGCCGCGCGGAGGCCGAGCCGGAGGACTATCTCGCGGCCATCCGGGCCTGCGTCCGCGAGCTGCCGGGCCGCGAGAGCGTGCGCGCAATCGCGGTCACGACGCAGGGCGAGACGCTCATCCCGGCGGACGCGGCCGGAAAGCCCCTCGCCCGCGCGATCGTCTGGCTCGACAGCCGGGCGGAGGACGCGGCGCGGGAGCTCGGCGCGAAGCTTGACCCGGAGGCGTTTTACCGCGAGACGGGCCTGCCGGGCCTCTCCGGGGCGCTGCCGCTCTGCAAGCTGCGGCAGATCCGGACCGGACAGCCGGAGCTGTATGAAAAAACGGACAAATTCCTGCTGCTGGAGGACTTCATCCTCCGCTGGTTAACCGGGCGGACGGTCACGGAGAAATCCCTTCTGACCTCGACCGGTTATTTCAGCCTCCGCGCCGACGGCTATTGGGACGAGGCGCTGCGCCTGGCGGAGATCGACCCCGGCAAGCTGCCGGAGCCCCTCGAGTGCGGCGAGCCGGTCGGCCCCGTGCTGCCGGAGATCGCGCGGGAGCTGGGGCTGCCCGGGGACGCCGTCGTGGTGACGGGCGCGATGGATCAGACGGCCGCGGCCCTGGCCGCGGGCTGCACCGCGCCGGGCACGGTCGCGGAGACGACCGGCACCGCGATGGTCGCGGCGGCGTACACGGACAAGCCCGTCTTCCGCGCGGAGCACCACCTCACGATCTACCGCCACGCCCAGAGGGGCGCGTATCTGTATCTGCCCATCAGCAACACGGCGGGCATGGCCCTCAAGTGGTTCCGCGACACGCTCTGCCCCGATCTCGCGGGGCCGGACGCCTACGGGGCGCTCGACCGCCTGGCGGAGAGCTCCGNCCCGGGCGCGAACGGCCTGCTGTTTCTGCCGTATCTCGCGGGCTCGGTCGACCCCGTGAACGAGCCTGCCGCCGAGGGCTGCTTCTACGGGGCCCGGCTGTCCACCGCACGGGGCGACTTCGTGCGCGCGGTTCTGGAGTCGGTCGGGTTCCAGCTGGCGGATTTTCTCGCCATGCTCTCGTCTCTCGGCTGCGGGGCCGGGTCGGTCGTGTCGCTCGGCGGCGGCTCGCAGAGCCNCCTCTGGCTGCAGATCAAGGCCGACTGCTGCGGCCTGCCGATTTGCACGCTGCCCACGAGCGAGGCCACCTCGCTCGGCGCGGCGCTGCTGGCGGCGAAGGCGCTCGGCTGGCGGACGCAGAGCGTCCCGCGCCTGCCCGCCTGCNGCCCGCGGGAGGAAAACCGGGCGCCCACGCTGGCGGCCTACCGGCGCTGGCACGAACTGTTTGCGGCCGTGCGGCCGCTTTTTGGAAAGGATGGATGACACATCATGCTGAATCATCAAAAGCCGAAGCTCGGCGTGCTGGCCCTCATGCTGGAGGACTATCTGCCCCTGTTCCCGGGCATCCGCGAGAAGCAGGAGGCCTACGTCCGCACCCTGCTCGGGGAGCTGGACGGGACGGCGGAATTCACCTTCCCGCACGCGGCCCTGAACCGCGGGGAGATCGAGGAGCTGACGGAGCGGTATAACCACGAAAAGCTCGACGGCATCCTTATTTTCCTGCTGACCTATTCGCAGGGCGAATACCTCGTCCACGCGATGCAGGATAACCGCCTGCCGCTGGCCCTCGCGCTCGTGCAGCCCGAGGAGACGGTGCGGCGCGACTTCGTGGAGCTCGACTACACCGTGAACCAGGGCATCCACGGCAGCCAGGACAACGCCAACTGCCTCATGCGCGCGGGGATCAGCTGCTCGTTCTTCGCGGGCAGCCGCCGGGACGGCTCGTTTAAGCGCTTCGTCGAGGACTTCGCCGCCGCCGCGCGCACCTGGCGCGCGCTCCGGGACATGCGCCTGGCCGTGGTCGGCAAGCTGCCCGGCATGGGCGACGTCGTCGCGGACGACATGGCGCTCTACAGAAAGCTTGGCCCCGAGCTGGTCTACGACTCGATCGGCACCGTGCAGCGCTTCTGCGCGGAGGTCACGAACGAGCAGATCACGGAGCAGATGACGCTGGACCGGCAGAACTTCGAGGTCGACCCGGAGCTCCCGGACGAGCGGCTGGCCGAGGCCGAGCGCATGTATCTCGGCATGCGCGCGTGGCTGCGCGCGGGCGGCTACTCCGGCTACACCCTCCACTACGGCGAGTGCGGCGAGGACGGCCGCTTCACGCAGCTGCCGCTGCTCGCGGCCTCCAACCTGATGGCCGACGGCTACGGCTACGCGGCCGAGGGCGACGCCCCCGCGGCGGTGCTCGTCGCCGCGATGCAGAGCCTCTGCGGCCGGGCCGGCTTCTCGGAGATGTACATGATGGACTTTGAGCGGAAGGCGATCCTGCTCTGCCACCAGGGCGAGGGCAACTGGAAGATGTGCCGCCGCGACCGCCGCCCGTTCCTCAAGAACCGCGTGCTCTCCGAGGGCGGCCTGTCCAACCCGCCGACCCCGATCTTCACGCCCGAGCCCGGCCGCGCGGCCCTGCTCTCCATGACGCACGTCTCGGGCGAGCGCTTCCGCATCGTCTGCGCCCCCGGCGAGATCTTGCCGGAGGAGGGACTTTTGCACGTCGACATGCCGTACCTGTTCTTCCGCCCGGATTCCGGCGTTCAGGGCTGCGTCACGCGCTGGCTCGAGTCCGGCGGCACGCACCACGAGGCCGTCGTCCAGGGCGACCGCCTGCCGCGCATCCGCCAGCTGTGCAGAATGCTCGGCGTCGAGCTCATCGAGGTTTAGAAAGGAGCACACCATGATCCATGATTTCAGCCGCTCGCTCGCGGATATGCTGGGCGAGGACTATGTGTCCGCCGCCTGCCGCGCCCGCGCGGCCCTCACGGGGGAGAACGAGCAGGATTTGCAGAAGATCGCGCACGAGAAGGTGGCGTTCTATCCCGCCGCCTTTGCCGCGCGCCAGGAATACCTGATGACGAGGCTCGGCGAGACGCTCTGCCCGCCCGCGCCGGACAGCGTCCGCAAAACGCTGGGCGCCCCGACCGACGGCTACCGCGCGGCCCAGCACCCGGCCACCGCGCCGCTCTCCGGCTGCGGCTGCTTCCGGCTGGGCGAGGACGGCCGGCTCTATTTCGCCGGCAAGAGCGAGCACTACCACATCCCGCTGGGCCACGGCTTCCCCGGCTACCGGCTCATCGAGAAGGCCAAGCTGCTCGGCATCCCCAACGCGACCCACAACAACACGCGCGGCTACGTGACGCGCCTGCTCGAGGAGCGGCTCATCTCCGCCGCGACGGGCGTCGAGCCCGGCACGCCGGCGTGGGACGAGCTGCTGCAGAAGCGCGAGCCGGGCGTGCTGAACCGCGTCATCAATCTCGAGACGGGCTCGCTCGTCGTCGAGGCGGCGCTCAAGATGATGCTCGCCCGCTTCTACACGATGGGCGGCAAGAAGGCCCAGTACGAGGGCCGCACGCCGGTCTTCCTCGTGATGGCGGACAACGACGGCGGCATCACCGCCGGCTACCACGGCACGACCATCCTCGCGCAGACGCTGCGCGGCATCTGGCCGGAGCTGCTCAAGAAGTGCGAAAACGCCTACCGCGTCGTCCCCGTGAAGATCAACGACGCGCAGTCCATCCGCGAGGCGCTCGAGACGTGGAACAGGCCGCCCTTCAAGACGGCGGGCTTCTGCCACGAGATCATCATGATGAACTACTCCGGCATCGTGCTGACGAAGGAATACCTGCAGGAGGCCTACCGCCTCTGCCGCGCGTCCGACACGCCGGTGCTCTGCGACGAGATCCAGTCGAGCGCGTGGTATGAAACGGACTTCCTCTTCCGCCAGTACGGCATCCACCCCGACTTCGTCTCGATCGGCAAGGGCTTCCCCGGCGGGCAGTACCCGGCCAGCCGCGTGCTCGCGAGCGGGGCCTTCGACACGCTCGAGCAGTTCGGCGCGCTCGTCACGAACGGGCAGGAGGAGCTGGCGAGCCTGGCGTACCTCGTCACGATGGAATTCCTGAAGGAAAACGGCGAGCACGTCCGGAGGACGGGCCGCTATTACCACGAGTCCGTCGAGGCGCTCGCCGCGCGGCACCCCGGCCTCTGCGCGGGCGCCAAGGGCGACGGCCACATGACGGCCCTGCTCTTCCAGGACGTGGGCGAGGTCAGCGGGTTTGTCAAACGCATGAATTTTGAGCACTGCATCGATCTCAGCGCCCAGACCTACAAGGCCAACTGCCTGCCGGTCGCGCTCACGAAGCTGCCGCTCATCGTGACGGAGCCCATGGTCGACGCGCTCGTCGGCCACATGGAGCAGTGCCTGCGCGAGATGGAGGCCTGAGGATGGAAAAGACCGTGAAGTTCGGCGTCATCGGCTGCGGGCTCATGGGCAAGGAGTTCGCCAGTGCGTCTCTGCGCTGGCTCCACCTGCTGGGGGACATCCCCCGGCCGGAGATCATCGCGGCCTGCAATCGCTCCGACGCGAATCTCGACTGGTTCCGCCGCGACCCCGACACGAAGTATTTCTATCACGACTACCACGAGCTGCTGGCGAACCCCGAGNTCGAGGCCGTCTACTGCGCGGTGCCGCACGACCAGCACGCGAAGATCTATTCGGAGATCATCCGCGCGGGCAAGCACCTGCTCGCGGAAAAGCCGTTCGGCATCGACCTCGCGGCCTTCCGGGAGATCGAAGCCGCCATGGCGGAGCATCCGGAGGTCTTCGTCCGCTGCTCGAGTGAATTTCCCTATTACCCTGCGGCGCAGCAGATGGTACAATGGTACGAGGCGGGGGAGTTCGGCCGGATCATCGAGGCGAAGTTCGCCATCCGCCACTCGTCCGACATGGACCTGCAGAAGCCCGTCAACTGGAAGCGGACGCTCGCCGTGAACGGGCGCTACGGCTGCATGGGCGATCTCGGCATCCACACGCAGCACCTGCCCTTCCGGCTGGGGATCTATCCCGAGACCGTGAGCGCGCAGCTGGCGAACCTCGTGCCGACAAGGCCGGACGGCCGCGGCGGCACGGCCCCCTGCGAGACGTACGACAACGCGATCCTGCTCTGCGGCGCCAAAAACGCCGCGGGCGACCGCTTCCCCATGACCATGGAGATGAAGCGCATGGCCCCCGGCTGCACGAACGAGGTCGAGTACGCGATCTATGGCCTGAACCTCTCGGCCCGCTTCACGACGAACGACCCGAACGCCCTCTATTACACCCGCAACACGGGCCGCGAGCAGGCGTGGAGCCGCGTCGTGGTCGGGCAGAAGACGCTTTTCCCCGTGATCACGGGCTCCATTTTTGAGTTCGGCTTTTCCGACGCGATGCTGCAGATGTATGCGGCGTATGTTTCGGAGCTGAAGGGCCTGCCCTGCGCGTTCGGCTGCTTCCGGCCGGACGAGGCGGAGAAGAGCCACCGGCTGCTCACGGCGGCGCTCGATTCCTATGAGAACCGGCGCGTCGTCACCCTGTAAACAAGGAGATTTTTATGGAAGCAACCAACTCCGCCCGCGCGCAGGACGCCTGCCGCGAGGTGATTTACGAGCCGGCGGGCGAGCACGGCTTCGTCGGCTGGGTCACCGGCTTCGACTACGCGGACGGGCGCGTCGGCCTCTCCTTCAAAGAGGTGCGGCCCGGGCGCGACCCGCGCTTCCGCGCGCCGAAGCTGGAGATGGGCGAGGCCGTCGGCGCGCCCGTGTCCTACTGCTCAGTCGAGTGCGGCAGCGCCGACACGGTCTCCGAGCGGGTGTATCTTGCGTCCGACGACAGCGGCAAGACCTGGCGCGAGACGGGCAGATGCCCCCTCGACCTGGGCTCGTTCGCCAACGTCGGCTTCCCCGACGGGCGCATCGTCGGGCTCGACGTGGGCCGCGTCAACGAGGCGCGCACCGGCTGGTGCGACTATATCGCCGTCCGCGAGAGTCTGGACGGCGGGACGAGCTGGCGCGAGACCGCGCGGCTTCTGGAGGGCTGCGCGGTCTATCTCTGGCGAATCCGCCGCCTGCGGGACGGCTCGTTTCTCGTTCTCGCGAGCCTCTACGGCACGCCCTGGGGCCCCGGCCGCGCGCGCACGACGCGCAACACCATGCTGCCGGACGAGACGTATCTCTCGAAAATCCAGACCTTTTTCCTCCACTCCGCAGACGGGCGCAGCTTCTCCGGCCCGCACTACGTGCTGCCGGGCATCGGCGCGCACGAGTACGACGTCGCGGAGCTTACGAGCGGCGAGCTGCTCTTTCTGGCGGGCGACGTGCAGGCCACGCCGGTCGGCCGCCAGCTCGTGCGGCGGGAGGGGGAGCGCTTTCTCAACGGCCCGCTGCTGCCCGTCCGCCGCGGCGCGCCGCCGGATCCGCAGCGCGACCCGCAGGGCGGCTTCGTGCCGGAGACCGTCGCGGCGCTCGACGGCGATCTGCTGGTCGGCGCGCGGCGCAACAAGCCCTACACGGTCTCCCGCGACCTGGGCGCCAACTGGTACGAGCTGCCGGGCCTGCCCGTCAGCCTCTATCAGCCGTATCTGATGCGCCTGCCGGACGGGCGGATCGCCAACCTCGGCCACCAGGGCGGGGACGATCCCATGGGCAGAGGCAGAATGTTCATCGGCGCGGACGTCTTCCGCGTCGCGGGCACGCCGCCGCAGGCGTGCAGCCTGGCGCTCGAGCGCGAGCTGGACGCGGAGCACAGGCAGTATCAGAACGCCTACACGGCCCGGCTCACCTGCGCGGGAGAGCCCCTCGCGGGGAGAAGCGTCACCTTCCGCTTCACGCCCTACTGGAACGCGGACGGCACGGTCTGCACCGACCCGCAGGAGCGCGCACCCGTGCAGATCAAAGCGCTGACGGACGAAAACGGCGCCGCCCGCGCCGAGGTGCGCGAATACGACGCCGTGCGGGATATCCATTTCTACTACAACGCCGACGCGGTCTTCTGCCCGGAGGGCGGGGCCTTCGAGCCCTGCCGCAGCCCGCTCATGAGCGTCGCGGCCATGACGCCGCGCCGGAGATGCGCGCGGCCCTACGAGGCGTACTTCGCCGAGGGCGCGCTGTTCGTTTCAGACGAGCTCGCGGCGCGCTGCCCAGGCATTTTTGAAGCGCTGCGCGCGCAGCTCGGCAAAACGAAGCCCGAGGGGCTGGACGAGGACCTGGCGCGCGAGCTGCGGCGGCTGGGCATTCTGGACGCGGACGGGCGCTTCGCCTTCCGCGTGCACGCGCACGGGCTGGCGGACGTTCTGCCGATGGGCCCGGGCGACTGGTACGAATAAAAAAATACCGCGGACGATTGACCGGATCGTCCGCGGCATTCTTTATGAAGAGAAGAGGAGAGGAAAAAATGAAGAAGTTTGATTGCTTTCTACGAGTATGAGAATACAGGAGAATTGTGAACAAAAACAGGTATAAACTGTGAAATATTTCTGAACAAAGAAAAAATCGGGAGCGGTCCGGGCCGCTCCGCGGAAAAAGCCCCCGCGCGGCACCGCCGCGCGGGGGCTTTTCTTATTTCTTTACAGGCACTTGCTCCAGCCGCAGTTCTTGCAGATGTTGCAGCCGCCCTCGAACACGAGCGGCTCGCCGCACTCGGGGCAGAGCGACTTGCCGGCCACGTCCTCGACGGCCTGGGGCTTCGGCATGATCTTGGCGGGCTTGGGCTTCTCGACCTCCGGCGTCTCGTTCGCGGCCAGCTCCTGCTGCACCTCGTTGTACATGGCGATGAGCGCGTTGCCGACCGCCATCGGGCAGCAGGCGCCCTTGCTGGTGTCGCGCCGGGTGGCGCTGCGCACCGCGTAGCTCGGGCAGGAGCCCGTGGAGTTCAGCTGGTCGACGATCGTGTAGATGTCGATGCCGCCGCGCGCGCAGATGGAGATCATGCGGCT
>JGI20225J20221_1001706_pt1 | contig 20552 bp, 19 predicted proteins | sample BioMet4_FD_20221 | JGI IMG/M metagenome (IMG submission 20221) | reverse complement strand
GGCGAGATCGTTGGGACGGAGGAGGAAGGGTAGCCTTGGCCAGCACGCGTAGGTCGATCTGGACGTCTGCGAACGTCGTCACCTGTGTCAGGGTGGTGCTCGTTCCCTTCTGGCTGTTCTTCGCCGAGGCCTTCGGCCAGTCCTCCGACGGACGGGTCTTCTCCCTGGGCGCATTCGCGGTGTTTCTCGTCTACTGCGTGATAGCGCTCACCGACAAGCTCGACGGCTATCTCGCCCGAAGCCGCAACGAGGTCACCACCTTCGGCAAGTTCCTCGACCCCATCGCGGACAAGCTCGCCGTCATCGTCGCCCTGTGCTACCTGCTCGAGACGGGCGAGGTCGGCTCCTGGTGCCTGCTCATCGTCGTGGCGAGGGAGTTCCTCGTCTCGGGGTTGCGCATGGTCGTCGCGTCCAAGGGTACGGTCATCGCCGCGTCCGGGCTCGGCAAGGCAAAGACCGCCACGACGATGGGTTCCATCTGCGGGCTCCTGCTCTGCATGAGCCTTCCCGCAGGTATCGCATGGAGCATTCTGCATGCGGCGTCGTTCGTGCTCCTCGTCGTCGCGATGGTGCTCACCGCATGGTCGGGTGTCGACTACTTCGTCAAGTCGTGGCCAGCGATCACCGAGGATGGTGACTAGGCATGGCCGAAGGGGAGATGCTCCTCCCGGACCGAGAGCTCTATGCCGCCTGCGCGGCTCTCGTCTCCGAGGCGTCCGCCGCAGGACTCACGGTGGGTACCGCGGAGTCGTGCACGGGTGGCCTCGTGACCGGCGCGATCACGTCCGTGCCTGGCTCGTCGCGCGTCGTCCGCGGCAGTGTCGTGAGCTACGCCATCCCCGTCAAGCATGAGGTGCTCGGCGTCACCGACGATGTCATCGATGGGGTGGGAGTCGTCTCCGCGGAATGTGCGGCGCAGATGGCCGAGGGCGCGCGTCGCGTGCTCGGCTGCGACGTGTCCGTCTCGGTGACGGGCATCGCGGGGCCGGGCGGCGAGGAGCCCGGCAAGCCCGTGGGGACCGTCTGGATGGGGCTTGCGACCCCGGGTGGCACGAAGACCTTCTGCGCCCTCTTCGCGGGCGACCGCGCCGCGGTGAGGCATGCTGCGGTGAGACGTGCCGTGGACCTGCTCCGTGAAGGGATCATGGAGTCTTGCGACCCACATCGATAGCCGCCTCGCAGGTCCGTCCTCACGCCGCCGCCACCTGCGCAGCTTGCCGTCACGCGTGTCAGACACTCGTCGGGATGCGGTAAGACGAGCCATGGCTGCGGGTCAGATTTCTGTCAGTATGCGCTGGTAGAGTGCCGCTAGGGATGGTTGACTGCGAACGAGTGTTCGTATATCATCACAACCAGTCGGCACACAGAGGGAGAAGTCATGGCCAAGACCAAGAACGTCATACGCGAGATTCATGCGCCCACGAGCGTGGAGGACCGCACGAAGGTGCTCCAGGAAACCACGTCCGAGATCGAGAAGAAGTTCGGGCAGGGATCCATCATGCGCTACGGTGACGGTGGTCCCAGCCTCGAGGTGGAGGCGATTCCTACCGGGTCGCTCGCGCTCGACGCGGCGCTTGGCATCGGCGGCGTACCTCGTGGTCGCATCGTCGAGATATTCGGTCCCGAGTCCTCGGGCAAGACGACTCTTTCGCTCGAGATTCTCGCCGAGGCGCAGGCGTTGGGCGGCGTCGTCGCCTTCATCGACGCCGAGCATGCCCTCGACCCAGGCTATGCGGCCCGCATCGGTGTGGACATCGACGAGGTCCTCATCTCCCAGCCCGACACCGGGGAGCAGGCGCTCGAGATCTGCGACATGCTCGTGCGCTCCGGGGCCATAGACGTCGTGGTCATCGACTCCGTGGCCGCGCTCGTCCCGCGCGCCGAGATCGAGGGAGAGATCGGCGACACCACCGTCGGCCTGCAGGCCCGCCTCATGAGCCAGGCCCTCCGCAAGCTTGCCGGGTCGCTCGCCAAGTCCAACACCACCTGCATCTTCATCAACCAGCTCCGCGAGAAGATCGGTGTCATGTTCGGCAATCCCGAGACCACGCCTGGTGGTCGCGCCCTCAAGTTCTTTGCATCGGTGCGCATGGACATCCGTCGCATCGATAGCATCAAGGTGAACGGCGAGGCCGTGGGCAACAGGGTCAAGGTCAAGGTCGTCAAGAACAAGGTGGCACCACCCTTCAAGCAGGCCGAGTTCGACATCATGTACGGGAAGGGCATCTCAAAGGAGGGCTCGCTGCTCGACATGGCCGTCAACTACGAGATCGTCAACAAGTCGGGCTCGTGGTTCACGTATGGTGACGAGCGCCTCGGTCAGGGTCGTGAGGCGGCGAAGGAGTTCCTCGCCTCAAATCCCGACCTCATGGATGAGATCGACCACAAGGTGCGTGTCGCATGCGGTCTCGTCCTGGGTGACGAGCGCGTTGGAGAGCCTGTCGAGACCGCGGATGGCGCCGACGACACCGGCATCACGGAGTAGGTGAGTGCCATGCCCGAGCCTCGCCCGCCTCTCGCGTGGGATGTGAGCCTGCCCGAAGGGGGAGCGGTCTGCTTGGGCTGGCGCAGACCCTGTGGCATCGTCACCGTGAGCACGAGTACGTATGGCGACGAGTCTTTTTCCGTTCCCGTCTCCGTCGCTCGCAAGATGCGTGCGGAGAGAAAGGCGGGTAGGCTCAATCCCGGCTCTCGCAACGAGCTCGTCCATCAGATGGGTGAGCTCGCCCAAGGGTGCGCGTCATTTCGCGTGGTAGGACTTGTCGAGAAGCGGGACTACTCCTCGAAGGAGATTGCGGACAAGCTGGGCCTCGATGGATACTCGCGACCCGTGATAGAGGCGGCCGTCGCGCGCGCGGTCGACTGCCACCTTGTGGATGATGCGCGTTACGCCGACGTCTTCATACGCTCTCGGCTGGGCCAGGGTTGGGGAAGTCTCAAGATCGAGCGCGAGCTCGGCAGGCGCGGCATCGCCGCCGAGTCGGTCGCGGGGTGGCCGGAGAGCTTCTTCTCAGACGTCCATCGCCGCCGAGTCGGTCGCGGGGTGGCCGGAGAGCTTCTTCTCAGACGTCTGCGAGGAGGATGTCGCCTACGACCTCGCGAGGGGACGGCGCCTTACGGGCAAGAACGACTATGAGAAGATCGTACACTTCCTNTACGGTCGTGGGTATTCCGGGGACNTCTCCTCGCGTGTCGCTCGGCGGGTGCTCGACGAGGTCACCTCCGGTAGCTGATTGCATAGTCGCGGACCACGATTTTCCCGTGGAGGAGAAGGCCTTTTACCAGTTGTGACCTTTGATTCGTTTGACATGGCGNCATAACGAACGTACGATGATTCAGCCATTAGGTGTTTTCTCTTCCGCTGGCGAAGCCAGCTGATCCTTTTGTCCGAACTTTGGTCGTATCTGCGGGTTGCTTTAGGTTCTGGCGGTTGCGAACTTACCTCTCATGGCGGGTTCCTTGGCGCATAGCGTCAGGGTCTCCTGAATACTACATAGACATCAACGTCATTTGAGGAGCACATTATGGAATTCGTCATTGGCGTCGTCTGCCTCGTGGTGGGTGCAGTCGTCGCTTACGTCATCGTGGCGGGAATGAGCAACTCTCGTCTCAAGACCGCTAATTCCCAGCTCGAAGATGCCAAGAGCGAGGCGAACCGTATCGCGTCGGAGGCCGAGCGTCTGGCGGAGACCGCCAAGAAGGAGACCGTCCTCGAGGCGAAGGAGGAGATTCTTCAGCTCAAGCAGAACTCCGAGGCAGAAGAGAAGAAGCGCAAGATCGAGCTTCAGAACCTCGAGAACCGCATCATGCAGCGCGAGGAGTCCCTTGATCGGCGCAACGACCAGCTCGACGGCCGTGAGCACAAGCTCTCCAGCCTCCAGGGTCAGCTTGACAAGCGCAAGGGCGACCTTGATGACATGGTCGCCAAGCAGTCCGTGGAACTCGAGCGCATCGCTGGTCTCTCCCAGGACGACGCGCATGGCGAGCTCATCCAGCGCGTTCGCAGCCAGTGCGTGCGCGAGGAGGCCCAGATCCTCCGTGAGTCCGAGCAGACCGTCCGTGCCCAGGCCGACAAGACCGCCCGCGAGATCATCTCCACGGCCATCCAGCGCTGCGCGGCCGATCAGGCGGGCGAGATCACCGTCACCTCCGTCCATATCCCCTCGGACGATCTCAAGGGCCGCATCATCGGTCGCGAGGGACGCAACATCCGTACTTTCGAGCAGGTGTCCGGTGTGTCCCTCGTCATAGACGATACCCCCGAGACGGTCGTGCTCTCGAGCTTTGACCCCGTCCGTCGCGAGACGGCACGCGTGGCGCTCGAGAACCTCATTGCCGACGGGCGCATCCATCCCGCCCGCATCGAGGAGCTCTACAAGAAGGCCGAGGACCTCGTCAACGAGCGTGTTCGCGAGGCGGGCGAGCAGGCTGCCTTCGATGCGGGCATCCATGACCTTCATCCCGAGCTCGTGAAGACGCTCGGCGCCCTTCGCTATCGCACATCCTTCGGCCAGAACGTGCTCCAGCATTCCATCCAGGTGTCGGCGCTCTGCGGCATCATGGCGTCTGAGCTTGGCATAGACGAGGCACCCGCCAAGCGTGCGGGTCTTCTCCACGACCTCGGCAAGGCCATCGACCACGAGGTCGAGGGACCCCACGCCGTCATCGGCGCTGACCTCGCCCGTCGTTATGGCGAGCGTCCCGAGATCGTGCACGCCATCGAGGCGCACCACGCCGACGTCGACCCCGATTCCGTTCTCGACGTTCTCGTGCAGGCAGCCGATGCTATCTCCGCCGCTCGTCCTGGTGCGCGCAGGGAGTCGGCAGAGAACTACATCAAGCGTCTCGAGAAGCTCGAGGAGATCTCCAACGCCCACGAGGGTGTCGAGCGCACCTATGCCATGCAGGCCGGTCGTGAGCTCCACGTCATGGTCGAGCCCGAGAAGATCTCCGACGCGCAGGCGACCATCCTTGCCCACGACATCGCGCAGCAGATAGAGAACGAGATGGAGTATCCCGGTCAGGTGCGTGTCGTGGTCATCCGCGAGTCCCGCGCCGTCGACGTCGCCAAGTAGCATCCAGCCATGGCGCCGGATGCCAACGACCTGCTCTCGTTCGTCGCCTCCATGGGTGGCGAGCGTCAGCTCCGTGTCGAGGAGAACCTCGGCGAGGGCTATGTTCGCCTACGGGTCGCCGAGGCCGAGCGCCGGCAGGCGAAGCATGACATCCGCTGCGTCGAGGACGTCGTGATCGAGATGCTCCGCAATGCCCGAGACGCTGGGGCCCACCACATCTACGTGGCCACCTCACGCGAGGGCAACCTGCGCTGTACGACGATGCTCGATGATGGGTCGGGCATCCCGACCGACATGCAGGCCAAGATATTCGAGGCGAGGGTCACCAGCAAGCTCGAGAGCGTCCACATGGACAGGTGGGGCGTCCATGGCCGAGGCATGGCGCTCTACTCGGTGAGCGAGAACGCCGTCTCTGCCGAGGTCATGTCATCGGCATTGGGAAAAGGGTCGTCCATCAGGGTCATCACCGACGCGACCGAGCTTTCCGAGCGCGCCGACCAGTCCACGTGGCCCTCCATGGGCTTGGATGACGATGGGGAGCAGAACTGCGTGCGCGGGCCGCACAACATCGTCCGCTCCTGCTGCGAGTTCGCGCTTGAGGAGCGTGGCACGTGCGAGGTGTATCTCGGCTCGCCAGCGGAGATCGCCGCCACGGCGCGTGCACGTGCGGCGAGGTCAGTCGATGGGGCAGGATATCTCTTCATCGATGACCTCTCCGAGCTCCCGGTCATCGAGCGGCTTCGCATCGCTGCCGACGCACGTGAGCTGATGGCCGTCGCGAGCGGCCTTGGCCTCGAGATGTCGGAGCGAACCGCGCACCGGATCGTCTCCGGTCAGATCAAACCCCTTCGGAGTGTCTCGGCGCGGCTCACGCACAAGGGTGATGCTTCGGCTGTGCACGAGGTCGACCTTGCTCGTGACCGTCGTGGTCTCAAGATCTCCGACCGCGACGTCGAGGAGTTCTCGCGCATCATGGAGCGTGACTTCGCGTTCGTCGGCGACAGGTATTACCTCTCGCTTCTTTCCGATCCCAAGGTTCGGGTGGGAAGGGGCCGAATCACCGTGACCTTTGAGCTTGACGGGAGCGACTAGGTGTTCGGTGATGATTGCGTTGCTTCTCAAATAGCCAGCTAACCACTATACTTGGCAAGATATACTTTCGCCGCTCAAACGTCATTTCAGATACGCCAACCGCACTGGGAGTCGCCGCATGGATTTTCTGAAGGTATCCAGTAAGTCATCTCCGGCCTCGGTCGCCGGTGCCATTGCTGGAATGGTCAAGGACGGGGTGCCTGTCAACATCCAGTGCGTGGGTGCCGGTGCCGTGAACCAAGCCGTCAAGGCCATCGCNATAGCGCGCGGTTTTCTCATTCCCACGGGCGTGGACATCTCCTGCGCCCCCACCTTCTCCGACATCGAGATCGACGGCGAGAGTCGCACGGCCATTCGCATCGCCATCTACGTGCATAGGCTCGTCCCGCCTTCTCGATCGGTAGGTGCCGTCGACGATTCCGTGAGCGCGGTTCGCTAGATGGCGCATTACGAGGAGCTCGTTGGCAAGACGTACTTCGTCAAGACCTTTGGCTGTCAGATGAACCTCCATGACTCCGAGCGCGTGAGCGGTCTTCTCGACCAGTGCGGCTGCATCGAGGTATCAACGCCAGACGAGGCTGACATCGTCTGCTTCATGACGTGCTGCGTGCGAGAGAACGCCGATCAGCGCCTCTACGGCCAGGCCTCGGCTACCGTGAGCATGCCAGCGCCTCCTTCTGGCAGGAGGGTCGTCGCCGTGGGCGGTTGCATCGCGCAACGCGATGGCGAGCGCATGCGAGAGCACATCCCCAACGTCGACGTGGTCTTTGGTACGAGCGCCCTTGCGAGCCTGCCCCAGCTTGTTGCAGAGGCCTTCGAGGACTCTGACGAGCGCATCGAGGTGGACACCTCGGAGGAGAGGCAGGGCTTCTCGACCGACCTTCCCAGCCACAGGGCCCAGCGCTTTCACGCCTGGGTACCCATCATGACCGGCTGTAACAACTTCTGCACCTATTGCATCGTCCCGTACGTTCGCGGGCGCGAGAGGAGCAGGACCTTCGAGGGCATCATCTCGGAATGCGAGGCCCTCGTGGCCGACGGCGTCCGCGAGATCACGCTCCTCGGTCAGAACGTCAACTCCTACGGTCGCGATATCTATGGGAGCCCTCGGTTCGCCGAGCTCGTGCGTGCCGTCGGCACGACGGGCGTCGAGCGCATCAGGTTCACCTCCTCAAATCCCAAGGACCTTTCCGATGAGGTCATCGCTGCCATGAGTGAGACCGCGGCCGTCATGCCGCATCTGCACCTCGCGGTCCAGAGCGGGTCGACGCGCATCCTCAGGGCGATGAACCGCCGCTACACGCGCGAGCAGTACCTTGGGCTCGTCTCGAGGCTTCGCGCCGCCATGCCCGGCCTCGCACTCTCCACCGACGTCATCGTCGGCTTTCCCGGCGAGCAGGAGGAGGACTTCCTGCAGACGCTCTCGCTCGTGCGCGAGGCGGCCTTCTCGTCGGCCTTCACGTTCATCTATTCGAAGCGTCCTGGCACCCCTGCCGCAAAGATAGACGACCCCACGCCTCACGAGGTCATCCAGGACCGCTTCGACCGCCTGGCCGCACAGGTCGCCCTCCAGGCCCATGAGGCAAACCAGCATGAGCTCGGTCGGAGCGTGAGCGCCCTCGTGGAGGGCAGCTCCAAGCGTGACGACTCGGTCATGGTCGGTCATAGCGAGAAGAACCAGACGGTGCACTTTGCGGTGCCTGAGGGGGTGGACCCCGCCTCGCTGGTCGGGCGGATCTGCGAGGTGCATGTGGATGAGGCACGCACCTGGTATCTTCGGGGGACCATGGAGGGTGACCCTCGATGAGCCTCCCGGGACCCCTCGTCTGCATCGTGGGTCCGACCGCCTCCGGCAAGAGCACCCTTTCCGAGATCGTGGCAACCAGGCTCGACAGCTCGATCGTCTCGATCGATGCCATGCAGGTGTATCGCGGCATGGACGTGGGCACGGCAAAGACCCCCGCCTCCGAGCGCATGCGACCCCTTCTCATGGTCGACGTCGTCGATGTCTCCGACGACTATTCCGCCCGGCTCTTCCAGCGGGACGTCCGGGCCTGCATCGACGAGCTTCTCGCATGCCACAAGACCCCCGTGCTCTGCGGCGGCACCGGTCTCTACCTCAACGCCGCGATTGACGAGATGGAGTTTCCGGCTGGTGCCATAGGGGGCGAGGGACGCGCTCGCTACGAGAGGTACGCGAGCGAGCAGGGCGCCGCGGCGCTCCATGAGCTGCTCGCCGAGCGCGACCCGGCGAGCGCGGCGCTCATCCATCCCAACAACGTACGGAGGTGCGTCCGAGCACTCGAGATGCTCGATGAGGGAATGAGCTATGCCGACCACCACGAGGGACTTCACCAGAGGGCCGGACACTACGAGGCCACGATATGGGGGCTTACGATGGACCGTGTACGTCTCTATGCGCTCATCGACGCACGCGTAGACCGCATGGTCGAGGAGGGCCTCGTGGACGAGGTCCGCTCGCTTTGCGCACGAGGGCTCGAGTCTTCCAGGACGGCGAGCCAGGCGATCGGTTACAAGGAGGTCATCGCCGCCCTTCATGGCGAGACGACCATCGCCGAGGCCATCGATGAGATCAAGCTGCGCACGCGACGCTACGCAAAGCGTCAGCTCTCGTGGTTTCGCCATGATGGTCGCGTCCGGTGGATCGACCTCGACCGGGCCTCCATCGAGGATGCCGCAGGCATGATCGTCTCGTCCGTTCCAGCGAGGGAGAAGAGCTTTGGCTAGGTTTACCCCAAGGTCGACGGCGCCCGTCCCCGAGCGCGCCATTCTCGTCGGAGTCGACTTCGGCGACTCCGACTGGACCATCGAGGACTCCATGGCAGAGCTCGGAAGGCTTGCCGAGACCGACGGCGCCGACGTCGTCATGACCATGACGCAGCGACTGGACAAGCCCGTCCCGCGCACCCTCATCGGAAAGGGCAAGACCGAGGAGCTCGTGTCGTACGTGCGCAACCTCGACGCGGACGTGGTGATCTTCGATGACGAGCTCACTCCCTCTCAGCAGTCGAACCTCGAGAAGATAGTGGGGGAGTCCGTCAAGGTCATCGACCGCACCGCGCTCATCCTCGACATCTTCGGCACGCATGCGACCACGCACGAGGGCAGGATCCAGGTGCAGCTCGCGCAGCTGCAGTACCTTCTCCCCAGGCTGAGGGGCATGTGGAGCCATCTCGTGGGCGAGCAGACGCGCGGCGGCATCGGCAGCAGGTTCGGCCAAGGCGAGAGCCAGCTCGAGGTGGACAGGCGCATCGTGCGCGATCGCATCTCCACGCTTCGGCGCGAGCTCGTCGAGCTCGAGAAGAGACGCGGCGTGCAGAGCAAGGCGCGCTGGGACTCCGGCGTCTACCGGGTGGCGCTCGTCGGCTACACCAACGCAGGCAAATCCACCCTCCTGAACAGGCTGACTGGCTCGGATGTCTACGTTCGCGACGAGCTCTTTGCCACGCTCGACCCCACCACGCGCGCCCTTGACCTCGAGGAGGGCCGCAANATCACGATAACGGACACCGTCGGCTTCATTCAGAAGCTACCCACGATGCTCGTCGAGTCATTCAAATCGACACTCGCGGAGGTCTCGTCGGCAGACCTCGTGCTCCTCCTGGTCGATGCAAGCGACGCGAACGCCGAACGGGAGATCGCGGCGGTTCGTGCGGTTCTGGCAGACATCGGCGCGGACGGAATCGCCTCGGTGCTCGTCTACAACAAGTGCGACCTCCTCGACGACGAGGAGTGCAGACGCATGATGGCGCTTCATCCCGAGTCGCAGCTCATATCCGCCGCAGAAGGCCAAGGCATTCGTGGGCTCCTCTACAGGATCGCTCAGGAGGCTTCGCTCGGAGACGAGACCTGCACGGTGCTCATCCCGTTCGAGCGGGGTCTTCTCGTAAAGATGCTGCACGAGCGCTGCCAGGTCATTCGGGAGCAATACGCGGAGAACGGACTCGTTGCCACGGTGCGTGCCTCCGAGCGCATGAGGCAGACGCTTGCCCCCTTCATGGTGACGGATGACCTGGGCTGGCCCGAGGACGACTAGGCAAACGCCACGCCCGTCAGAACGAGAAGGATGGGTTGGTGCAGCACGTAGATGGGGAGCGCGTGCCTTCCCGCGAAGTTGAGCGGTGCGACGGAGCATCTTCGCGCCCANTCGGGATAGCCCCTCTTGACGAGGTACGCGCCAACGGTTGCTCCCGAGAGATAGANCATGAGGTAGGGGAGGAGTGGGTAGTAGTCTCCCGAGGCAAAGTGGGGACCCGGAAAGCCGAGCCACGAAAGCCATTCCGTCTGGTAGAGAGCCTGCGGGAGNCGAAGCTCAAGGGAACCTACGCCCACGTATCCGCGTGAGATGGGAAGAAGCAGCACGAAGCAGGCAANAAGGACGAGNGCCGCGACGAGTCCGCGGGGGAGTGCGTTGGCCCTCTGNAGGNCCCACGTGACNAGCGTGCATGCCGCCATGCAGAAGATGATCCCGAAGGATATGGGCGTATCGACCGCGGCGATGTACGTCACCACGAATATCGCGATCGCGACGACACCGTACTTGAGTCCGCGCCTGAGGTTGCTTCGAGACTGGCTGCACATGCACCCCGCCACGAAGAGAAACGTCCATGAGATGCTTGCCCTCCATATGTCTTGAAGCGGTGGGGCAAACCAGTCGAGTTGCACGCCAGCAAGAAACCGAAGGTCGTAGCACAGGTGAAACAGCACCATCGAGATGACGGACAAGCCGCGCAGGGCGTCGAAGAGACCGATTCGTCCGCTCGTGGCGGTCGTGTGACCCGACGTCGAGGATGAGCTCACGTCAGCGCCCTAGGACATCGAGCGGATGAGTGCCGTAACCCTGCCGAGAATGACCGGGTTATCCGCATAGATGGGAGCCATGCTGTCGTTCTCGGGCTGGAGACGGATTCGGCCCTTCTCGCGGTAGAACGTCTTCACCGTGGCCGAATCGTCAAGCAGGGCGACGACTATCTCCCCGTCGCGCGCGTCCTGCTGCTCCCTTACGACGATGTAGTCACCGTCGAAGATGCCGGCGTTGATCATGGACTCGCCGCGCACCCTGAGGATGAAGGAGCTGGCATCACCGACGATGCTCGTGGGAAGAGAGAGGGTCTCCTCGACGTTCTGCTCGGCAAGGATGGGCGTGCCGGCAGCGACCCTGCCAACGAGCGGAAGCGTGATCAGGTTGTTGTCAAGGTCTTGGACGACGTTGACGACCTTGGCCCCCGGCTCCGGCTCCGCGTCCTGCTTCTCGACGACTTCGATGGTGCGTGGCTTCTTGGGGTCGCGGTTGATGAAACCCTTCTGCTCGAGGGCCTTGAGGTGCATATGGACCGTTGATGGCGAGGCAAGGCCCACGGCGGCACCGATCTCCCTCACCGACGGTGGATATCCATGCTCGTCGGTATAGGTGCAGATGTACTCGTAGATGGCAGCCTGCCTCTTGCTGAGCTTTGCCGTGGCCATGACGGACCTCCCTTTCGGATGGGCTCATGATACCCTACTTCGCTGAGGACAGCAAACATTTGTTCTGGTTTTGCTTGACACGAACACGTGTACGGTTCATTATAAGTACATACGTTCGGTCTCTGATTCTCATTGATGTCCTGTGGCATCTGTATAAAGGGGTCAGAGACTTTGAAAGGGGAAAGAGATGCCTCAGGCGACGATGTGTGACGGCTTTGAATGCGATGGGTCTTCGGCCCTCAAGGTATCGCGACGAGACCTCACGCTCCTTGATGGCTACGTGACTCCAGTGCCCGAGGTGCCGTCGCGTGCGTGCGTCAATCGGCTCAGCCTCGGCCAGCTCGTCGCTTCGTTCGTCGCCGGTGCTGCGGTCGTCCTCATGCTCTGTGCGGTATCCTTCTTCACGAGCGACGGCATCTCCGCTCGGGAGGGCCAGGCGCTCGAGACCATCCCTGCGACCTCGATCACCGTTCATGGCGGGGATTCCCTCTGGTCCCTTGCCGAGGAGCATCCCGCGATGGGGTATTCCACCCAGGAGATTGTCACCTGGATCAAGGCTCGTAACTCTCTCGATTCCGCCAACATACAGGCGGGCCAGGCCATCCTCGTTCCCGCGTCGATTGCAGCGGCCTAAAACATGTCTGAGTGATTCCACTACGTTTCATTCTTGGGACGAGTGTCAATGTATGTCACTTCTGTGATATCTTGCCTAGGTGCCATGTCATCTAGGAGGTTCGATGCGCTGTCCAAAATGTGGTTGCGACGAATCAAAGGTCGTAGATTCGCGTCCCTCGGAGAACAACGACGCCATACGGCGCCGTCGTGAGTGCACAAGCTGCGGCTTTCGCTTTACCACATACGAGCGGCGCGAGGAGATGCCGATTCTCGTCATCAAGAAGGACGGTCACAAGGAGACCTTCGATCGCCAGAAGCTCATACGCGGCCTTTTGGCGGCGACGACCAAGAGGGACGTGCCCTTCCAGGCGCTCGACAGCCTCATCGATGACATAGAATCCGAAGTTCGTGATGGCGGTGTCATGGAGGTGAGGTCGGAGGACCTCGGTCGCATGGTCCTGAAGCGGCTCATCTCCATCGATAAGGTTGCGTACGTGCGCTTTGCCTCCGTCTATCGCGACTTCAAGGATGTCGATGAATTCAGCGAGGAACTGAGGAGTCTCAACCAATGACAGACGAGCATATCCTTCTGCCCATCAAGAGGCTCGACCCCACGGTCGAGCTCCCTTCGTACGCCTACTCCGGCGATGCCGGACTTGACCTTCGCTCCAGCGAGGAGGTAACCCTCGCGCCCCACGAGAGGCGGCTCGTCTCGACGGGGCTCGCCATCGCGATTCCGGAGGGGTATGCGGGCTTCGTCCAGCCCCGGAGCGGCCTTGCCCTTCGCGAGGGCCTCTCCATGGCGAACACCCCTGGCCTCATCGACGCCCACTATCGCGGCGAGCTCAAGGTCTGTGCCGTCAATCTCGATGACAAGAAGGACATTCACATCACGCGTGGCGAGAGAATCGCCCAGCTCGTGATTCAGAAGGTGCCCGCTGTCGAGCTCGTCGAGGTCGATGAGCTCGACGAGACCGACCGTGGGGCNGGTGGCTTTGGTTCGAGTGGTGTCTAGTGCCCTTGTGTTCTCGGCTCTCGTCTGCGGCGGAGCTTGGACGATTTGTCATGCGCGATAGATTGGAGTGTTCTGTTTATGGAGAAATTCTTTAAGATGGGCGACAGGGGTTCGTCGACCGGCCAGGAGGTTCGTGCCGGCCTCACGACGTTCCTCGCCATGGCGTATATCATCGCGGTGAACCCCGCGCTGATGGCGGCCGCTGGCGTACCCATTGCCGCTGCCGTCACGTCGACCTGCCTCGGCGCCGGCATCATGACCATCCTCATGGGTCTCTTTGCCAACCGTCCGCTTGCCTGCGCATCCGGCATGGGCGTCAACGCCGTCGTCGCATACACGCTGACCGGCGTCGCCAACGGCGACTGGCACGCCGCCATGGCCGTCATCTTCATCGAGGGCGTCGCGATCCTCGTGCTCGTCCTCTGTGGCCTGCGCGAGGCCATCATGGACGCCATTCCCGTCTCGCTCCGCCACGCCATCTCCGTGGGCCTCGGACTCTTCATCGCGATGATCGGTCTGTCTGACGGTGGCATCATCACCGCCAACTCCTCCACGATGGTCTCNCTTGGTGACGTCTTCAGCCCGACCTTCATCGTCGGTCTCATATCCATCGTCGCGACCGTCGTGCTTTATGCGGCCAACGTAAGGGGCTCCCTGCTCATCGGTATCGTCATCGCCGTGCTTGCCGGCATCCCGCTGGGCGTGACCTCTCTGCCCACCGGCCTGGTCTCTGGGCTGGACTTCTCGTCGTTCGGCGCCCCCTTCCTCACCGACGCAAACGGCGTCATGGGCATCGCGAAGGTCGTCACCACGCCCGTCCTGCTCGTCTTTGCCTTCTCCCTCATGATGTCCGACTTCTTTGACACCATGGGTACCGCCATGGCCGTCGGCAAGCAGGGCGAGTTCCTGAGCGAGGACGGCTCCGTGGAGAACATCAAGGAGATCCTGATCGTCGACTCCGCCGCTGCCGCTGCAGGTGGTTTCGTCGGCGCCTCCTCCATCACCACCTTCGTCGAGTCCGCCTCGGGTGCCGCCGACGGTGGTCGTACCGGTTTCGCGTCCGTGATCACCGGCGCCCTCTTCATTGTCGCGGCCTTCTTCGCACCCCTTATCTCCGTCGTCAGTGCTGCCGCGACCTGCGGCGCCCTCGTCATGGTCGGCTACCTCATGATGACCGACGTCGTCGACATCGATTGGTCCGACTTCCTCGAGGGCTTCCCGGCGTTCATGGTCATCGCCGGCGTGCCCATGACCTACTCGATCTCCAACGGCATCGGCTTTGGCTTCATCGCCTACGTCATCGTCGCCTGCCTCACCGGCCAGGTGAAGAAGATCAAGCCGCTCATGTGGGTCGCAACGGCTGCATTCCTTGTCTATTTCGTCATCGTCTAGCACGGTCACGCAGACTCCTGGGCCCGGACGTACGTCCGGGCCTCTTTTATGTGAAGTCATCTTTTGAGAAGGAGGATGTGCATGGCAAAGAACGATCGCGAGATCATCGGCGTTGATGACAGGGTTTCTGTCGCGCGTGCGATCCCTCTCGGCATTCAGCACATGATGAGCATGTTTGGCTCAACGGTTTTGGTGCCCGTTCTGACGGGTCTCGATCCGAACGTCGCCATCATGTGCTCGGGCATCGGCACCATCTGCTATCTGCTCGTGACGAGGGGGAAGATTCCGAGCTACCTCGGAAGCTCGTTCGCCTTCATCAGCCCGATCATCGCGATTGGCGCCGCGCAGGGGCTCAGCGCGGCCATGTCCGGCGTCATCGTCTCCGGCTGCGTCTACCTCATCGTCGCAGGTATCGTCAAAGCCGTGGGTACGGGCTGGCTCGACAGGGTTCTTCCTCCGGTGCTCGTCGCCTCGGTCATGATCGTCATCGGCGTCGGCCTCTCCGCCACCGCGGTGAAGATGGCCNTCCAGACCACCGCCGCCGACGGCAGTAGCGTCTTCTATGGCATCGGTGCCGTCGTCGCCGGGATTACCCTTGTGGCGGCCGTGGTCTTCTCGAGCCGAGGAGGGCTTCTNGGCACGGTTCCGGTGCTTCTTGCCATCGTCACCGGCTATATCGTCGCCCTCGTCCTTGGTCTCGTCGACTTCTCCGGTGTCGAGAACGCCGCGTGGATTGGCCTGCCCAACGTCTCCGCTCCGCACTTTGACTGGGGCGCCATCATCCTGATAGGCCCGATCGCCTTCGTCACCATCATCGAGCACATCGGCCATCTCCTTGCCGTTGGCGAGATCGTGGGCAAGGACTACCGGGACATGCTCCCGCGCTCCCTCTGTGGCGATGGCATCTCGACGATCATCTCCGGCTTTCTCGGTGGCCCTCCGACGACCACCTACGCCGAGAACATCGGCGTCATGAGCGTCACGCGCGTCTACGCCACGCAGATCTTCTGGTATGCCGCGGGCTTCGCGCTTCTCGTCGGTGGCTTCTGCCCCAAGCTCGCAGCACTCATCCGGTCGATTCCCAGCCCTGTCATGGGTGGGGTCTGCCTGCTTCTCTTTGGCCTTATCGCCTCGAACGGCCTGCGCATGCTCGTAGCCAACGGGGTCAACTTCGATGTCAACCGTAACCTCATGATTGCTTCCGTCGTCATCATTCTCGGCGTGGGCATGGAGACCACGGGCATCTCGATTCCCATCGGCAACTACGCGCTGCCGGGCATGGCGACCTCGACGATCATGGGAATCATCCTCAACCTCATCCTTCCCATGCCGCAGGAGGAGAAGGAGTCCTCACCTGCGGCGGACGGCAAGAGGGACGCAACGGAATAGTCGTCTGACGCAGGTTGCTCTTTGATGAGGGGCCGAGAACCATGGCTGGGTTCTCGGCCCCTTTGTGTGCAAGGCGTGTGTGCTCCGGACAGATTAGATTGCGATCATGTGGGTACCATTTTACTGTCCATACCAGCGGAGGGGAGAGCAATGAAGAACGTCATGAAGAAGGACCTTGTCATCATCGGTGGTGGACCAGCTGGCCTTACCGCCTCTCTCTATGCATCGCGATCACTTCTGGATACCATCACGCTGGAACAGGAGGCGGTGGGCGGTCAGGTGATCCTTACGAACGAGGTGGACAACTACCCCGCCGTACCGCATGTCGACGGCTATACGCTCGCGGAGGCCATGCGTACGCAGGCCGAGGAGCTTGGCGGATCCATCGTGATGGAGTCCGCGCTATCGATAACCACCGATCCCGAGACGGGAACCTTCCATGTGACGTCCTCTGATGTGGAGTACGTGTCACGGGCTGTGATTCTTGCTGGTGGCGCCACACCACGTCGGGCGGGGTTCGATGGCGAGGAGCGCTTCGCGGGGCACGGGGTGTCGTACTGCGCCACCTGCGATGGCATGTTCTATCGAGGCAAGCGCGTCTATGTCGTGGGAGGCGGGAACTCGGCNTGCGAGGAGGCACTCTTCCTCACGCGCTTCGCGAGCGAGGTGNTCCTCGTCGTTCGCAAGGACCATGTGCGCGCCCAAGCCTCTGTCGCCCGCCAGCTCGATGAGAACCCCAAGATAAAAATAGAATTTGAAACCACTCTCGTAGCCGTCGGCGGGGGAGAGCTCCTCTCGTGGGTCAGTCTCCGCGACGAGAGGACGGGTCAGGTGCACACCGAAAAGTATGANGAGGGTTCCTTTGGTGTCTTCGTCTTTGTCGGTCGCNTNCCCGCGACGTCACTGGTCGCGGGCATGGTCGACCTCGACGAGACGGGCCACGTGGTTACCGACGAGCGCATGGCCACGCGGGTGCCGGGTCTCTTTGCCGCTGGAGACGTTCGNAGCAAGGCCCTGAGACAGATCGTCACNGCAGCCTCCGACGGAGCCATTGCNGCGACGAGCGTGGCAGCCTATCTCGGTCAACCGGTCGAGGGCTAGGACAGCTTTTCCAAGGCTTGCATAACCCCTGGTAAACGGGGCGTTGAGAGGCCNTNTAAGCCATCGGAACCCAGACGGTGGAGTCCTTATCGCTTGTATGCGTGATTCCCTCATAAAACCGTGATAATATATCTTATGTAAAGTAGAGAGGATCGGAATCATCGTCTTCCGATCCTCTCGTCTTCCCTCTCGCATGGGGTTATTTGGGCGCCCAGCGACTGTCGATGCCTGGTCGGCACAACTGCTTGAGCGCAGGCTCCACCTCGTCCTCGTGGTCGGTGTTCATGATGATGAGGAGGACGTCGAGTGCCATGAGACGCGTGTCGCCCGTGGGCACGATCTCCTGCCCGGCGCGTTCGATCGTGACGATGCGCGCTCTGCCCGGCCATGGGACATCCCTCACGAGCGCACCGTCCAGCTTTGAGCTCGCCCCCACGTGATGCTCCCTGAGGACCTTCTCGCCAGGCGCTCCGTTCATGGATGGGTCGTTTGGCGTCACGCCGAGGAGCCGCGCCAGCAGATGGTCATAGAACGGATCGACGCGCAGGAGGTTGGCCGTCACATACGACACGATCGAGACGATGGCCGCCGAGAGCAGCGCGTCGAGCGAGCCGGAGAGCTCGAAGCAGAGGACGACGGCCGTCACCGGTGCCCGGACGACGCTCGAGAAGAGACCGGCCACGCCAAGGAGCAGGAAGTTCACGACGTAGGCCTCTGGGAACCCAAAGAACGTCGATGCCATGATGCCAAAGAGGGCGCCGGAGAGCGACCCCATGACCACCAGCGGAAAGAGCGTGCCGCCTGGGGCCCCGGAGGCAAAGCTGACCGTGGTGAAGAGGTACTTCCCCACCAGAAGCGCGAGAAGCGTTGCCCCGGCAAGCGTCCCTGGCTGCGCCAAGAGGTCCATGATGGCGTCTCCACCGCACATGAGCTGCGGAAACGTGAAAGCGATCACGCCAGACAGCGCAAACGGGACGGCGAGTCGCGCATAGGGAAGATGCTTGTCGATGCGCTCGTAGAGCGACTGGCAGAAGAACATCCCCTTGTTATGGATGGATCCGAGCAGGCCGCAGTAGACGCCGATGAGCACGACGAGAAGGTAGTCGATGTGAGGAAGGTCGCTCGCAAAGTGCAGGGTGATGACGGGAGACACGCCAAGGACCTGCGAGACGAGGAAGTCGGCCACAACCGACGCCGTCATGACGGAGATGATCAGCGGAGCGCTGAACTCCTTGTGGATCTCCTCAAGGGCAAAGAGGACGCCCGTGAGCGGCGCGTGGAACGCCGCTGACATTCCGGCGGCGGCCCCGCAGGTAACGAGGAGTCGCTCTTCTCCCCTGCCGTTTCTGAGCATCTTCGAGACGGCCTTGCCGGACATGCCGCCGAGCTGCACCGCCGGCCCCTCGCGGCCGAGCGAGAGCCCACCAAAGGCACAGAGCGCACCCTCCGCGAACTTTGCCGCGATGACGCGGTGCCAGGGCATGTCGATGCGGCCCATGACCTCGGCGTCAACCTGAGGGATGCCGCTCCCCTGCGTGTATGGCTCCCAGAGGAGGAGCCGTGAGACGACCATGAGAACGACGGCGAGGATGGCAAACCAGAGTGCCATGCCCAGAGGGCTTCCCGAGGCAAGTGACGTGACGCTGCGCAGACCCTCCTCGGCGCAGCGCAGGGCGAGCCGATAGAGGGCGACGATGCCCCCACCGAGGACGCCGACGAGGGCACCCTCGATGACCAGGTTTATCTGGAAGCGTCGGGAGAAGCGCCTCGAGACGATGTTTCCGTCTGGGCAAACCTTGGGCATGAACCGCCTACGTCCTGAACGGGCCGCCGCCGTAGAAGGCGTAGATGGAGGATATTTTGACGACCGTGCTAGAGTTTGGCGCATGAATCATCTCACCGTTGCCGATGCAGATGCCGATGTGATCAAAGTTCGATCTCGTAAAGACGACGTCACCAGCCACGAGGTCATCCTCGTTGTCCTTCCAGAGGCCTGCGGCCTGAATGGCCCTGCCGATGGTTCCCGCGGTGCCCTGCCGCGCGTTGTCACCGACAAAGCAGTAATAGACGAGTCCGGAGCAGTCGAAGCCGCCATCGCTCGGACTGTCGCCGCCCGTGACATAGGGATAACCGAGGCAGGAGTAGGCGGACGCGACGCCATTGCCAGGATAGGCGGTACCGCTCGAGGAACCCGACCCGCTGCCCGAGGAGGAACCTGAGCCAGAGCCTGAGCCTCCGCTGGAAGAACCACCTGACGAGGAACCAGAGCCAGAGCCCGAACCACCGCTGGAAGAACCACCTGACGACGAGGAACCGGAGCCTCCCGTCGAGCCGGACACGAGTTCCTGGGCCTTCTGGGTGGTCGTTATCGCGTTGACCACCGTGCCCACGTTGCTCGTCGCGGCTGCGGCGGCCTGCGCTGCAAGCTCGGCCTGCACCTCGGCGTCGAGCTGGCTGTAGTAGGTCTGCGCCTCGGCGACCGCCGACTGATACTCGTCCACCTGGGACTGCATGGAGTCGACCTGTGCCTGTTGGTCGGCCTGCTTGGCCTCGAGCTCGGACTTCTCCTGCTCGAGCTGGGCCTCAAGGGTGACGACGGTATCGATGGCGTCGGCGTCGGACTCGTTGATCTTGTCCATGTAATAGATGCGACTGACGAGGTCCTCCGCACTCGTGGCACCAAGGACGAAGTCCATGAAGCTCGTGGAGCCGGACTTGTAGGAGCTGCGCATGCGGTCCGAGAGCACCTGGCGCTTCGCGTCGAGCTCGGTCTTGGTCGTCTCGATGTCTGCCTGCTTGCTGCTAACCGCCGATTCCGTGGACTCGAGGTCGTCGGTTGCGGTGGCCAGCTGGTTCTGGAGGTCCGAGAGCTGCGCTCCCAGCGAGTCGAGATGCTCCGAGGCGGCCGCAAGCTCGGACTGCGGGTCGGCGAAGACGATCTGGGGACAGAGACCCAGCCACGTGGCGGCGATGGCCGTCGACGCGAGCAGGGTCCGCCGTGAGATGGTGTGTCTTGTCATGTTGTCTGCTCCCTCTCAAATCGGGTGGTGCCGGGTGCCGTAGACACCCCACACGCAGAACAGGACGTCACATTCCCTTGAATGATACTCCATAGTTTGCGTTCTGCACGAATGCGCCACGAACAGCCTCTAGCCGCCGAAGCCGCCGCCGATGCAGGCGTAGACGGTGGCATAGCATACGTGGCCTCCTGGGGATGGCGCGTGGATCATACTGCTTCCACCAGCGTAGATGGCGACGTGTCCCGTGGAACAGAAGATGATGTCGCCCGCGGAGAGGACGCTCGAGTAGTTCGAGAGGTTGCAGTCCTTCCAGTTGCCACGCCCCTTGACCCAGTCCATGAGGCCTGGGACGTTGGTGCGGTAGGG
>JGI20225J20221_1001316_pt2 | contig 20559 bp, 21 predicted proteins | sample BioMet4_FD_20221 | JGI IMG/M metagenome (IMG submission 20221) | reverse complement strand
CGGCCGCAGCGGAAAACAGTTCGAGCTCGCCAAGGCATTCCCCGACTCGGTCGTGGCAGTCAAATGTGAGGTGTCCGACCCCGAAGCGGTGGACGCCATGATTAAGACATGCCAGGAGCAGTTCGGACGGCTTGACGTCATCGTCAACAATGCCGGCATAACCGGCAAGGTGGGACGTATCCACGAGTATGACATAGACGAGTGGGACAGGGTCATGGATACGAATGTAAAAGGCGCTTTCCTTGTGATGCGCGCCGGAATACCGTTGATGCTCAAACAGGGCGGAGGCAGCATCATCAATGTGGGGTCGGTCGCAAGCTTCATCACAGCCCCCGGTTCCGCCGCTTACCCGCCGTCGAAGGGTGCCCTCCTGATGCTTACCAAGCAGGCGGCTTCGCAATATTTCAAGGACAACATTCGGGTCAACATCGTCTGTCCGGGGTGCGTCAAAACCCCGATCCTCGACGGCGCGCCAGTGGGCCTCGACGTCCTGGCCAGCACCATCCCGATCGGCCGGCTCGGGGAACCGAGTGAGATATCCCCCTTTATCGCCTACCTCGCCAGCGACGAGTCCTCTTTTACCACTGGTGCCTCGTTCGTTATCGACGGCGGGCAGACCATCGTCTGAGCCGGAATTCCTATCAGGGCAGTTCCATCTAAGCCGCCAGGTCTACTGCTATTATTTTGCATACGACGCTGTCGGCATGCTGGATGTGCGAATTTTAAGCTGCATCTGAATGCAAATATCTTGACAAAACCGTGGATTAAATATATACTTTTTGTTAGTGCACTAACAAAAAGGAAGGTATAATATGGAACATGATGGGCGAGTTGGGCTTGCGATCAGGATTCTTTCAAATCAGATAGGCCGTGAATTTGATTACCAAATAAGTAATCTTCCTGCGGATATTACCGGTTTGCAAGGTCGTGTAATCGGCTTTGTAATAGATAAATCGGGTGATGTTTTTCAAAAGGATATTGAGAAGGAATTAGACATCCGCCGTTCCACTGCTACGGCTATATTGCAATTGATGGAGAAAAAGGGACTTCTTACCCGCGAAACTGTTTCCGACGATGCAAGACTAAAGAAGATTGTATTAACGGATAAGGCGCTTGGCATCCGTAATCAGATCAAAAATATGTTGGAGCGTGTTGAAAGCCAGCTTATAAGCGGCTTGACAGAGGATGAAATCAACACATTCTTTTCTGTCATGAAAAAAATTTCAAATAACATCAAATAGCCAACCGAAGTCATGTGGCGAATGGGAGGCTATATTTTTTAAACCTATTGTTAGTGTACTAACAGAATGGAGGTAATGGATTTCTATGGTGAAACGATTGTTAAAAAGTCTGCGCGAATATAAGCGAGACTCCATGCTCGCCCCTGTGATGGTAATATTTGAGGTGATATTAGACGTTATTGTTCCCATGATGACGGCGTCAATCATCGATAATGGCATTGAAAAGGGAGACATGAATTATATTTTGCGAACAGGAGGGATTCTCGTCGTTGCCGTCGCTTTTTCACTCCTGTCTGGTGCGTTGGCCGGCAAGTATGCCGCCTACGCGTCGGCCGGGTTTGCAAAAAACCTGCGTAAGGATATGTTCCACAATGTACAGAAATTTTCCTTTTCCAATATTGACCGATTTTCCACGGCCAGCCTGATTACTCGTATGACTACCGACGTGACCAATGTGCAGAATGCCTATCAGATGGTCATTCGGGTGGCGGTGCGTTCTCCTCTCATGTTCGTTTTTTCAATAGGCATGTCCTTCTACATCAACGCGAAGCTGGCTTGGATTTTCCTGGCAGCGTCCGTTCTGCTGGGCGTGGGACTCTATCGGATCGCAATAAAAGCGCATCCTATTTTCGAGAGGGTTTTCAAAAGGTATGACGATTTGAACAGCGTGGTTCAGGAAAACATACGGGGTATGCGCGTTGTAAAGTCCTTTGTGCGTGAGGAGCATGAGAATGAGAAATTTCACAAGCGTTCCCTGAACATCTATCAGGATTTTACGAAAGCGGAAAAGCTGCTTGCATTGAACAGCCCCTTAATGCAATTTTGCATCTACACATGCGTCATTCTTATTTCGTGGCTTGGCGCGAGGATGATCGTTTCGGATACGATGACCACGGGAGAACTCACGGGCATCATTACCTATGCCATCAAGATTCTCGCCAGTTTAATGATCCTGTCCATGGTTTTTGTCATGATTATCATTTCAAGGGCGTCTGTAGAACGTATTGACGAGGTGTTGAGTGAGGAAAGCGATCTGCACAACGTCAGCCGTTCGGTCTTTGATGTGGAGGACGGGTCCATTGCTTTTGACCATGTGAATTTCAGCTATGTGGAGGATAAAGATAAGCTCTGCCTGAAGAATATCAATATACGGATTGCTTCGGGTGAAACGGTCGGCGTGATTGGCGGGACAGGAAGCGCGAAAACCAGTCTGGTCAACCTAATTCCGCGCCTGTATGACGTTACGGAAGGGGCCGTCAGGATCGGAGGTGTGGATGTCCGCGACTACGATCTGAATACTCTGCGTAATCAGGTAGCCGTGGTGCTGCAGAAGAATGTGCTTTTTNNNGGAACNATNAAAGAAAACCTGCGCTGGGGCGACAAGAGCGCCACGGATGAAGAAATCGTGCATGCCTGCAAGCTGGCTCAGGCGGATGATTTTATCCGCGAATTTCCCGATGGATACGATACTTATATCGAGCAGGGCGGCAGCAACGTTTCCGGCGGGCAGAAGCAGCGGCTCTGCATCGCAAGGGCCTTGCTCAAAAAGCCGAAAATACTGATCCTGGACGATTCCACCAGCGCGGTAGACACAAAAACAGACGCTTTGATCCGCAAGGCGTTCCGGGAAGAAATCCCGGATACCACAAAAATCATTATCACACAGCGCATTGCTTCAGTTGAGGAGGCGGACAAAATTATTTTGCTTGACGAAGGGGAGATTAACGCGGTCGGCACGCATGAGGAACTGTTAAAAACAAACGCGATCTATCGAGAGGTATATGATTCGCAGGTAAAGGGGGCGCTCAAAGTTGAATAAAAAACAAAGCAAAAAAAATACGGGCCGGACAGCAAAACGTTTGATCGGCTATATCGCGGGAACCTATAAGGCACGGTTCGCACTGGTGTGCGCCACAATCATCATCAGCGCGCTGGTAGGCGTGGCCGGTTCCCTTTTTCTGCAAAACCTCATTGATGACTTTATCACGCCGCTGCTGTCACAGGCGAGCCCGGATTTTGCGCCTCTGCTTCGTGCTATCCTGCTGATGGCAGGTGTTTATTATATCGGTGTGATTTGTACATACCTCTATAATTACTTGATGGTTTCTGTATCCCAGGGCGTACTCAAGAAAATACGAGACGATATGTTTGCCCATATGCAGAAGCTGCCTATAAAATATTTTGATACCCATACCCACGGCGATACTATGAGCCGGTATACAAACGATACAGATGCGCTGCGCCAGATGATCAGTCAAGGTCTCCCGCAGATTTTTTCCGCTGCTATCACGTTCATCAGCGTGCTTTTCTGCATGCTGTATCTCAATTTGTATCTTACCGCGTTCGTGGTTCTTTTTCTGGTATTCGAGCTTCTTGTATCAGGCCGGATTGCCGGCAAGAGCAGCAAATATTTTATCCGGCAGCAGTCCACGCTGGGTACGGTAAACGGCTATATTGAGGAGATCATGGAGGGACAGAAGATCGTCAAGGTGTTTTGTCATGAGGAAGAGGTTGAGCGGGATTTTGACGCGCGCAATGAGGAATTGTGCCATAGCGCGACACAGGCAAACAAATATGCCAATATCCTGATGCCTGTCATGGCCAATTTGGGGACGCTGCAATATGTATTGCTGGCGGTCGTAGGCGGCGCGCTGGCGCTTGGGAACATAGGGGGGCTCACGCTGGGCAGCATTGCGGCCTTCCTGCTGCTTAGCGGCGCTGTGAGCAATCCCCTCACGCAGATTGCCCAGCAGCTCAACTTTGTCGTGATGGCGCTTGCGGGCGCGGAGCGTATCTTTGAGTTGATGGATGAAAAGCCGGAAGAGGATACGGGCTATGTTACGCTTGTTAACGCCAAAGCCGTGGGCAATGAACTGGTTGAATCGCAGGAACACACTGGAATCTGGGCGTGGAAGCACCCCCACTCCGATGGCAGCGTTACCTATACAAGGCTTATGGGCGACGTTCGGTTTGCCGATGTGGATTTTGCTTATGAGGAGGGCCATACCGTGCTGCACGGCATCACCCTGTTTGCGGAGCCGGGACAGAAAGTCGCGTTTGTAGGGTCAACAGGTGCCGGAAAGACCACAATCACCAATTTAGTGAACCGATTTTACGATATACCGGACGGAAAAATCCGCTATGACGGCATCAACATCAATAAAATCAAGAAGGACGACCTTCGCCGCTCCCTTGCCATGGTGTTGCAGGATACGCACCTGTTTACAGGCACGATTATGGAAAATATTCGCTACGGCAAGCTGGATGCGACAGATGACGAGGTATATGCGGCGGCGAAGCTGGCCAACGCGGATGGTTTTATATCCAGAATGCCCGACGGCTACAACACCATACTCACAGACGACGGAGCCGAATTGTCGCAGGGGCAGCGGCAGCTTCTGTCAATTGCCCGCGCGGCGATCGCCGATCCACCTGTACTGATTTTGGACGAAGCGACCTCCAGCATTGATACGCGCACGGAGGCCATCGTGCAAAAGGGCATGGACGCGCTGATGGAGGGACGCACCGTATTTGTGATCGCCCACAGATTGTCCACCGTCAAAAACTCTGATGTGATTATGGTGCTTGACTTTGGACGAATCATTGAGCGTGGGAGCCATGAGAAATTGCTTGCGGAAAAAGGCAGGTATTACCAGCTTTACACAGGCGCTTTCGAGCTGGATTGATTTAAACCGCATCCGCTATGCTGGAGTGATATTTTTTTGATTCCTATCCAAATGGTAAAGCTCTATATGCTCTTGCCATTTGGATAGGAACGTATTATAATTTATGTAGCATACTACATAAATCAGGAGGCGGGTATTGATGGAGAACAATGGTCACCAAATAATAAGAATGGTGTGGCAGTTAGGGAACGCACTGGTGAAATTTCGTAACCAGGATCTCTTGGAATATGGGCTAACCTCTGTGCAAGCGGAAGTAATCTCCTTTCTGCTGAAGAACAGGGATGAACAGGTCAATATGCAGGACGTACAAAATAACCTGATGCTGACCCATCCAACCGTTATCGGAATCGTAAAGCGTTTGGAATCAAAAGGACTGATTATTCTTGAAAAAGGTAAACCGGATGCCAGATGTACTTATTTAAGGCTTACAGACAATGGAGCTCTTTTTAAGAACATTCTTGATCGGCTGGCATCTGAAAACGCCGCTGTTCTTTTGCGGGGCATGACAGATGTGGAGCAAAAAGAATTTTACAGGCTGCTTCAAATCGCTCAAAAAAATGTAAGCAGTTAAAAAGGCAAAACGACGAACGATACCATCCGGATTTGAATCAGTGTATTATCAGCTTTTCAGATAATACCTGATCGAATTTGGTCGTATAAAAAATATTGATAAGAAGGTGCATGTATCTTGGAAAAAATAAAGTTATGGACAAAGGAGTATCTCATTACGACCTTTGTAAACTTTTTAGCCGGAATAAATTATTACTTATTAATGATCGTTATTTCTGAATATGCAATGAACGAATTTCACTCGTCGTCGGGCCAAGCGGGATTTGCCGCCAGTATATTTGTTATTGGCGCGCTTATCGCTAGTTTGTTCGTAGGGAAATGGATCGCGCGGGTTGGCTATAAAAAGATGCTGTGTGTGGGAGTGATCGCAAGTATTGTTATGACCCTCACCTATTTTGGGGTGAATAGTGTTGCCCTGCTGCTTGTGATCCGACTCCTTCATGGAGTGGCATTTGGCATAACCTCAACCTCATCGGCGACCATCGTTGCGGATATTGTCCCCAAGGATAGAAGGGGTGAAGGAATCGGGTATTACTCGTTAAGCCAAACGCTCGCGACGGCGATAGGTCCCTTTTTAGGCATGTTTCTTACCCGGCATGGCAGCTATTATATGATATTTGCCGCCTGCGCAATCGTCTCCGCAATCAGCGTGGTCATAGCGCCTCTCTTATCCTTGCGGAAAATGGAACTCACGGAAGAACAAATGAAAGGCATGCAGGGCTTTAAACTGAGCAACCTTATAGAATATAAGGCGGTTCCGATTTCGATCATTGCTTTGCTGATTTATGTGTGTTATTCAAGCATTGTGTCTTTTCTTACCGTGTATTCCAAGGAAATTCATCTTGTGGATGCCGCCAGCTTTTTCTTTATTGTGTATGCCATAGTGATATTGGCTTCGAGGCCGACTGTCGGCAGAATGTTTGACAAAAAGGGTGAGAATGTGATCATGTATCCGGCAATCCTTATATTTGCAATCGGCATGTTCTTATTCAGCCAAAGCTATTACAGTGCTGTGCTTTTATTGGCCGCGGCATTGATCGGCCTTGGATTGGGAGCGATACAGTCCAGCACGCAGGCTATTGCTGTAAAAGTGACTCCGCAGCATCGTATGGGATTGGCGAATTCCACCTATTTTATGCTCGCAAATGTAGGAATGGGCATCGGCCCTCTCTTAGTTGGATTCCTGATTCCTTTCACCGGTTACAGAGGAATGTATACGGCTGTAGCAATCATTGCGCTTGCATGTATATTCTTATATTTTCTGTTGCATGGAAAAAAAGCTGCAGGCAGAAAATAGTAGGGTAACACAATTGAGATTATTGAACGGAGAACTTAATTTCATAATTATTAGCGGGAAGTTTTTTTGCAGCATCAGCCGTTGTTTAGACGGAGAATCCGTAATAACACTAAATCTAATAGCATGTGCCACACGGCGGTTTTGAAATAAATCAAAGCCGTCGTTTTCAATGGGACTAAGTATTGATCTATAGTCAATCCCGACATTATTAAACGCCGACAAAGAGAATTCAATGGTCAGCATTTCAAAAGAACTCTTCGCCAAATTGAAAGCGGGTATCCGTATTATTTGATAAAATTATTTTAAGTGAAGTCAAAATTGAGGTTTTCTTTGCGGTAATCCATCGGGGTCATTCCGGTATATTTCTTAAACACTGTTGAGAAATAGAAATAGTTATCGATGCCGACGCGGATGGCAATATCGCTGACCGCGGCATCAGTGTACAGCAGGCGCTTGGCTTCTTCCATCCGCACCTGCGTTATGTAATCTGGAATCGGTATGCCGGTTTCTCAGTTGAAGATGTGGGAAAAGTAATCTGAGTTAACAAACAACAGATCGGCCAATTTCTGACGACTGATATCCTCACTGTAATGCTCGGCAATGTGTGCTTTTACCTTGTCGGCCAGAGTCTCACTGCGACTATTTTCTCGGATAAGCTCAATGGCCTGTCCGCTGAACTGATTATTTCTAGTCCCGGATAAAATTAGTGAAAGTGAAGTCTTCCTGCTCGGGCAGAGGAATACCGGCCTTTGTACCGATCTCCTTGCACTTGAGGAACCAAGCCATGTTTTTACCCAGGACACGCATAACCTGCATCCCTTCCAGATCCTTCTTTACATCTTCCGGCGTTGCACCGTGTACCATATTCCAGTAGCGTGAACTGATAATGGGCATCTGCATAAGGCCAAAGTATTTGTTTATCTGGTCCCAAGTTGCAGTGGTGCCAGCACGGCGGGCAGAGACAACCGCCGCCGCAGGTTTGAGATAAAAACGGCCTCCACCGCCGCTCAAATCGGCGTAAAAGACACGATCCAGAAAAGAGGTCATCGAACCAGTGACCGAAGCCCAGTGGACAGGGGTGCCGAAAACAAAACCATCATAATCCCCGGCTAAATCCAAAAATTCGTTGACCTTGTCATCAAACACACATAGATGCTTTGTGATACAGGTTTTGCAGGCAATACAGCCGGACAACGGTTTGTTTCCAATCCAGAAAAGATCGGTATCGATTCCCGCTTTGTTCAAAGCATCGGAAACTTCGCAAAGCGCCGTAAAAGTACACCCCTCATTATGGGGACTGCCGTTTACCAATAATACTTTCATAAGTTTTCCTCCTAAACGCGCTTTAAATTGGCAAGCGCTTCAATCAAATCAGGGTTGCGATGGTCAAAGAAGGTGCTCTTGCCAGTATCGAGTGCTGCGATAAGAGACATATCCTCATTCGTCAGCGCAAAATCGAATACGTTGAAGTTCTGCTCAATGCGCTCCTTATTCGCGGATTTAGGAATACATACAATACCGCGTTGGATCAGCCAGCGGAGAACTACCTGCGCAACACTTTTATTATACTTTGTGCTGATCCGCATAAGCGTTTCATTACGGAACAGATCGTTGTGACCCTCTGCGAAAGGCGCCCAAGCTTCCATTTGGACGCCTTTCTTTTTCATTGTTTGCAGGTCGGCTTCCCGTTGATAGAAAATATTCGTTTCGATCTGGTTGACCGCAGGGGCGACCTCGTTGAAGTGAATGAGATCTACAAGACGGTCTGGATAAAAGTTGCATAAGCCAATAGCGCGGGTTCTTTTGTCTTTGTAAAGCTCCGTCATCGCCCGCCATGCTCCGTAGTAGTCATTCATTGGCTGATGGATTAAGTAAAGGTCGACATAATCCAGCCCAAGACGATCCAAAGAATGCTGGAAGCCCGTCTTTGCCTCGCTGTAATTCGTATTGGAAACCCACAGCTTGGTTGTGATGAACAATTCCTCACGCGGTACGCCGCAGCGCTTGACAGCGCGGCCTACCGCTTCCTCATTACCATAAGAGGCAGCAGTGTCAATCAGACGATAACCGGTTTGGATAGCATCTACAACAGCCTGCTCACACTGTTCCGGATTTGTTATCTGATAGACACCAAACCCTAGAATGGGTATTTTTACTCCATTGTTCAATGTTGCGTATTCCATAAAAAAATCTCCTCTCAATCTCAGGATTGAATGCATTTTTATTATAAGCTCAATCACTGGTTAGAAGAAGTTTTAATAAGTTGTCTGGCGCAAACCTTTAGGTTATATCAAAGAGGCTAATAAAAACTCACGGTGTGTCACCAAGCCGTGAGTTTTCATCTTGCCATTCTTTTTTGTTTACAAAGAGATGGATCCCTTACCCATGAGGCGATGGATCGGAGTGTTACTCTTTTCAATGTTGCGGAAACTTACGGGTCTTATACGAATGAAAAACTGGCGGTAATCCATAAAGCCTAATCACAGGGATAGCCTCACTTATCGGCAGAACCAACGGCGTCTTGGAAAAACTGGTTTATCTTAATACCGTTTTCCTGAACAGAACTGTTATTTAATTCAGGTAAAGTGGTCGTTCCCGCTTCCTTCGCCTTACGATAATATTCACATTTGTAATTGACCAAATCCAAGGATTTCTGCAAAACAGCCATCTGTCGTTCTGTTTCTGCTTTTCGCTCCAGTAACATATCATATCGTTTATCAATTGTTGAATCACCTTCCTTGCACCATTCAAAATAAGTCTGGATATCTTTTAGTTGCAGTCCGGTGTTTTTCAGACATTCAATTGTATTCAGCCAATTTACATCACGTTCGCTGAACACTCTGATATTTCCATTTGTACGTTCTACTAAAGGAAGCAGCCCTTGTTTATCGTAATATCTTAAAGTTGATATAGGAATTCCAAGCATCTCGGAAATTTCGCCAATTGAATATTTTTTCTCGCTCATACATTACCCCTCTTTAAAACAATAAAACAATTTTGGTAAATAAAAAAATACGTAAAAAAATGCAAAAACATCTTGACCTAAAGTTAGGTTTAGGCACTATGCTATTAGCATAACCTGAGATTAAAGGTTTGTCAACCAAAAACGAATTTAGGAGAATTTTATAATGGAATATGTAACATTGAACAATGGAGTAAAAATGCCTATCTTAGGGTATGGCGTGTATCAGGTTACAAATGAGGAATGCGAACGTTGTGTGCTGGATGCAATTAATGTAGGCTATCGCGCCATCGACACGGCTCAGATATACGGTAATGAGGAAGCCGTGGGCAATGCCATCACGAAGTGCGGCGTACCGCGTGAAGAGCTGTTTATCACCACTAAATTATGGATTTTCAACTCTTATGAAAACGCCAGGGCTGCCATTGAGGAAGCACTGAAAAAGCTTCAGACCAACTATATCGATCTGCTGCTTATCCATCAGCCTTTCGGAGACTATTATACGACCTACCGGGCTATGGAGGAAGCATACAGGGAAGGCAAGGTTCGTGCAATCGGTGTCTCTAACTTCTATCCGGACCGACTCATTGACCTGTGCCAGTTCGTGAAAGTGAAGCCCGCTGTCAATCAGGTGGAGACGCATGTGTTCCAGCAGCAGGTGAAGGCCCGCGAGATTATGGATAAATACGGCGTGCAGCATGAGTCCTGGGGGCCGTTTGCGGAGGGCCGCAAGGACTTCTTTACCAATCCTGTATTGAATGAGACCGGTGCAAAATACGGCAAATCTGCCGCACAAGTTGCCTTACGCTTCCAGATTCAGAAGGGTGTTGTGGTCATCCCCAAGTCGACTCACAAAGATCGCATGGAGCAGAACTTTAATGTATTTGATTTTGCTCTGTCGGATGAGGATATTAAGGCGATCGCCGCTTTGGACGAGGGTGAGACACTGTTCTTCTCCCATTATGACCCTGCAATTGTCGAATACATGACAAATTCTGTGAAATAGAAATTAAAAAGGAGAAAAAATATGAAGCGGTACCATTCGCTTAATATATTTTCTCTCTGTTGCTTTTCTCTTACCCGTTACGGCGATTGCCGCAATCAGCCTGGTGATTCTTAAACAAACAATGTTGTTGACCTTTTTATAGAGCATATGTCAACTCTGTATGTTTTGATTACCATAGTTGGAACCCCAAGGTTGGAACTGATGAACGGATGGAGACTTCTGTAAGGAAGCCGCTTATTTTATAATGAAATTATAACCAAAATTCGATGATTTGATTTTCTATAGTAAGGAGGCATGAATTCTAATGAAAAAGAAAATCACTTTGCTTATGCATTCCTAGTTGCCACCAGCTTTGACGATTCAAGAGCAGGGTTACTTTGTGACACAGCGGTACGGTTCGGACGAATGACGGAGAGTTTGATTCGATAATCGACACTGCGCAGGGCTACAGCAATGAAGCGGCGATGCCGTAAAAACTATCCGGAAAGAATCTGTAAGAACTGGAAGCCTGACAGGATATGAATATTAAGACGGATTACAACTCATAACATGAAAAATATTTTTGTGAAGCATGAGCTCAAGTAGATACAGGAGGATTGTAAAATGAAGAGAAAGAACAGTATGATATTAACTGCCGTTCTGATGGCTGTCATAATGATGGCGTCCGGTTGCGGAAACAATACGACAGACGAAAGTTCCAGTGGAGTAACAGGCAACACAGGCGCCGCCAATGATGGCGTAGCAGGAAACAGCAGCGGAGCTCTGGCTATAGCGGAGCAGGGTATCTTTTCCGCAGGCGGGATTACGGTAACGTCTGACGGAACCTTTAATCCGGAGGATCAGTGGGAAGAAACCGGAGCCGGCCAGACTGCCCACGTGGATCATGCAAATGTGCTCTATCAAATCCCGGAAGATGAAACAGGGTTGCCGATGGTGTTCCTGCATGGATATGGACAGTCCCGTATGGGGTGGATGACGACGCCGGACGGACGTGAGGGCTGGTCGGATATGTTCCTGAGAAAGGGACACAGCGTGTTTCTTGTAGACGAACCAAGACGGGGGGAGGCAGGACAGACTTCCGTAAGCGGTACGATCAGCACCAAGACATTGGATCAGCGGTGGTACACGCAGTTCAGAATCGGACGCTGGGAAAATGGAAAGTCGGTGGTAAATGAAGGCTCGCAGTTCCCGAATGATGAAAATTCTGTTGATCAGTTTTTCCGTCAGATGACTCCGGATACCGGAATGACATCAGACATGGGAGGCGATTTTGATAATGAGACCGTCGCGAGAGCGTTGGCGGCAACGATTGACGAAGTATATCAAAAAACTGGGAAGGACTCGATTCTGGTAACACATTCGCAAGGTGGCGGGCCGGGATGGACGGCGGCAATGTATACGGAACATATTGCGGCCATCATAGCTATCGAACCGGGCGGAGCGCCGGGGGCTGACACGGAGGCTTACAAGGCGGTTACCGAGAAGAAGATACCTGTTACCTTCTACTTCGGTGATTACATTGACAACGGAGACCCGTCTATTCAGGCAACGGGGATGTGGCAGATGATGAGAGGTACCTGCTATGCATTTGCTGAAAGCTATACGGCACAGGGCGGTAATTGTACTGTTGTAGACCTCCCCAAGGAAGGTATCACAGGAAACGATCATTTCATGTTCCAGGATTTGAATAATGATGTGATTGCCGACCATATCGAAAGCTGGATTCAGAATAATGTGAAGTGATATCTGACAAAACAAAACAAGAATATTCGATTGGAGGTACTACCATGGAAAACAGAAAACGACTGATTGGCTGCCTTTTGGCAGGAATGATGATACTCGCTTTGGCTGCCTGCGGTCAGCAGGCTCCCCAGCAATCCAATACTTCTGTCCCAAGTCAGGAGACACAGACATCCGACAGCAGCACTAAAACCCAGGCACCTGAACCCTCTCAGCCAGAAGTGACAGAGCCGACCCCAGATGGCAAGGGTGGCAAAACGCTGGTCGTTTATTACTCTTCTACCGGCAGCACTGAAGCCGTGGCCGGGTACATTGCAGACGCTTTGGGGGCCGACACCTTTGAGATCATTCCGGCGGAGCCCTATACCTCCGACGACCTGAACTGGAGGGATAAGTCCAGCCGTGTTAGCCGGGAGCATGACGACCCCTCTCTGCGGCCGGTAGAACTGGTTTCCACCACGGTGGACAACTGGGATTCTTACGATACGGTGTTCATCGGCTACCCCATCTGGTGGGGCAACGCCTCATGGACGGTAGACAGCTTTGTGACTGCCAATGATTTTACCGGCAAGACTGTCATCCCCTTCTGTACCTCGTCCTCCTCCGGTCTGGGAGAGAGCGGCAAGCTGCTGGCTGAGATGGCTGGAACCGGCGATTGGCTGGACGGTCAGCGGTTTCGCAGCAGTGCTGACGAAGCCGATGTGGTGGAATGGGTCAACGGACTCAATCTCGCCGAGTAAGAACGAAGCGCAGCAAGGGAGCCGAGGCCGTAAAAGGCTCCGGATCCCTTATATGGAAAGAAAGGGGCCCTCACATTGGCGCTCCTGCTGAGCCTGGCCCTGTCCGCCTGCGGGAGCAGCGGCGGGCAGACGCAGGCTCCTGCGGATACCGAGCAGGATACAAGTGCCAGCGAGCAAACTCAAAAGGCCGCATCCGATTCCGGGATTGTCACGACCGGCGACGAACTTACCTTCCCCCTTGGTCAGCAGATCAATTCCGATTCTTTCACCGGCACTGTCTACATTGCGCCCATGATCGCCAATGATGATGAGTATCATTTCCCTGCGACCAATAATGTGACCTTTGAGCCGGGGGCACGGAGCAGCTGGCACAGCCACGGCAGTATGATTATTCTTGTCACCGGCGGAGTTGGATACTATCAGGAGGAGGGCCAGCCCGCCCAGATCATCCGCAAGGGCGATGTGATCGAATGTGCGCCGGGCGTCCGGCACTGGCATGGAGCGACACCGGACAAATGGTTTTCCCAAATGGTAATTTTTGATTCCAACTATACGCCCGCAGACGGGGAAACTCCGGCGGAGGAGCCGGTAACGGACGAATACTATGACAATCTGGAAGCCGAGGAATATGCAGGCCGTACCGCCACCGGTGACAACGAGTTTATGTTCGAGCGGGCGGCAGAGCCGATGATGAGCGATACCTTCAACGGGGCGGCTTATGTGTCGTCCATCATAGAGGGGGACAATGTGGCCGGCGCTCCCGGACTGCACTATGTAGTCTTTGACCGTGGCGTAATCAATAACTGGCACACCCATGAGGGTGGACAGATTCTGATTGCCACGGACGGGATCGGTTATCACCAAATCGAAGGCAAGCCGGTGCAGGTTTTACATCCCGGTGATGTGGTTCTGTGCCCGCCAGGTGTCAAGCACTGGCATGGTGGAAGCGCGGACACGGAATTTGCTCACATTGCCATCAATACGAATCCGGAATTGACCGGGCTGGAATGGTTTGACCGCATTTCCGACGAGGAGTACGCACAGCTCTCGACAGAAAACTCAGATCAACAGAACTGAACGAAATTAAACGGCCTATGTTCCTGGCCAGAATAATTTGTGTCCTCTCTGTTGGTGGCTGCGATGCTGCTGACAGCGTCTCCCACCGACTTTGGGGCGGTGGAGGATGCTATGAAAGGATAGCACTTTGCCGGAAAGAAGGTTATCCCTTTTGTTCCCTACGGCCTCTCCGATTGAAGAAAGCGGAACAGATCTCGCGGCGATGACTGGAACCGGAAGATGACAGGAGGTATCATGAAAAAACAATTTATGGATTGTATAGCTATAATTATGGTGCTGGTCTCCGTGCTCGCCGGATGCGGAGGGGCGGAGACTTTGTCCGAAGCTGCACAGACGGGTAGCTCCACCGAGGCGCTGGCGGAAACGGCAGAAGAAAGTAACGAGGATATCAATGAAATGGATGAAACAGTTGCTAAGACCCCTTCTGAATTTGAGCCGGTGACAGAGGACTGGACAGCGGCTGATGTGATGAACATTCCTGTATTCGCAGGCTTTGGAAGGCTGCTTTTTCCTGTGGACCGGAATGTTCCAGGAGATATGACCCTTGCTGATATCAGCAGCAGTAGTGTATATGTCTGGTATTCCAATATTAAGAAGGATAAAACGGTAGAGATTGTCAATGACTTAAAGTATAGGGCAGAAAGCGGCGAAACCGTTTTTTACAACATCTATACCGATGAAGAAATGAAAAGCGATCCATCAAAGCGGGATACCGGACTCTTCTTTTTTAAGGGAGAGCCGGGAGCAAAATTTGCCATCATGAATGCGGGAGGCGGATTCATGTATGTCGGAGCGATGCACGACAGCTTTCCGCATGCACTTGAGGTCGGCAAAATGGGCTACAACGCATTTGCGTTGATCTATCGGCCGGACGATGCCTACGAGGATCTCGCGCAGGCGATTGCCTTTATCTACGATCACGCGGACGTATTGGAAGTCGACCCGACGGAGTATTCCCTCTGGGGCGGCTCGGCGGGCGCACGTATGGCTGCCGCGCTTGGCAACGCGGATGCCACGGCAAGCTTTGGCAGGCCGGATATCCCGCAGGCGGGCGCGGTCATTATGCAGTATACAGGTTATACGGCGGTATCCGGGAAAGATGCTCCTACCTATGCCTGTGTTGGTAAAAATGATGGGATTGCAAGTTGGCGGACAATGCAGGGCAGGCTGGATACGCTTTCAAGCTATGGAATCCCGACAGAATTTCATGCTTATGATGGATTAAGCCATGGATTCGGGCTAGGAACCGGAACGGTGGCGGACGGCTGGATAAACGATGCGGTGGCATTCTGGGAAGGACAGATGTAAGGTGGGAAAGAAATTTACGAACCTTTGTTAATAGCAAAAGAGTGGTAACACAATCCACAGACTCGTAGATAGATAAGAGGGAATTCATCTTTTTTCTTCTTCCGGCCGGCAAGCCATAGCCGTAGCTCATGCCCATATATACAGCCTAATGGCGGCCCCCGATTCTTTTCCTAAAATACTTTTTTATTAAGAAAAATATAGAAATCACCTGATTTTGAATACTAAGTAAGTGGTTTCTAGTTTCACTCAAAATTATGTTACTGCTTGCTACCATGTAATAACAACATACGGTCCTTAAATATCGCCCAGATTTAATGGGCAATCTCTTCACATTAAAACCTTCCGACTCTTTTGCGTATGGCATCAATAATTTTCAAAGGTAAACGCATACGGTTTTCAACCGTCCCGCCCCATTTATCTACGCTTATTATCCCGCGGCGAGATAAACTGATGGATTTGCCAGTCATGGCCTCATATCGTATTTTTATTACCTCGCTAAACTATCAACGGCGCTATAATGCCCCTATGCGGCAAGACATAAATAGACCTGTGAATCATTTAAGTTATAACCTTTCGCTTCTTACTGAAGAACTTATTGAAACTTCTGCCAATTCAAAACCTAATTTATAATGTTAATATACTTTGATTATTATCCTGTTGGAAATGATTTAGTGAAAGACTTTATTCCTTCCGACACAGAGGTGGATAATAATGTTCAAAATAATAAATTTATTACTCTGTTTCTTTCTGGCAGTAACGTTCCTATCAGGATGAAAGAATTGCAGAAGATTGATGCCGCATTATCGAATATGACGATGTCCGAAGTATTTGGCGGTTATAAGCAGGCGGATAAAAATAGAAATCAGGAGACATGAAAAGTGAAGAACCGTTTATTAGCAAAGAGCGGATTATAGAGAAGGAGTTACAGGTGACAAAGGTATTGATGAAAAAGAACAAAAGGATTATTACGTTGATTTTTAGCCTCGCTATGGTAATGCTATTTGCTGCCGCCTGCGATGACAGCATTCCACAGGATCAATTATCAGCATCATCTGCCAGTGACGGCGCACAGAACGGCAATGCCCCTGCCGCAGAAGATCCCCCTGCCAGTGAGGAGCCGCCGGAGGCGGAAACAGACAAACCTCTTGTGGCTTATTTTTCCCGCGTAGGAAGCACTTCTTTTGATGAGGATGTAGACGCAATCACATCCGCGAGTTTGCGGATCAAAGATGGGAAATTGATTGGAAACATGCAAATTCTTGTAGACATAGTACAAAAAGAAGTGGACGGAGATGTTTTTCAGATCATAACAGAAGAACCATACCCAAGCGACTATGAAGCAACAGTAGATTTGGCCACAGAACAAAGAGAATCCGGTTTTAAGCCGGAGTTGAAATCCAAGGTTGAGAATATGGATTCTTACAACACGGTTTATCTCGGCTATCCGATCTGGGGCGGAAATATTCCCGCTCCAATTGCATCTTTTTTATCCGAATATGATTTTTCAGGGAAAACCATCGTGCCGTTTTCTGCGCATGGCGGATATGGTCTGGGACAGAGTATTGACGCCATAAAAGAGCTCTGCCCGGATGCGACCGTACTGGAAGCGTTTGAGATAGAAGCCGACGACGTCGAAAATGCACAAGATGCCGTTTCCGCGTGGCTGAACAAAATCGGGGGTTAGGAATGAAGCGCAATGGGAAACTATACCCACATAATATGCCACTGGAAAAATACCGCAATATCAAAGAATTTCAGGAGGAACGATGATGGAATATTTAACACTGAACAATGGAACAAAAATTCCGGCAGCAGGCATTGGAACCTTTATGATGCAGCCGGAGGAGGCGGAGAACTCTGTGGTATCCGCGCTCTCAAACGGATATGTGCTGATTGATACAGCGAACGCATACATGAATGAAAAAGCGGTCGGACGTGGTATGAAGCGTTCCGGCATTGCAAGGGAAAATATCTACCTGTCCACCAAGCTGTGGCCGAGCAAGTATGAAGATGCCGACAGTGCTATCGACGATACACTGAAAAGACTGGACACGGATTACGTCGATCTTCTCTTCCTTCATCAGCCTGTCGGCGATTATGTGGGTGCATACAAGGCGATGGAGAGGGCTGTAAAGGTCGGCAAGGTAAAGTCCCTCGGTCTTTCCAATTTTGATGAAGAACAGATTAAGAAAGTGGCGGATGCCACTGAAATCAGGCCCGCGGTAGCCCAGGTTGAGGCACATCCGTATTATCCGCAAACCTCGCTCAAAGAGTATCTGAAAGAAACGGGAGCCGTCATCATGGCATGGTATCCGCTCGGACATGGAGATAAATCCCTTCTGGAAGAAAGCGTATTGACGGCACTTGCGGCAAAGTACGGCAAATCAAACGCACAGATTATCCTTCGCTGGCATACGCAGGTCGGCAATATCGTTATTCCGGGTTCCAAAAATGAGAAACACATCAAGGACAACATCGATATCTTTGATTTCACACTGACAAATGAGGAGCTCAGGAAAATCGCCGCACTTGATAAGGGTGTAAGGTACTACACATCTTCCAGGGAAGCCCTGCAGGGATATCTTGCATTTTCACCGGATTTCAACGGGCAGGCGTAAAAGGAGACGGCGACTATGAGCAAGAATCTGGTTTTGTATTTTTCGGTCTATGGCACGGCAAAAAAGACCGCTGAGGAAATCGCAAAGCAGACAGGGGCAGACCTCACGGAAATCCAACCCGTTATTCCCTATGACAGCAACAGAGACCATTATAACGCCCTGGCGGCTTATGCAAAAAAAGAGCACGGCGAGCACATGCGTCCGGAGATCAGGAATAAGATCAGCATCGATGGGTATGACAATATCTTCATTGGGTATCCGATGTGGTGGTATACCATGCCCATGATTATCTATACGCTGTTTGACCTGCTCGATTTCAGTGGAAAGACCCTTATTCCGTTCAACACTCATATGGGTTCCGGTGATGGCGGTACCTATAAGACCATCCGCGAGCTTGAACCGAATGCGACTGTGCTTTCCGGCTTGCCTATGGAAATGAGCGATGCGGAGAAAGGCAACCCAGACAAAATCGCAAAGTGGCTGAAAGGTCTTAAGGTAAACTTTAACTAATTCCGTGAGCAAGACGTTTTGACATGTATGATGGCGAGGATTACGCGATTTCTTTCGTCAATGCGATTCTGGATTTCTTTAAGGACATAGTATAAACACAGGAACGTTTAATGCGGGAGCAAAGCTGATGGAGAAGACGAAAAAACAAAAAAGAATATGGATACTTCTAATCATCCCGGCTGTGCTCGTTGCGGGAGTTCTCATGATAGCTTTGTTTCGTACAGGGAGAAATGAAAGCAATTCACAGATCAAGGCGGTTCGCTCCTGGTCAGATGCAGAAAAAAGCAATGTTCTTATCGCATACTTTACCGGCGGAGAAAATATGCCATCAGATGAAATGGACGCAATAACCTCCGCCAGCGTAAAGCTATGGAACGGTGAAACAACAGGCGATGCGGGCGTGGTAGCCATGAGGCTGCAGGAGCTTACCCACGGCGATTTGTATTCCATTCAGACAAAGGGCTTATATTCGTCAAATTACGACTATTCCACCATGCAGGCATGGTTTGAGCAGCGCATTCACCACAGGCCGGGGCTGGCTGGGGAAAAGCTCGATATAAGCCGGTATGATGTTATCATCATCGGGTATCCTCAATGGTGGATGGAAGCGCCTATGGCAATCGAAAGCTTTCTTAAACAATATGATTTTGATGGAAAGACCATTCTGCCTTACTCAACGAATTACAGCAGCGGCTTGGGAGAAAGCGTGGAGAGAATCCGAACCCTTGCGCCGGGCGCAAACGTTGCGGATGGTCTGTCTGTCGGACAAGGCAGAGTGGAAGACGAATCACTTACGGCCGAGCTTCTGAAGTGGCTGGATGGGTATGCAGACATTTTGACGGAAGAAGCGACAGCAGCCTCGGCGCAGATGAGCGAAGAAACAGATATGAAGGATGATACGACAGGCGGATTAACCGCGGGGAAAACCTTGCAAAGAAGCTTTATCAATGATAATGTCCTTCACTCCCAAGGGAATGGGGATATCCATTTCGCAAGTTATATACCGGAAAGCTACGATGGCAGCGTGCCATATGCGTTATTTATCACCCTTCCCGGATGGGAAGGGCTGTATTTTCAAGGCGTAGGAGAAAATCTGAAGTGGGAAGATTTCGGCATTACAGCTTTAGGATATAACAGTGAAATGATTGTGCTTGCCCCGCAGCTGAATGATTGGGGAGAGACAAGCGCGGACCAAACCATCGCTTTGACGGAATATTTCCTCTCTCATTACAACATTGATCCGTCAAAGGTTTATCTGGAAGGATATTCGGGAGGCGGAGAAACAGGCTCGATTGTAATGGGCAAGAGACCGGAGCTGTATACGGCATATCTGATGGTAAGTTCCCAATGGGACGGTGCTCTTGAGACGCTGGTGGCTTCAGAAACACCTGTATATATGGCGATTGGGGAAGCGGACAGCTATTACGGTTCCGAACCGTTAAGAAATACTTATAGGCAGATTCATGAGCTGTATGAGGAAAAAGGTCTGTCCGAAGAAGAGATCGGCAGGCTGCTTGTCTTGGACCTGAAGGATCAGGCGTATTTTTCCGCGAGAGGCGTTTCCGACCAGCATGCCGGCGGTGGTACTTTCGCGCATGACGAAGAAATCATGGGATGGCTGTTCGGAGAGCATTAAAGGAGGCGGATACTATATGCGGAAAATCATCATGGCGATACTGCTGGCTTCTGTATTATCCGTTTCACTCACCGCCTGCGCCGGCAATATGCGAATAATCGAAAATGCCAGTGAACAAGAGGAATCTGATGAATACAGCAATACACAATCTGGAGAGGAGTCCGGTAT
>JGI20225J20221_1001922_pt2 | contig 20627 bp, 17 predicted proteins | sample BioMet4_FD_20221 | JGI IMG/M metagenome (IMG submission 20221) | reverse complement strand
TAACACACATACTCTATTTTTTAATAAAGAAAAAAAACTACAAGAAAAATATACTATATAATTAATTATAATTATATTTGGATAAAAATAGCCGTATGAATATCTATAAATAGATAAGACGTAATTCTAAATATTAAAATTAGACAGATATGATGAAGTCGTCCAAAAATCTAAGTCATGACGATATGCACGAAATATTGTTATTGAAATGCAAAAATAGTATTTGCGCTGATGAAATTGTAGATTTGCTCAACGCTCATAATATTGCCTGCAACAGCATGATGAAAGTCAAGACTCTAGAGCAGGAGCGTATGGGCCAGTGACAGGTATTGCCATATATGTATTTGCGAAAGATTATGAAAAAGCCTTAGACATCATTAATCCAGCTCTCAAAGATATGAATAATTCTAGTACATTTTGCCCTAAATGTGGTAGTGAAGATGTAACGCCCATTATACGCAATCATGACTATGGTACTATTCTAAGCTTTCTTTGTCTTTTCCTTTTACTCATTCCAATCCTTTATCTTCTCGTTTTTGCAAATGAGTTTGGTCTTAAATCACCCATAGGCAATATTATTGCTTTGGTAATGGTTTCATTAGGTTTCGTTATAATGTTTGCTCTTAAACTTATAATGTTAATTATAAATGCGAGAAATGTGGTAAGAAGTTCAATCATCGCTAATTTAAGTATCTACAATACGACCTTGGTTTGAATCTGAGCTTTTCTCGTTTGGCAGAAGAATCTTAATAGATAAGAATATCAGGCAGATAAAGAAAAAAAAACAAAAGATTAATTGGATAATTCAAGAAAACACACTAATTTTGTGCCCTGATTATTCCGAACCGGGCTTTATAAAAGTGCAATTCAGTGATTGAAGTGCCGCCCGACGGAGCTAACCTGTTTTAATAAATACAACAGATGTACGCAATTGTAGAAATCCAAGGCCAGCAATTCAAAGCAGAGGCAGGAAAAAAGCTTTTTGTTCACCACATTCAGAATACCGAGAATGGTGCAACAGTAGAATTTGATAAAGTATTATTGGTAGACAAAGATGGAGCTATCACTGTAGGCACTCCCACTATAGACGGAGCGAAAGTTGTTTGTGAGGTTATCTCTCATTTGGTAAAAGGAGACAAAGTTCTCATATTCCATAAAAAGAGAAGAAAAGGCTATCGCAAACTTAACGGTCACCGCCAACAGTTCACAGAGGTTTCAATTAAAGAAGTAATTGCTTAATCATTTAAAAAGTAAAAGAAAATGGCACATAAAAAAGGTGTAGGTAGTTCTAAGAACGGCCGTGAATCAGCAAGCAAAAGATTAGGCGTTAAGATATATGGTGGTGAAGCTTGCAAAGCAGGTAATATCATCATTCGTCAGAGAGGCACTGAATACCATCCGGGTGAAAACATTGGCATGGGTAAAGATCATACTCTTTTTGCCTTAGTAGATGGTACAGTACAATTCAAAGTAGGTAGAGAAGACAGACGTTATGTTTCTGTTATTCCTGCTAGCATTGAAAAAGCTGAAGCTTAGTCTGTAAATAAAATCTTATAAAAAAGCCTACACTCTAAACGTGTAGGTTTTTTTATTTGTAGTAAGCACTTGCAGATTCTCGACCAAAAACCTTAGCAAACATTTGGTAAATCAGATTTATTCTTATATGTTTGTGCCCGAAATATTATGAAGACATACTCACTAGTCAAGAAGTCCAAAAGAGAGTAAACCATATCATGGATATCGTTCATTCTACATTCCAACATGTCTTTAGGAAATTTTATCCTCAGACTTTATTCTATGCCACTCGCATTGTCGGCGAAGATGATGCAGAGGATGTGGTACAAGATGCCTTTATTGAACTATGGAAAAGAAAAGATGAAATCATTGATGAGGAACATATCAAAGCTTTCCTTTTCCGCACAACTTATACTTACTCCCTTAATATTCTAAAGCACCGTACCATCACACAAAATTATGCAGAATCCATACAAGCCATCAATATAAAAAAAGCGGAATACTATAGCCCCGAAAATAATGATGCAATAAAACTAATTGAAAATTCCGAACTCCACAATGAAATCAAGATAGCCATTAATGAATTGCCAAATAAGTGCAGACAGGTATTTATAATGAGCTATATTCATGGAATGAAAAATAAAGAAATAGCAGAACTTTTGAACATATCGGTCAAAACGGTCGAAGTACACATTTACAAAGCACTTAAATATTTACGAAAGCGTTTAGATTATTTAATATTATTACTATTCACTTTTATACTTAACCAATAAGGTCTTTTATCAATATGATTGTATTATAAATAGAAAGAATTTATAAAGATGAGTAAACTGAAAAATAAAATATTAAAAAATTACTTGCTTAATAAGTGCTCAGCAAGAGATCTCGAGTCCTTGAAACAATGGCTCGAAGAATCAGAAGATCACGCACCACAATTATTTAAAATAGAAGAGCTATACCATTTAGGTCGATTCCATGTCACCCAAGACACCAAACATATAGAAAAAGCTGAACAGCAATTATTCAAAGCGATTGATAACTCAAAATCTACAACATATAAGAGCCCACTCTTTCTACGATATGCAGCTGCTATTATCATATTATGTATATGCAGTTATGTATGCTATTTTGCATACCGTAATAATAAAGCTTTTAATATGATCGAAGTTTCTGCTACCGCAAAATCTATAAAACGAGTTTTACTCCCTGATGGAACGAACGTCTGGCTCAATCATTCTTCAATATTAAGGTATCCTCAAAAATTCACAAAAGAGAAACGGAATGTAGAGCTAAAAGGTGAAGCTTATTTTGAAGTAACAAAAAATCCGCATCAACCATTTATCGTAAAAAGTGATGCTATGACAATAGAGGTACTAGGTACAAAATTCAATTTTAACACAAGANATTCCAATAACTACGAAGAACTTTCTTTATTAGAGGGAGTTGTACAAATGCATGGGAATAATGACAAAAGTAGGATTACTATAATACCCGGACAAAAAATCATATTAAACAAGCGAACCCAACAGATCACTATAAAAGAAGTAAATGCACGTATAGAGAGCCTTTGGCATGAAGAAATGATATCATTTAAAAGATCAAACATCCAAGAGATTGTTACAATTCTAGAGCACCTATACAACAAACGCATAAATATTGGTTCAAATATAGATAGAAAAATGACTTTTTCTGGAGAGATGAGACGTTATGAACAAATAGATTCAGTATTAAAAGCCCTTTGCTATAGCATGCCTATATATTATAAGACAAAAGGAGAATATATTTATTTATATCAAACGAACAAATAAATATATTTGCTTTATAGCTTCAACAATACACACTATTTATACTCATAAAGCCATAATTACAAAATAAATTAAAAAAATATCAGATTTCAGTAAGGGTTTTTATGGCATTAATTGTATTATAAGAAATGCAAGAAATAGTCGACTTTCTCATGCATCTTTCTTATATTATGTTTTATTTAACCATTAATTCGTATGAAAAGACATTATTGTTTACAAAGTTCGATAATATTTCGAGCGATTTTAATTTTCTTTTTGCTAATAGCCCCTTTTCAATGGAGTAATGCACAAATTACATTATCAACCAAAAAAGTAACTTTAGAAAAAGTAATAAAAAGCATCAAAGCCAAATCAAAGTATCAATTTTTTTACAATGATAATTTGTCATTGGTCATGATGCGACCGATAAATGTAAAAGATGCTAGTATAGAAGTTGTTTTAAACAAATTATTCCTAGGTTCTGGAATTGCATATAAAATTGTAGATAATACAATTTATCTTTCCAGAGACGAAAGAAAAAATACGATTCAAGAACCTGTTCGCTCTAAAGAAGGAAAAGTATATAAAATTATAGGGAAAGTAACAAGTGAAGATGGAGAGCCTCTCATAGGCGTTAGTGTTAAAATAAAAGATTCTAGTATAGGTAATATCACTAACACTAGCGGACATTATTCATTCACTTGTAATATAGAAAACCCCATTTTAATATATTCCTATATTGGATATCAAACACAAGAAATTCCTTCAAAAGAGAGATCTGTTATTAATGTCGTAATGAAAGAAGAAACACGAATGATAAGTGAAGTCGTTGTTACAGCATTAGGAATAAAAAAAGAAAAGAAGGCCTTAGGATATGCAATGCAAGAAATAAAGACAGATAATCTTACAGAAAATCATTCAACCAGTCTATCGAATATGCTACAAGGGAAAGTTGCAGGTGTACAAATTTCTCAATCAGGCACTGGTATCGGTGGTTCTACACATATTGTCCTACGTGGAATAAGCTCTTTATCCGGGAATAATCAACCACTATGGGTTGTAGATGGCATTCCAATAAGCGATAAAACCACTTCACAAGCTACAGAGTGGGGATATTCTGATTACTCAAGTAGTGCCTCTGAAATAAATCCTGAAGATATCGAAAGTATTTCAGTCCTTAAAGGACCTAATGCAGCGGCTTTATATGGAAGTATCGCCCAAAATGGAGCAATTATTGTTACAACCAAAACGGGTAAAAAGGAGCAGCCTCTTACAATAGAATATAATGGAAACGCAAGCTTTGACACTCCATATTCACCATATAAGCTTCAAAACATATACGGACAAGGTACAGCAAGCAAATTTGACCAATACTCAAAAGCTAGCTGGGGCCCCTTGATGGATGGTAAAACCGTCGTTGACAATTGGAGAAATACAATGTACAGTGATAGTTCATATAAGCCATACGCATTAACACCGCAAGGAAATCAGATGATGGATTTTTATCGAACAGGTACAAGTTTCACAAATAGCGTAGCATTGTCTGCTGGAGGAAAATCTCTATTCGGGCGTATGTCATATTCTGATTCTAGAAATAGAGGAATTACACCTAATCATCAATTGATTCGCCAATACGCAGATGCGAATTTAAATTTTGTAAATAAATGGATCACTGTAGGCTTCAAAGGAAGTTATATATATCAGAAGGGTGATAATCGTCCAGATCAAGGAGATGCAGGTATTGCTAATCAGTTTATTTTAATGCCTCGTAGTATCAGACTTCAAGACTTAAAAAATCCCCAAGGTTTAGACGGATCTTGCGTTAATTGGGCAGGAATAAATAACTCATATATTAATCCATATGCATACTCTTATAAAGGCAATGGTAATAAAGACGAAAAAAATCACTTTATGGGTCAAATTAATGCCTCGATTATACTTACTGATTGGTTAAGAATCAACGGCAAAGCAGGGGTTGATTGGTATAACATCAATCGCCAAATAACAATGCCTTTTTCATTTAATTCTGGAGTCAGTCAGTTAACATTATATAAAGAGACATTTAAGGAAACTAATTCAGATGCAATGGTGAATATTAATAAGACATTCAATGACTTTAATATTACTGCGAACCTAGGAGGAGCATATCGATCCGAAAGAGATGAAGGGGTAACAGCATTCAGCGGACGTCTTGCACTACCGGGGTTATTATCATTATCAAATGGGAAAAATATACAAGCAGAGCAACTATACAACTATAAAGAAGTTCATTCCTTATTAGGGAATGTTCAAGTAAGCTTTCGTAATATGTTATATTTAGATATAACAGGTAGGAATGATTGGTCATCAACCCTTCCAAAAAATAACAGATCATACTTTTACCCTTCTGCCAGTTTAAGCGGTATAGTTTCAGAAATGATAAAGTTGCCCAATTGGATTGATTTCTTAAAAGTTCGTGGATCATGGGCTGAAGTAGGGAATGATACAGATCCTTATAAACTAAAAGCTGCTAATTATGTTTTTTCAATGCTGTCAACGACTGTTTCAAGCGCATCACTCGAATTGCCATTATCGACATTAAAACCTGAATCAACGAAATCCTATGAGGCAGGTATCGACTTTCGAATGTTAAAGAATAGAATTAATTTAGATTTCACATACTACCATTCAATAACTACAAATCAAATCTTAGGCTTATCAATATCAAGCTCCTCAGGATATACCAATCAAACAATAAATGCAGGAAAGATGGTAAGTAGTGGTTTTGAAGTAATGCTAGGGACCACACCTTTAAAAATCAATGATTGGCAATGGGATTTAAACTTAAACTGGGGAACAAACAATTCGCACTGTAAACGTCTTGATCCACAAATCAAACGATGGAGTATGGGTAGCGTTCGTATAGGAGATGTCGTTGTTCGTGAAGGTCACAAATTTGGTGATATTATAGGGAAAGCATACGTCAGGGATGGAGCAGGTAATATTAAAGTAGATGACAACGGACTCCCTATTTATGAAAGTGATCAAGTAATAGGAAATATGATGCCGAATTGGACTGGTTCTATCAACTCCACCTTAAAATGGAAAGGGCTTAGTTTTAATATGCTAATTGATATTCGCCAAGGAGGTGATATAATTTCTGAAACTGATGCTATAGCATGCGCTGCAGGCAATTCCAAACGGACATTAAATTTTAGAAATGGAGGAATGATCGTAAAAGGAGTGAATGTAAACACTGGGAATCCTAACAATATTAAAATAACATCAGAACAATTTTATAATCAAGTTGGTGGTGCAGAAGGTGTAGGTGAAGAATTTAGATATAGCGGCTCTTATATAAAAATGAGAGAAATGTCACTAAGTTGGGAACTACCCAAATTATGGATTCAAAAATTTTCTTTAAAGTCCGTAAAAGTATCTCTAGTAGGAAGAGACCTATTCTATTTAAAGAAGCATACGCCAGGAACTCCAGAATGTGCTTTCTCACGAAGTGATTTTGCACAAGCATTCGATGTATCGGCAATGCCCCCCACAAGAACTTTCGGATTCAATTTAAATGTTAAATTTTAATTAACATACAATTATGAAAAAGAAATTATCAAAAATAGTCATATTGAGTACATTATTTACTCTATTTATTTCATGTACAGGTTCGTTCGACGATATCAATGAGAACCCTTTAAAATCTACGACTCTCGATCCAGAACTGGTATTACCATATGTTGAGTGGGGAGCTACCAATATTTATTGGGACACCTATCAATTAGGAGTTGCAACGATTATTCCTTATGCACAATATCTTTCGTCCGAAGATGATGGAGACCGTTATATGTATCGTGATGGATACACCACCTCAGGACTTTGGTTACCATACTACACCAGAGTTTTAAAAAATGTCAAGAAAGTGGCAGAGGTCGTAAAAAATCAACCTGAATCAACAAGAACTTTACAACTGTTGCGTATTATGAATGCTTATAATACAGCAAGCATTACTGATGACTATGGAGATATCCCATATTCAGATGCAGGAACTGGAAATGGACAGGCAAAATATGACACTCAAAAAGATGTCTATTATAACATATTCAAAGAATTGACAGACGCTGTCAATATTTTATCTAGTGACTTAAAAAACCAAAAGGTTATTCCATCGGATGCAGATTATATATATGGTGCAGATTTTGCTAAATGGATCAAATTTGCCAATTCTTTACGTTTACGTTATGCCATTCGTTTATCATTTATCGATCCTAACAAAGCGAAAGAAGAAGGTGAAGCAGCACTAGCTGCTGGAATAATGTCATCCGTTACCGATGAAGCCACCATACATACAGACAATGAAGACTGGAATAATTTAGGTTATCCTTTAATGGTCTTATGCAATTGGAATTGGTTTAGAGCAAGCACTACCTTTATTAATATTTTAGAAAACACAAGCTCTGTAACAGATCCTCGCGAAGAATTATATTTAGGTAAAACTAAATTATATGTCACCCAAAAAGAGGGGCCAGCATACCAAGGTGTTCCAAATGGCTTTCCTGCAGATCAATCAACAGCTTTAGGTACTGGCTATAATAACGATGAGACATCTAATGTTTATGGATTGATGTTTTTCCCTGATTGGAATTCAAAAGGCATAAATCCTCAAGACACCAATCCATGGTTATCAAAGAAATACCCATTGATGCATTATTCAGAAGCATGCTTCCTCAAGGCAGAAGCAGCCCTTCGCGGTTGGAATGGTGCAGGAGATGCTGAAAGTAATTATATCGAAGGTATCAAAACTTCTTTGATAGAAAGTCGTGACGGTATAAATTCCACATTATATGACAGTTCTAAAGATGAAGTCTATATAACAAGTGGTAATGTCGCATGGAATAATGCAGATAATTTTGAAGCTAAGCTAAAAAAAATAATCACTCAAAAATGGATTGCAATATTCCCTATGGCAGAAGAAGCTTGGGCTGAATTCCGTCGTACCGGTTATCCTGATTTACAACCAGTTCTTCAATGCAGTGAACCGACATTAAAAAAAGGCGAATTCATTAAAAAGATACTTTACCCCGATGAAGAGAGACGTAACAATACAGTAAATGCTACTGCAAAGACTCTAAATAATGGGCAAGGTGACGGCGCTAATGTCCGTGTATGGTGGGACACCGGCAGATGTAAATAAAATATTGTCTCTAACTAATTACAAGGTAAGAGGCTGGACTTCTTAAGTATGGACAGCCTCTTTTATATTAAATTCCAACAACAAACAAATGAAAAAGAAAATATCTTTATTGATTTTTGGTATATTCACTACACTCGTCTTTTACTCATGTAGTCAAAAGTCATTACCTTCTTATTTAGCAAAAAATGATGCATCATCTCAAAAGAAGTTTATCCCTGAGAAAAATGGCTACCGCCTTATGTGGGAGGATAATTTCGACGGCACAAAATTGGACACCACTAAATGGTCTCTAAGATGCCTAGGGCCACGGCGAATAGGATATAATGACGCCTCAATGGTTAAAATAGCAAATGGGAAGCTCATGCTATCATATGATATTAAAGGAGATAGTATTTTAGCTGGTATGATAGGTACTCAACACAAATTTGAAAATAGTTACGGATATTACGAATGCAGAGCTAAACTCCAACAAGGTATTGGCCCTTGGTCCGCTTTTTGGATCCAGTCGCCACTTATTTTCAACGGCAGTGATCCTGGCAAATACGGAACTGAAATCGACATCTTTGAGTATTTCAAAGAGCTTGGAGATAACACATTAACTCACTGTTTACATTGGGCTTATGGAGCAAACATGAAATCGAGTGAACAAATGATCAGCCATCTTAAAGGCCTTTCAAAAGGATATCATACCTTTGGTCTAGAGTGGACTAAAGATAAATATTCCTTTTTTATTGATGGGCTAAAATACCATGAACAAAAGATTGGAATCTCACACATCAATGAGTATATTATTCTAAGTATGGAAATTCCTGACAAACTACAAGCGCTTAAAAATGCTTGTGCTCCAGACACCTTTTGTGTGGACTATGTAAGAGTCTATACAAAATAAAAGAAGTAAAATATATACCTGAGAAAATAAATTCTATACATTACTTATAAATTTAGAATATCAAATAATGAGACGTCCGCTTATTATGCTAATCTGCATACTGCTAAATATTTTTTTATCACATGCAGCAGATACGGATATAATTTCTGCACAACAGATGGTAAACAGACTTTTACCAACTTATGCAAAATCATTTATCTTTAAAAAAATCTCCTCAGACAAAGATATTTTCAGTCTCGAAAACAAAGGCAAACAGATACAAATATCCGGAAACAATGCCAATTCTATGGCTGTAGGGCTTAATTTCTATTTAAAAAATTATTGTCTAACAACTGTATCATGGTTCAGAATGGATCCTATTCAATTACCTAAGACTTTACCTCTAATTAAAAGGCCTATTAGGATAACAGCAAAAGTTCCACTACGCTTTTTCCTAAATTATTGTACTTTTGGATATTCTATGCCCTGGTGGACATGGAAAGATTGGGAACGGCTTATTGACTGGATGGCCCTAAACGGCATCAATACTCCGCTAGCGATAACAGGACAAGAAGCTATTTGGTATAACGTATGGAAAAAATTCGGGCTAACCGATACTGAGATTCGAGCTTACTTCACGGGGCCAGCACATTTACCTTGGCATCGTATGAGCAATATTGATGGTTGGCAAGGTCCGCTTCCCATAAGCTGGTTAGACAATCAAAGAGAACTTCAACAAAAGATTGTACAACGCGAGCGAGAATTGAATATGCATCCCGTTTTACCTGCTTTTGCTGGTCATATACCAAGTGGACTTAAACGCCTATATCCACACTTGCTTACAACAAATGTATCTCAATGGTGTGACTTCAGCGATCAATATCAATGCACCTTCTTAAATCCAATGGATTCATTATATTCAATTATCCAAAAAGATTATCTTAATGAACAAACAAAAATATATGGTACAGATCATATNTATGGCATCGATTGTTTTAACGAAGTTCAGCCACCGAGTTGGAATGAAGACTCATTGGCGCTTATCTCTTCTCACATATATAAATCACTAAAAGCTGCCGACAAGGATGCCATTTGGCTTCAGATGGGTTGGCTTTTTTACAATGATGCTTCGCATTGGACCACCGCTCGAATCAAGTCTTATTTACAAGGAGTTCCCAAGAGCAAGCTTCTTCTTTTAGACTATTTTTGTGAAAATACCGAGATTTGGAAACGTACAGAATCCTTTTTCGGTCAACCGTTTATATGGTGCTACTTAGGGAACTTTGGAGGGAACACAATGATTTGCTCTCCGCTAAAAAAGATAGACAAACTTTTAACTAATACTTTCAAGAAATCAAAACAAAATTTTCAAGGTATAGGAGCTACTCTTGAAGGATTAGACGTTAATCAATTTGCTTATGAGTTTGTCTTCGATAAAGCATGGAATATTCCATTCAATTGCAAATCATGGATTAATAATTTAGCTGATAGAAGATTAGGAAAATATAATATTATATCACGTCAAGCTTGGCAATTAATGAACCAAAAAGTTTTAACAGCTTCTAGTTTTTCACCTCAAGGTACTCTAATAGAATCTTTTCCAACATTGCAAAATTCAAAATATGAATTGCAAAACACCTATATGAACTCTTTGCAACAACAATCTTTATTAAAAGCATGGCAAATGCTACTATCGATTAAAAAATATAATCGATATACCTATGAGTTTGATGTAATTAATATTGGTCGTCAAGTTTTAGGCAACTATTTTCATCAACTGCGAGATTCGTTTACAATTGCATATCGAACAAACGACTCAGCAAAACTTAAAATATTTGGATACAAAATGAAATCAATACTAGCAGACGTAGATGCGTTGGTAGCATGTTATCCAACTTTTTCTTTAAAACAATGGATTGATGATGCACGCGCTATGGGTATTAATGCAAACGAAAAAAACTATTATGAAAAAAATGCGCGCACTCTAATAACAGTTTGGGGAGACAAGGATGTACTCACAGACTATGCTAGACGTGGATGGGCTGGATTAATCTCTAATTACTACGCACCACGCTGGAATATGTTCATTGATGAAGTCATTAAGTGTAACTCCCAATTCACAAAATTTAACGAGAAAGATTTTTCAATAGGCTGTCATAAATGGGGACGCAAATTTATAGAGCCAAGCACTATCATTATTTATCCCAAAGAACAAAATGGANTAATATTAGCTAAAAAACTTTTTATAAAATATTTTAAGCATTAAGCGGTTATATTCTTCATTTGACATCATCAAATGACAAAAGAAACTAATAGGTATTAGATAAATTTGATGTTAATACGTGCGGGAACAAACGATAAAAGTTTGTTCTCGCTTATTATATCAAAAAGACAGAGAGAAACGATCAGTTAATAATCGTTTTCAAATCCATCTCGCATATCTATTTTATTGGCTTTATTTAAAAAATAAAAACTAATTTATTTTTGCTAAAACGCTTCGCTTGGAGTAACTTTGCATTCTCGTATAGAGAAGGAATCAAAAACATAGATATATGCTTACCATTAAACAAATTACAGAAAATACAGACACTGTTATAAAGGGTCTGGAAAAAAAGCATTTTAAAAACGCAAAAGAGGCTGTCGCAAAGGTTATTGAACTGAACGACATACGCCGCAATTCACAAAAGCAACTAGATGATAACTTGGCAAAGTCAAAATTACTTGCCAAAAGCATCGGACAACTCATGAAAGAAGGCAAGTCCGATGAAGCGGCTTCTATCCGAAAAGAAGTTTCCGAATTCAAAGATCTTAGCAAAACATTGGAAGATCAAATGGAAAAGGCTGCTACTGATATGCGAAATTTACTCTATACGATTCCTAATATTCCTCACGAAAGTGTACCCGAAGGATTCGGAGCCGATGATAACAAGGTAGAGAAAATGGGCGGTCAAAATACCGTCCTTCCTGTTAACCCACTACCCCATTGGGAATTGGCAAAGAAATATGATATTATTGATTTCGATCTAGGAGTTAAAATCAGTGGTGCCGGTTTCCCCGTATATAAGGGGAAAGGAGCTCGTTTGCAACGCGCGTTGATCAACTTTTTCCTTGACGAAGCTCGCAACAGTGGCTATACCGAAATACAACCGCCTACGGTAGTCAATCAGGATTCCGGATATGGTACAGGACAGCTTCCTGACAAAGAAGGACAAATGTACCACTGCGAATTGGACGATTTATACCTGATTCCGACAGCCGAAGTTCCCGTAACAAACATTTACCGGGACGTTATCCTCGAAGAAAAAGAACTACCTATCAGGAACTGTGCTTATACCCAATGCTTTCGTCGCGAAGCCGGATCTTATGGTAAAGACGTTCGGGGTCTGAACCGTCTGCACGAATTCTCAAAAGTAGAATTGGTACGCATCGACAAACCCGAACATTCGTATGATTCGCTCAAAGAAATGCTGGCTCACGTTGAAGGGTTATGCCAGAAACTTGAATTGCCATACCGCATTCTTCGCCTTTGCGGTGGAGATATGAGCTTTACGTCTGCTCTCTGCTTCGACTTTGAAGTTTATTCCGAGGCACAAAAACGCTGGTTGGAAGTTAGTTCTGTATCAAACTTCGAAACTTATCAGGCCAACCGCTTGAAATGCCGTTACCGCACAACAGCCGACAACAAAAAAATAGAGCTATGCCATACCCTCAACGGTTCTGCANGCATTGGCCCTACCCCGTATTGTTGCCGCATTACTTGAAAACAATCAGACCCCCGAAGGCATCAAGATACCCAAAGCCCTTGTTCCTTATTGTGGGTTCGATATAATCGATTAACATGAAGCAGACAGCTTTAACCCTTTAAATGAAAAACGATGAATAAAATTGTCCACAAGGAGCAACTTTCCGAAAAAGTATTCCTGTTCGAAGTCGAAGCCCCGTTAATAGCCCGTTCCCGCAAGGCCGGCAATTTCGTTATTATCCGTGTAGGAGAAAAAGGCGAACGCGTCCCTTTAACTATTTCCATGGCCGATAAAGGAAAGGGGACTATTACCATTATTGCACAAAAGGTCGGCGTATCAACCGAGAAATTGTGTGATCTGAAAGTTGGCGATAGCCTGACAGACGTAGTAGGTCCGCTAGGCCAAGCTACCAATATCGAGAACTTCGGCACAGTCGTTTGTGCGGGAGGCGGTGTAGGCAATGCTCCGATGTTGCCTATAGCTCAGGCACTCAAAGCGGCAGGCAACAGGGTTATTTCTGTTTTGGCAGGACGCAACAAAGATTTGATTATCTTGGAAGATGAGATTCGCAAATGCTCCGACGAGGTGATCATCATGACCGACGATGGTTCATACGGAAAGAAAGGGCTTGTTACAAATGGTATCGAAGAGGTTATTCTGCGCGAGAAAGTAAATAAATGCTTCGCCATCGGTCCGGCGATTATGATGAAATTTGTCTGTCTGCTTACAAAAAAATACAATATACCAACCGAAGTTTCTCTCAACACGATCATGGTAGATGGTACCGGAATGTGTGGAGCTTGCCGCGTCAGCGTAGGTGGCAAAACAAAATTCGTTTGCGTAGATGGTCCCGAGTTTGACGGACACGAAGTGGACTTTGATGAGATGATGAGACGCCTTGCGGCCTACAGACCGGAAGAAAGAGTCGATCTCGAACGCTACGAAAAGACAACTACCGAAGAAGACAAAGTGGACGANAACAGTCGTGATGCAGCTTGGCGAGTAAACCTCCGCAAATCGATAAAAGCGAAAGAGCGCACCGAGATTCCTCGAGCTAAAATGAACGAGCTCGATCCGGAATACCGCTCGCACTCTCGCAAAGAAGAAGTAAACCAAGGACTCACCGAAGAACAAGCTTTGACAGAAGCCAAACGTTGTTTGGATTGTGCCAATCCGGGTTGCATTACAGGTTGTCCTGTGAACATCGATATTCCACGGTTCGTGAAAAATATCGAATGCGGAGAATTTCTCGAAGCAGCAAAGACCTTGAAAGAAACCAGTGCACTACCGGCTGTTTGCGGACGGGTTTGCCCTCAAGAAAAACAGTGCGAATCGAAATGCATTCACTTGAAGATGAACAAAGAGGCTGTTGCTATCGGTTATTTGGAACGTTTTGCAGCCGACTTCGAACGCGAAAGTGGCAATATCTCTGTGCCCAAAATAGCAGAAAANAACAACATAAAGATTGCAGTGGTCGGTTCTGGTCCTTCAGGACTATCCTTTGCAGGCGATATGGCCAAAAAAGGATACGACGTTACTGTTTTCGAAGCACTACACGAAATAGGNGGCGTNTTGAAGTATGGTATTCCGGAATTTCGTTTACCCAACAAGATTGTAGATGTAGAGATTGAGAGTCTTGCCAAGACAGGTGTCAAATTTATCAAAGACTGCATCATCGGAAAGACCATTAGCGTAGAGGAACTCGAGGCTGAAGATTTTAAAGGCATATACATTGCATCGGGTGCAGGACTCCCCAACTTCATGGATATTCCGGGTGAAAATCTAATCAACGTACTTTCGTCCAACGAATACTTNACNCGCGTAAACCTGATGGATGCAGCGAGTGACGAAAGCGACACTCCCGTTTCTTTCGGTAAGAATGTGGCAATAATCGGTGGTGGCAATACAGCAATGGACTCTGTCCGCACAGCACGCCGTCTTGGCGCAGAAAGAGCGATGATTATCTATCGCCGTTCTGAAGCCGAGATGCCTGCACGTCTCGAAGAAGTGAAACACGCCAAGGAAGAAGGTATCGAATTTCTCACACTACACAATCCGATAGAATATATTGCCGACGAGCAAGGTAAAGTCAAACAAGTAGTCTTGCAAAAAATGGAACTTGGCGAACCCGATGCTTCAGGACGCCGTAGTCCGGTGGCTATTCCAGGTGCAATAGAAACAATTGATATCGATCTGGCCATTGTCAGTGTAGGCGTATCGCCCAACCCGATTGTTCCAAAATCTATCAAAGGTCTAGAATTAGGAAGAAAGAACACTATTGCCGTCAATGACGACATGCAGTCTTCTATTCCAACAATCTTTGCAGGAGGTGACATCGTACGTGGCGGAGCAACCGTAATCCTTGCCATGGGCGACGGAAGACGTGCAGCTGCCGCAATGGACAAGCAACTAACGAAATAATAACTTCGCACAAATATTACTTTTGCAAGATAATATTTTGCAAAAAACGTATTAAAGAGGGATAAATCATTCGACACTCAGAATGGTTTATCCCTCTCAATATATTCCAATATTCGACGTATCCAATTCATCTACACAGAATACACTCGCCCACATACGAATCGGCTCTTTAGATACCCACAGAGCATCATTTAGACCAGTTCTAAACAGAGGTCCGCTGAAAATAAGGACTCTACAGCATGCTCTTGGTGCGATTTTCGGACCTTTTTTCGCTGGCGTTGTATACGGTACACCGTTAACCTGCTGTGGGATAGCGCGTAATGGTGTCACACGGAGGTGGCAAAGGAGAATTATAAAGATTAAATTGGATGCATATTCCCTTACCTCTTTTACCGATGACACAGAAATAAGTTAAAAGTAAATGCTGCGCAAGCAATTTATTTTCNAGAAGGCCTTGAACAGTGAATATTCCACAATATTCTGATACTTTTTTATCTTAATATGCCATAGAAGACCTTATAGAGCACTATTCTCGCTATCGTTTCAGCGTTCTAATACAAAGCAAATTGCAACAAGACATAAATGTATCGCGTACAAATCGTTGATAGACAGCGAGAAATTCGTAAGGACGAAAATAAATGTTTGTAAGTATAAACTTTTATTTTTGTCCATATGAATTTTTATTTTCGTCCTTATCATTTTTCGAAAGCGCAGGTTCGATTGAGTGAATCAATAAGTGCTACTTGGGCATGTTAAGAAAGTATCAGTATCGCTTCCTATGTTCACCTATAAAGGTTGTTCATACCAGCGTAGCTCCTCTTCAAGTAACTGGAAAGAGACGATTATTTCAACAAATCTATGCCTTCTTTATCTTTCCAAAACCACATATGCTCCTAAATTTGTTGACGTCCATATGTTTTCTGAAAAACTTAAGGACGTCACCGAAAAAACTAACATACGACAATTAGGCCTCATTGCTTAGATAATTTTTGTACAACCTATATAGAGATTTGATTATGTTAAAGGCAGCACCATATAGGCAAATAAACATTCTAATTCATGTCAAAGATTCTCTGCATTATACAAATTAATACTCTAATAATATTGCAATTGAAAAATAATCTGATATTACTATTGTTTAGAAATTTTTCTTGACTATTTTTGTGAAAATATCATATAGAAATAAACTCAAAGATTAATAATTAAAGCAATGAAAAACAAAAGAATTAATACATTTTTAGTTACACTTTTAGTGGTAATAACAGGCCCATTTTCGATATCTGCACAAATCAATAATGATATTGATTCAATAGCGAGCCAATTATCGACAACAGTAGCACAAGATGGAGGATTACTGTGGAAAGTTTCAGGAAACGGTCTCACAAAAAATTCCTATATTTTCGGGACTTATTATTACGATCAGCATAGCTTTACACACAACCAAATATTCTCCATACCGGGAGTGAAAAAAGCAATCGAAGAAGCGGAAGAGATTGCAACTGAAGATAATATATTTGAAATATGCACTCATTTTAATACGCCTGTTTACGAACGACTCCTTTCTCCTTCAGCTATTACAAAGATGCCAAAAGGCAAATACTACAAGAGCTTATTTAAAAGCGATAAAGAATGGCAAAAGTTTGATAAGCAAATGAAAAGACTAGGCATCTTCTCCTACTTAGAACAAAAACCCACATACTGGGTAAATATTCTTAAAGCAGGACTTAACATAGAAATCGCACTACCGCCTATGATGAATAGGCTAGGCATCCCTGTAGATTTGTATATCGCAAAATATGCGAGAGAAAAGAAAACGCCTATGTTCTTTTTAAATGCCCAATATCCTGGTAATACTGGTTGTTTCGGCATTTTTGATCCGATCTATACTAAATCCAATGAAAAACTGCGCTATAAAAGGCCCCTGGAAGTACAGATAAAAGAACTTTGCAAATTATTAAACCAGATAGAATCTCCCGAATACAAAGAACAGCACAAAGAAAGTATAAAAAGAGCAAGAGAAAAATATGATTACGCCGGTATAAGAGATAGTTTGTTCAATGCATATAAAACAATGAATATTAAGAAACTCGAAGAAGCAGAAAACTATAGCACAAAGGCACAAGGAAAAGATTTTCTTTTTTATAAAACGCTTATGTTAGACAAACCTAATATAAGGTGGATCCCAATCATGAAGAAGCACATGGCAGAACATGTTTGTTTTATCGCCTTTGGCTGTCGTCACCTCGTCGGAGAAACGGGGATTATCAATCTTCTAAGAAAAGAAGGTTATGAGGTGACACCCGTTTTTTAGATTGAAAAACAAATACCAAACACTATAATTTAAAGATATCCCCCTCCCTACCCTCGCCCCTGCAAAAAGGACGCATCGGCAACCACATTAAACATNTATCAATACACACAAAAGTGTCGGAAGACAAAAAAGACGTAACCTGATTAAGTTACGTCTTTTTATCGTTAAAGAGCAATATATATGCTCCTTATAGCTATTCAATCACCTTATTGTTCCGTTGATCGGGGAAAACAATAGTCGGCTTGAATTTTTTAGCTTCTTCGAAGTCCATTAAAGCATACGACATAATAATAATAATATCGTTGACTTGTACCTTGCGAGCGGCAGCGCCGTTGAGACAAACGCAACCTGAGCCGCGTTCTCCTTTTATGATATAGGTTTCGAAACGTTCACCATTATTATTATTAGTAATAGCTACCTTTTCGCCTGCAATCATATTGGCAGCATCCATTAAATCTTCGTCGATTGTAATGCTACCCATGTAGCTGAGGTTTGCCTCAGTAACGCGGGCACAATGAATTTTTGATTTTAAAATTTGAACCATCATAACGATGTAAAATAATAATGTTAAGGCTATTTTATTCTTTATATTTGATATTGTCTATCAATCGAGTTTTACCACTGAATACTGTAATACAACCTACAGCAAACGATGTATCTTCCCAGTTGGCTATTTTCTGCAATGAATTGCCATCTACTATTTCAAAGTACTCCAAACGAAGTCCTTCTGCCAAATCAATCCGTTCTTCAACGAACTTTTGTGTATCGGCCACTGTATGAGAGGCGGCATAATCGCGGCTTAGAAGAAGAGTCTTCGAAATATTCAGCGCATTACTGCGCTCTTGGGGCGAGAGCAACTGGTTGCGGCTACTCAATGCCAACCCTCCATCTTCGCGTATAATAGGGCACGAAACAATTTCCAACCCGAACTTAAGATCTTTTACCATGGCGCGAATGACAGCTACCTGCTGAAAATCTTTTTCACCAAAATAAGCTTTATCTGGTTCTACGGCCATAAAAAGTTTGCTTACTATCTGACAAACGCCATTAAAGTGACCCGACCTGCGGGCTCCTTCCATCACAGTATCGATAGGAGGATAACTAAAATGACGAGTATCGGGTTCGGGATACATCTCTTCTACAGAAGGAGCAAACAATATGGTAGCCCCACACGATTCGAGCAACTCTATATCGGCATCCAACTGATGGGGATAGTTCACCAAATCGTTTTTATCGTTAAATTGAGTAGGATTGACAAAATCGCTTACGACAGTAACGTCGTTATCTTGTACGCTACGTTTGACCAACGATGCGTGACCGGCATGCAATGCACCCATCGTAGGCACTAAACCAACCTTTTTGCCAGCAGTTCTGTATGCAGAAAGAGCGGCCTTAAGGTCCTTAATAGTATTAATTACTTTCATTCCAATGATATTAATTCGCTTATATTCGAAAAACAGTGCAAAATAAACCATTATTTAGCACATAACGAAGAAATATCGTATTATTTTCAACTAAATATTTCATAAAACTTTGACATGCATCCCCGCTTAAATACTTGACTATACAATTAATAAGTAATTATCAATTGAAAAAGTTGCAAATATCTGATTTTTTTTTTATATCTTTGCAAAAGAATTCATTTAGACTGCGAAAATGACAAATGGTAATAAGGTATTATTCATTACCCAAGAAATTGTTCCGTATGTAGCGACTTCTGATATGGCAGAAGTGGGTCGTAATTTGGCTCAAACTATTCAAGAACAAGGGTACGAAATCCGAACTTTTATGCCAAAATGGGGGACCATTAATGAAAGAAGGAATCAACTTCATGAAGTTATCCGACTTTCTGGCATTAACATTATTATTGATGACACAGACCATCCGCTAATCATAAAGGTCGCATCTATACAATCTGCGCGAATGCAGATTTACTTTATTGATAATGATGATTATTTCCAAAACAAACTGCAAACCGTTGACGAGAATGGAGTAGAATACGAGGATAATGATTGTAGAACAATCTTCTATGCCCGTGGTGTACTAGAAACGGTAAAAAAGCTACATTGGGTTCCAGACATCGTGCACTGCGAAGGCTGGATATCTGCATTAATCCCTCTATACATTAAAAGAGGCTATAAGGACGAACCTTCTTTCCGAGACACAAAGGTTGTTTTCTCTTTATTCGGTGAAGAGTTGAAAAACGAATTTCCGAAAGATTATCCTGTTAAACTTCAAATAAAAGGCGTCACCAAAAAGGTACTTGCTCCTTTTGTGAAGAATCTGGATTTTGTATCGCTTTGCAAGCTGGCCGTTGAGTTTTCAGATGGAATAATGGTATGCAGCGAGCACGTCAATGAAGAGGTTTTGGAATATGCTAGAGAACGCAATAAACTTATCCTACCCTATCAGCCGGCTGATAAAATGGCTGAAGCTACGGATGAATTTTACAAAAAATTACTAGAAACAGAGAATACGGAAGTTGAATAAGAACTTCATCATTAATGATATATATACTTGATTTCTTATCTCGAATTCAAGTAAAACACACAAAGGAGTTGCCTCCAACGAATATTGCAAGACAATAAAAGGTATAAGGAAAGGATGGGGTAAAACATAAAATATTTGGGTCATATCAATATTGACATGACCCAAATATCCCAATTAGAAAGTAAACTATTGCAGGATGCTTTCCTGCAAAACTAATCACTTATATTATTTTAAGCACCTCTTTTGTAGTATATCATCGAGTTTACTTCCCGATAAATCACGTGCAACAATCCTACCATCAAGATCAAATAAGATATTA